>Ga0105238_10005215_pt1 | contig 12837 bp, 13 predicted proteins | sample KBSC34metaG_FD_81526 | JGI IMG/M metagenome (GOLD analysis project Ga0105238, IMG submission 81526) | Corn rhizosphere microbial communities from Kellogg Biological Station, Michigan, USA - KBS C3-4 metaG | ecosystem: Host-associated > Plants > Roots > Rhizosphere > Soil | place: Michigan, USA... | reverse complement strand
CGCTGATCCATGGCTGGCGCGCGCTACGCGAGACGCTCGACCCGCTGTTCGCCGCCTACTACGCGATCCCGGTCTACGCGTTCTACCCGCTGTTCATCGTGATCTTCGGGCTCGGCGACGTGCCGCAGATCCTGATCGGCTTCATGCTCGGGCTCGTCGCCGTCGTGGTGAACACGATCAACGGCCTCGACCGCGTGCCGCGCGCGCTGATCAAGACCGCGCGCATCCATCGGCTCTCCCCGGTCGCGACCGCGCTGCAGGTCTCGCTGCCCTACGCGGTGCCGTACATCTTCACCGGCATCAAGCTCGCGGTGGCGTATTCGTTCATCGGCGTGATCGGCGCCGAGCTGATCATGTCGCGCACCGGGCTCGGCTACGAGATCGGCTTTGCGTACAACAATTTCGATAACGCCGTAATGTATCCCCTGATCGTGCTGGTGCTCGCGATCGCCACAACGGTCAATTCGCTCTTCTTCCTGTGGGAGAAGCGCATGCTCGCAAGGCGGCGGCGATGACGTCGCTGCTCCGCTCCGCCATCCTCATCGTGGCGATCGTCGCCGCGTGGCAATTGCTGTTCTGGTACGCCGGGCCGGGTGCGCTGACGGCGCCGTACGACACCGTCGTCTACGCGCTGCAGCTCCTGGCGTCGCCGTCGTTCTACCCGCATCTGATCGAGACCGCGCGGGCTTTTGCCGTGGCCCTCTCCATCGCGATCTCGTGCGGCATCCTGATCGGCTTCGGGCTCGGTCTCTATCGCTTTGCCGCAGAGGTCGGCGAGCCGGTGCTGGTTGCGCTCTATTCGATCCCGAAGATCACGCTCTATCCGGTGGTGCTGCTCGCGTTCGGCATCGGCATGCCCGCGAAGGTCGCGTTCGGCGCGCTGCACGGCATCATGCCGATCGCGATCTTTGCGCTCGGCGCGGTGCGCAATCTCAACCCTGTGTACCTGAAGACCGCGCGCATCATGCGGTTGCGACCGGTGCGCATCGCCGCGAGCGTGCTGCTGCCGGCCGCGATCCCGGAAATCTTCACCGGCATCCGCATCGGCTTCTCGCTCACGCTGATCGGCACGCTGCTCGGCGAGATGTTCGCCTCGCAGCGCGGCCTTGGCTTCCTGCTGATCCAGGCAATCGGCCTGCACAACATCCGCATGATCATGGCGCTGACGCTGCTGCTCGTCGTCATCGCGGTGACGGCGAGCGTGCTGCTGCTGATGGTCGACCGGCGTCTGCGGCGGAGTACCGTCTAGCCCCCACTCACTCAGCGGCGGCCTGATAGATGCGTGTCTCCTCCATCCGCCCCTCGTCCACCAGCGCGAAGGCCTGTGTCTTGCGGTAGGTGCGGTAGAGGAATGTGAATTCCTGGACGATCTCGTAGCAGCCGATCAAGGCCTTCGCCGTCATGTCCCAGCGCGCGCCCGGTTGCCCGCACATCTGCATCTGGAGCGAGATCGGCTTCGGCCATCGGTACTGGTCCGACAGCATGCCGGCGACCGTCTCGAGGATCTTCATGCTCTTGATCGCTTCGCCGATGGGGGCAAGCTGACCCTCCGCGGGGCCGTAGATGACCTTGATGTCGGTCTTCGGGTCTTCGGGTTTGCGCAGATGCGGCTTGAGCACCTTGTCCCAGGACCAGGAGGCGTTGCTGTAGTCGCCCTGGCAGGTTCCCTGGCGCTGCTCCGGCATTCCGGTCTCCTGCGCGAGCCCGCTGAATTTCTCCGGATTGCTCCCGACCATCAGGCAGACGATATTGTAGGCGCGCTGCAGATCGATGCCGTGCTCGTCGTAGTAGACCATCTTCGCGTGGTCCCGGCGGTTGCGCCGTTCGCTGTAGAACCAGCCGGTCGCCGCGTTGACCAGGACGCTGTCCGCATAGCGCGCGCCGATCTTGAGCGCCATCAAGGTCGAGAAGCTGTCGGCGCCGTCCTCCTCGCGCCCGATCACCGGAATGCCCAGCTCGTTGATCAGCGCATGGCCGGCCTCGTGGCCGAACACGAACAGCATGTTGCCGCTGACGAACTCCACCAGCTTGCGCTTTTCCTCGTCGCTCAGCCCGGCCACGCGCGGGTAGTCGGCGATCAGCGCGGTGGTCTGGACGACGCGCTGCTCCAGCTCATCCTCGATGAGCGATTGGGCGGCGGCCGGCGTCGTGAGGCCGAGCACGCCGAGCAGAAGAATGAACGCGCCGCGGCGCACGCCAGCGGCTCCGCATCGAAGCCTGTCCATCGAACGACCTCATGCTGCCGGGTACGCCCAGGCGCGATGCTGCCGTTCGCGCGAGGCTGTGCAAACTATCCAGACGGATAGCGGCGGTACGCGTTGGGTTGCTGCTGGCCTCGGCTGCGGGCCCTGCCGCGGGGAGGATCAGGGCGGGCCTTGACCGTGATCGGTTTCGTGGACCTGCCGGTCCAGCGCCTTTCTGACGAATTCGACGGAATCGATTGCCCCCTCGAGCTGGGCACGAAACTGCTCGATCGCTTCCTTCATCGGCGGCGGCAGGTCGCCCCACCAGTTGATGACCTGGCTCATCGCTTCTTCGACGGTCCGCAGCATGTCCTCGACTGCGATATCACGGTAGGTTCTCGCCATGGCACTGTCGCCTCTCGGCTTTCGATCGCCCCTGCCGACGCCCCTCATGATAGCGAGCGCGCGAACGCAAGAGAACGCGGATGTCACGCGACTGATCCGCCGCGAGCAGGTGCTGTCCGATCCCGGAAGCGCGGCTATACTGCGCCGATGGCCGTCAGCTCCCCCGAACTGAAAGCATTTCTCGTCGCGACGCCATTCTTCGGCGGGCTCGTCGACGCGAGCCTCGATATCCTGGTGCCGATGCTGGCCGAGCGCAGCCTCGACGCCGGCGCCACGGTCGTGGCGGAAGGCGAGCCGGGACGCTCGATGTTCATCGTCCGATCGGGCGCGCTCGTCGTGAGCAAGCGCGGCGAGTCGGGGCATGCGATCCGCGTCGCCGGTCTCGGGCCGGGCGACTTTTTCGGCGAGATGACGCTGATCGAGCCGCAGAACCGGTCGGCCAGTGTCGTCGCCGAGAGCGCGACCGTGCTGTACGAGCTCACCGCCCGCAGCCTCTACACGTACTACAAGACCGACATCCACGGTTACGTGATCGTGCTGCAGAACATCAATCGCGAGCTCAGCCGGCGGCTGCGTCGTGCCGATGCGCGCCTCGCCGAGCTGGCGGATGTGGCGCGCGAGTCGGTAGAGCCGGCCCAGGCGCATCAGGCAGGTTGATCAGCGCCCGCGCCGGGTCACGACCGATCGATCATGAGCACCATCATGGCCTCGTCGTAATCGCGTCCCGCATGGCGCAGTGCACGCGGCTCGACCCCGTAAGTGACGAAGCCCATGCCACGATAGAGATCGCAGGCCGCGGTGTTCGTCGTGACCGCATGCAGATGGATCTGCTCCACCCGTCCGCGCGCATGGTCGATGACCGCCGCGATCAGTTTGCGCCCGATGCCCTGTCCGCGATGCGAGGGCGACACGTACATGCCCCACAGCATGCCGCGGTGCGACCGCTTCGAGCCGTCCATGACGTAGAACCCGGCCGTCCCGATCGCCGTGGCGCCGTCAAACGCCGCGAAGGGTGGAAACGGCCCGGACACAGTCTTGCGAAAATCGTCGATCGTCTGCCTCTCGCCATCCTCCAGCGACTGGCCGAAGGCGACCGGCTCGTTGGCCAAGGCCTCGAGGCGGATCGCGCGCCACGCCGTGGCGTCGTCCGGACCGAATTGCCGGATGGTGATTTGAGGCTGTGTCATGGTGTCCTTCGCCGGCGGCTGTCGTAGTCCGTAGCCCGCATGAGCCATCGGGTCGGCGCGAAGCGCCGCCCGACAGTAAACTCCGCGATATGCGGGTCCCCGGATGTCGCGGTCTTGCGACCGCTCATCCGGGCTACGGTTCATCCGCTCCGCTCCACATTGTCATAGATCCGCTTGCGCAGTGCCGTCGCGTCGATCTGATGCACACTGCCCGAGCCGGCGAGGTCGAGCGCATGCGCGGCCGCGGCGCCCATCGCGATGCAGGGGCCCATCACGCGCACGCTCGACAGCGCCGCCACGTCGCCGTCGATGCAGCGGCCGGCCGCGACCATGTTGTCGCAATCGGGCGAGAGAAGGCTGCCGAGCGGCACGTAGTGCAAATGATCGTCGCCGAACGGCTCCCACACATGGCCTTGCGGCGTGTCGTGCAGCTCGATCGGCCAGCCGGTGCGCGCGACCGCATCGGGAAATTTCGTGCCCGCGCGTACGTCCGCGACTGTGAGCTGTTGCCGTCCGGCGATCCAGCGCGTCTGGCGGATGCCGAGCGCCCCATAGCTGCGGATGCGCGCCTTGCCGAACGCCGCCGGATATTCGGCGCGCAGGAACGCGACCGCGCGGTCGGCCTGGTCCTTGCCGTCGAGCGTGCGCGCCGACATCGCGACCGGGTCGAGCGGCGTCTCGACATGCGTCATGTTGACCAGCGCGATCCCCTTGCCGGGAAACACGAACGCAAAGCCGCTTTCGCGCGTGAGGCCGTAATGCTTCGCGCGTTGCGTCAACCGCTCGGCGACCGCGGGACGATCGGGTTGATGCGCCTCGTCGATGCCCTCGATCACCGCCATCTGCGTGCCGTAGATCGGTCCGTCCGCGGCTTCGCGGCAGGCAAGGCCCGCGTTCCAGGCGAGCGCCGCGTCGCCGCTTGCCTCGACGAAGCCGGTCGCGCTGACGCGAACATCACCATAGCGTGTCGCAAGCTCGATCGCGCGGATGCGTCGTCCGTCGCGCGCGACCTCGCGCATCACGGCGCCGAGCAGCACCGTGATGCCGGCCGTAGCGACCTGGCGCTCGATCCAGCGCCCGAGCGCGATCTCGTCATACATCACGACGGTCGTGTTCGAGGGCCCGCCGTGGCGGTAGAAGAGCGCATCCAGCGCGCCGAGATCGCGCAGGATGCCGTCGGCGATTCCGTGGGTGACCTGGTAGCCGCGGTCGCCGTTGGCGAAGAGCCCGCAGAACGTGCCGATGATCGAGTTCACCGCCTGGCCGCCGAGCGCGTGTTGGCCGTCGATGAGCACGACCCGCCGGCCGAGCGCGGCCGCCTCGAGCGCGGCCGAGATCCCGGCGCTGCCGGCGCCGACCACGCAGAGATCCGCCTCGAGATTCCGCACTGCGGCAGCGGAATCGCGCTGCACGATGCGGGTCGCGGTCTTGATGCGGGAAGGGTCGCACGCGTGAGCCATCGGGGAATCCCGGTTGTTTCTCCGTCACATAGTGACATGCGCCAAAGCGCTCTTCTATAACTCGTCACAAGCGCCCTTCGACGGCGTGGCGAAATGGGGCGGACCGACAGGATGGCGCTCTCGAAGAAGCAACGCGATGCGCGTCCCGCCGGCGCGCAGCAGTCGACGCTGGAGCGCTTCCAGGGGATGATCCGCCGCGTCGTCTCGAAGGATGACGACCGCTCCTCGCTGGTCGACGACATCGCCTGCGTGGTCGGCGCCGAGATCCTCGAGGGCCTGCGCCGGCCCGGCAGCGATCTCAACTCGGTCGAGCTCGCGCGCCGCTTCCGCACCAGCCGCACGCCGACGCGCGAAGCTGTCGTCATGCTGGAGAAGGAAGGGCTGGTCGAGATCCTGCCGCGCCGCCGCCCGCGCGTTGCCGACTGGAGCATTCCGGAGATCCGCGAGATCTATCGCGTGCGCGCCGCGATGCTCGGCCTGATCGCCGCAGAGGTCGCGCGGCTTGCGAGCGATGCCGAGATCGGCGAGCTGCGCGAGCTGCTGCGCGAGATGGAGCGCACCGCGCACGCGGGCGATCGCGACGGCTACTACTGGGCCAATGTCGCGTTCCACGAGCGCTTCGCTGACCTGGCGCAAAACAAGACACTGAAACGCATCCTCGACAGCCTCGCGCTGCGCAGCCTGCGGCTGCGGCGCCTGACGCTGTCGAGTCCCGGCCGCGCCGGCCGCTCGCTCGCCGATCATGCGCGCCTGGTCACGGCGCTGGAGGATCGCGATGGCGAGCTTGCCGCGGCGCTGATCAAGTCGAACGTGCTCGGCGCGCTGAAGCTGCTCGAGCAGCTGCTCGCCGACGGTGATGGGAAGGGCAAGTCATGATCCGCAGCACCGATCGCTTCCTCACCACGCACACCGGCAGCCTGCCGCGGCCGGACGATCTCATCCGCATGATGTACGCCAAGGAGGAGGGCGTGCCGGTCGACTTGGGCGCGCTCGGCGCGCGGGTGCGCTCGGCTGTGGCGGAGATTGTGCAGAAGCAGGCCAACTCAGGAATCGATCTGATCAATGACGGCGAGCTCTCCAAGCCGAGCTACGCGACCTATGTGAAGGATCGCCTCGCAGGCTTCGGCGGCACCGGCAACACGTTCGTCTACCAGGACCTCGCCGATTTCCCGAAGCTGCAGCAGAAAGTGTTCGGCGATCCCGGCCGCTCGCGGCGCAAGACGCCGGCCTGCAATGGGCCGATCGGCGTGCGCGACCCGGGAGCCGCGGTGACCGACGCTGACAATCTGAAAGCGGCGCTCGGCGTCGTGACGGCGCGCGGCGGCTTCATGAGCGCGGCATCGCCCGGCGTCGTCTCGGTATTCTTCCGCAACGATCACTATCAAAACGAGGAGGCTTATCTCTACGCCATCGCCGAGGCGATGCGGCACGAATACGAGACCGTCGCCAAGGCCGGCTTCGTGCTGCAGATCGATTGCCCCGACCTGGCGATGGGCAAGCACATCAAATATTACAACGTCGACCTCAAGACCTTCCGCAAGGCGGCCGCGCTGAACGTCGAGGCGCTCAACCACGCGGTCGCCAACATCCCGGCCGAGCAGCTGCGCATCCATGTGTGCTGGGGCAACTATGAAGGCCCGCACCATTATGATGTGCCGCTCGCTGACGTGATCGACATCGTGTTCAAGGCGAAGCCGAGCGCGATCTCGTTCGAGGCCGCGAACCCGCGTCACGCCCACGAGTGGACGTTGTTCGAGACCGTGAAGCTTCCCGACGGCAAGGTGCTGATCCCGGGCGTGATCGAGTCGAAGGCGAACTTCATCGAGCATCCGGAGCTGATCGCGCAGCGCATCGGCCGCTACGCCAGGCTGGTCGGGCGCGAGAACGTCATTGCGGGCAGCGATTGCGGCTATGGGACGTGGGTTGGGCAGGCCGCCGTCGATCCGGACGTGGTGTGGGCCAAGCTCGCGGCGCTGAGCGAAGGCGCTCGCATCGCGTCGAAGCAATTCTGGAGCTAGAGTAGCTGCGGCAGCGAACAGGACGTGCGGGGAGTAGCGTGCAGGTAGGATTCATCGGTCTTGGCGCGATGGGTGCGTTGATCGTTCCGCGCCTAATGGCCGCCGGCCACAGCGTCACCGGCTGGAATCGCTCGCGCGACAAGGCGGCGCCGCTGATCGCCGCCGGCATGGCCTTCGCCGACACGCCGCGCGCGGTCGCGGAGCAAAGCGAGATGGTGTTCTCGATCGTGACCGATGGCGCGGCGGTGCGCGCGGTTGCGCTCGGCGATGATGGCGTTCTGGCGGGCCTGCGGGTTGGCGGCATCTATGCCGACATGAGCACGATTTCGCCGGACGTCAGCCGCGCGGTCGCGGCCGAGTTCGCCAAGGTCTCCCGCCACATGCTCGACGCGCCGATCTCCGGAAGCCCCGTCACCGTTGTGGCCGGCAACGCCTCGGTGATGGTCGGCGGCGCGGCGGAAGCGTTTGCGCGCGCCAAGCCGGTGATGCTCGCGATCGGCCCGAAGGTGACGCATATCGGCACGAACGGCCTTGCCTGCCAGATGAAGATCGCCGTCAATTTGCTGCTGATGGTCGAGGTGATTGCATTCGGCGAGGCGGTGGCGCTCGCCGAAAAGGGCGGCGTCAAGCGCGAGGTCGCGGTCGACGCGGTCCTGAAGAGCGTTGCGGCCTCGCCGGTGCTCGGCTATCGCGGGCCGTTCATTCTCGAGGGCAAGATGCCGGCGGTGCCGCTCGCCGACGTCACCTTGCAGCAGAAGGACATGCTGCTTGCGCTCGATCTCGGCCGAAAGCTGGGCAGCCCGGTGCCGCTCGCGGCCGCCGCAAACGAGATGATGAACGCGTGTCGCGGGCTCGGCATCGACCACCGCGACTTCGTGACCGCGCATGAGGTGTATCGGCGACTCGGAGGCCAGTCATGACATCGAAAGCCGAACTGTTCGGCAAGGCGCTCGGCAAGGCGGTGCGCAAGACCGTCGACAAGATGGGCGAGAAGCCGCAGGCGAGGATGTATCGCACCAATCTCGCCGACGTGCCCAAGGTCGAAGGCCTCAAGCGCGACGACGGCTGGGTCGACATGCAGGTGCAGTTCCTGATCGACAAGAAGACCGCCGGTGCGGACCACGTCGTCGGCTGGACCGTGCTCAAGCCGGGCGCGCGCCACGAGAACCACCGCCATCACAATTGCGACGAGTTCTTCATCGTCATCAAGGGGCAGGGCCACATCTACACCGACGAAGGCCAGAAGCCTTCGATCGAGGGCGACGTGGTCTATTCGCCGCGCGGCTGCTGGCACGGCTTCAACAACACCTCGGACCAGGATGTCGTGCTGGTGTGGGGCTGGATGGGCGCCGGGTCGATCGAGGATTCCGGATACGAGGTCGATCCGGAGAGCCACAAATAACGCAAACCCTCATCATGAGGAGCGAGCCATAGCGCGTCGCAGACGCGCGTAAACGCGCTGATGGCGAGCGTCTCGAAGGATGGCCACAAGCGTTGAGCGTGCCGCCATCCTTCGAGACGCGCTCCCTGCGGTCGCGCTCCTCAAGGATGAGGGCAGAGTAGGACGAGGGTCTGATAATGAACGCCTGGGACGATCCGCGCATCACGCGCGGGATGCAGAAGCAGCTCGCCGCGCGCCGCGCGCGCATCGCGGCGGGCGAGAAGCCGCTTGGCTGGAAGGTCGGCCTCGGCGCCAAGCCTGCGATGCAGAAGCTCGGGATCACGATGCCGCTGGTCGGCTACATGATGCAGAAGGCGCTCGTGGCAAACGGCAGCACGGTCTCGGTTGCCGGCTGGACCCAGCCGGTCGCGGAGCCGGAGGTCGCCGTGCACATGGCGGCGGATCTGTCGGGCGGCGCGGATCGCGCCACGACGATCGCGGCGATCGGCGCGCTTGGCCCTGCAATCGAGCTCGCCGACCTCAATCCGCCGCCGTCCGACGTGGAAGCGGTGCTCGCCGGCAACATCTTCCATCGCCATGTGATCCTCGGGCCGGCGGACAAGTCGCGCGCCGGCGCGAAGCTCGACGGCCTGACCGGGCTCGTGTTCCGCCGCGGCGCGCAGGTCGCGCGGCAGGAGGATCTGCAGCAGAATATCGGCATCATTGTCGACATCGTGGCGCATGTCGCCGGCACGCTGGCGGCGAACGGCGAGAAGCTCTCCGCCGGCGATGTGATCATCACCGGCTCGATCGTGCCGCCGCCACTGATCGAGCCGGACGAGACCGGCTTTGCCTACACGCTCGATCCGATGGCGCAACTGTCTGTGAAATTCACACGATAGGACGTGTAGGCCGGATTAGCGCCGCAGGCGCGTAATCCGCCGATGTCATTTGCGTGTGTTCGGCGGATTACGCGCTGCGCGCCTAAACTAAGCCGCCCTACAAGACCGGAGCACAAACATGCCCAACCGCATTCTCACCACCCACGTCGGCAGTCTGCCGGGCCTGGCGAATTTCGATCCGCAAGCCCCCGACTACGCAGAGCGGTTGCGCACCGGCGTCAGCGAAGTGGTCAAGCGACAACGCGACGTCGGCCTGGATGTGATCAACGAGGGTGAATACACCAAGGGTGGCGACTGGCTTTCCTATGTGGATGACAGGTTCACCGGGTTTGAGGCGGGTGCACCGCCGTCGGGGCTTCCGATCATCCTGCAAGGCAAGGACCGCCGGGAGTTCGATGCCTTCTACAAATATGCGACGGAGAAAGGCACGCTGTTCTACACGTCGTCGACGGACATCAAGACCAAGCGACAGCATTGGGTCTGCACCGGTCCGATCGCTTATCGCGGTCAATCCGCGGTTCGCCGCGAGATCGATCTCCTTGTGTCGGTGAAGCCGGTGGACGGTGCGGCATTCCTGACCGCAACGGCGCCCGCAAGCCTGGAGCCGTATTGGCGCAATGAATTCTACAAGTCGGAAGAAGAATTCCTGTTCGCCTTTGCGGAGGCTCTGCGCGCGGAATATGAGCTGATCGCCGATTCGGGTTTGATCCTGCAGGTCGACGACGCGTGGCTCCCGGCGCTTTGGGATCGCATCGGCATCGAGATGGGTCTGGATGCGTTTCTCAAGCGATGCATGGTCCGGGTCGAAGCGCTGAACCATGCCTTGCGCAATATCCCGGCCGCGAAGGTTCGATACCACTTGTGCTGGGGAAGCTGGCACGGACCGCACGCCTACGACCTCGAGATGAGGCACATGGTCGATGTGATGCTGAGGGTGAAGGCGCAGGCCTATCTGTTCGAGGCTGCCAATGCCCGGCATGAGCATGAGCATGTCGTCTGGGAGCAGACGAAGCTTCCCGCAGGAAAAATCATCGTCCCGGGTGTGATCACCCATTCGACCGACGTCGTCGAACACCCTGAGCTGGTGTCGCAGCGCATTCAGAATTTTGCCAGGCACGTCGGACGCGAGAACGTCATGGCCGGGGCCGACTGCGGCTTCGGCGGCCGATCGCATCCGCAAATCGCATGGGCCAAGCTGGCCTCATTGGTTGAGGGCGCGCGCCTGGCGTCGAAGGCGCTCTACGGTTGACCGCGGTGGGGCACGGCCCATCCTTCGCGCCCATTCGCGTCACGACTTTTGGAGGATTCGACCCCGCCTGCGTTCGTGGCTAAGATTTCCGCCAACCAGAATGACGGCATGCTTGGAGGACGCCTGATGCGCAGAGCGCTGCTTGGAGCCTTGTTCGCGGCCTTTCTGGCTGCGCCGGTCTTTCTGGCTGCGCCGGCTTGCGCCCAGACCGTGAAGATCGGCCTGATCATGCCGTATTCGGGCCAGTTCGCCGATACGGCCGCCCAGATGGACAACGCCATCAAGCTCTACGTGAAGGAGCATGGCGACACGGTTGCGGGCAAGAAGATCGAGTTCATCCGCAAGGACACCGGCGGCATCGCGCCCGATGTGGCAAAACGCCTCGCCCAGGAGCTGGTGGTGCGCGACAAGGTCGACATCCTCGGCGGCCTGGTGCTGACGCCGAACGCGCTCGCGATCGGCGACGTCTCGGCCGAGGCAAAGAAGCTCACCGTCATCATGAACGCCGCGACCTCGATCATCACCGAGAAGTCGCCCTACATGGCGCGCACCTCGGTGACGACGCCGATGCTCAACCAGACGCTCGGCACCTGGGCGGCGACCAAGGGGGGGATCAAGAAGGTCTTCACCATGGTGTCGGACTATGGTCCGGGCCATGACGCCGAAGGCGCGTTTCACCTCGGCTTCAAGGAAGGCGGCGGCGAGATCGTCGGCGCGGTGCGCTTCCCGGTCGCGAACCCGGATTTCTCGGCCTTCGTGCAGCGCGCCAAGGATGCCAATCCCGACGCGATCTACATCTGGATTCCCGGCGGCACGCAGCCGGCCGCGGTCGCCAAGGCGCTGCTCGAGCGCGGCATCGACATGAAGAAGACCAGGATCATCGGCCAGGACGTGATCGCCGACGACTCGGTGCTCAAGAGCCTCGGCGCGCAGGCCGAAGGCATCGTGTCGGTCACGATGTACGACTACAATCGCGACACGGCGCTGGCGAAATCGTTCCTCAAGGGTTTCCAGGAGCTCACCGGCGGCCGCAATCCGGACATCTACGCGGTCGGCGGCTACGACGGCATGCATCTGATCTACGAGGCGCTGAAGAAGACCGGCGGCAAGGCCGACGGCGACTCGCTCATCGCCGCCGCCAAGGGCATGAAGTGGGAGAGCCCGCGCGGGCCGATGTCGATCGATCCGGAAACGCGCGACGTCATCGAGGACATGCACATCCTGCGCGTCCAGCTGGTTGACGGAAAGCCGAAGAACGTCGAGTTCGACACGATCAAGGACGTGAAGGACCCGGTGAAAGAGCGGATGAAGAAGAAGTGAGTGGCCGCGGTAACGACCGCGCAACAGTTCTGGGAGAGGACAACATGCTGAAGACAACCATCACGGCAACCGTCGCGGCCGGGATTGCGACCCTTGGCCTTGCGGCTGCGCTCGCCATGCCGGCGGCCGCGCAGGAAGCCAACAAGGGCACGATCAAGATCGGGCTGATCCTGCCGTATTCGGGCCAGTTCGCCGACGGTGCGGCGCAGATGGACAATGCCATCAAGCTTTACGTCAAGGAGCATGGCGACACGGTCGCCGGCAGGAAGCTCGAATTCATCCGCAAGGATACCGGCGGCATCGCGCCGGACGTCGCCAAGCGCCTCGCGCAGGAGCTGATCGTGCGCGACAAGGTCGACATTCTCGCGGGCTTCCTGCTGACGCCGAACGCGCTCGCGGCGGCCGACGTGTCGGCCGAGGCGAAGAAGTTCATGGTGGTGATGAACGCCGCGACCTCGATCATCACGACCAAGTCGCCCTACATGGTGCGCACCTCGCTGACGACGCCGCAGGTCAACGCATCGCTCGGCACCTGGGCCTACAAGACCGGCATCCGCAAGGTCTACACCATGGTGTCCGACTATGGTCCGGGCCTCGACGCCGAGGCCGGCTTCAGCAAGGCCTTCAAGGCGGCGGGTGGCGAGGTCGTCGGCACGGTGAAGATGGCGGTCGCCAATCCGGACTTTTCTGCCTATGTGCAGCGCGCCAAGGACCTCAATCCGGAATCGATCT
>Ga0105238_10005214_pt1 | contig 12837 bp, 13 predicted proteins | sample KBSC34metaG_FD_81526 | JGI IMG/M metagenome (GOLD analysis project Ga0105238, IMG submission 81526) | Corn rhizosphere microbial communities from Kellogg Biological Station, Michigan, USA - KBS C3-4 metaG | ecosystem: Host-associated > Plants > Roots > Rhizosphere > Soil | place: Michigan, USA... | reverse complement strand
TTTCGGCCACGAGCTTGCGGCTCGGATCGCGTCGCGAAGGCGCCAACGGCGTTACGTGCAATTAAGGCGGAGCTGCTACATTCCAACTGCGTTCGATCGGAGAATGTGGCCGTGAGCCAGCGCGCTTTTGTTGCTTTGCTCATCTTGCTGGCAGTGCTTGTGGCGCTGTCGGCTACGCCGTTCCCCGGGGCGATGATCGGCTTCCTGTTCGGCATCGCCATCGCGTTCTTCGTCGCCGGACCTGCCATGCTGCTCGGCAAGGCGCTCGAGCATGCCGGCATTCCGATATCCGGCCAGGCGACTTTGTGTATGCTGGGCGGGCTTTATGCCGTGCTCATTCTCGCCGCGGCATTCCAGATTTGGCGTCGGCTTCAACGTCAGGACCCCGATCAGGCGCGATCCGCAGGCGTGCGGCTAGCATTGCTCGTCGCGCTGCCCGCAATGGCGTGGCTGTCGGTGAACGCGATGCAGAACGCCTGGCCGTGAGGCCGCCAATATGCGGCAACCTCACGGATGAGGCTCAGCTCAGCGCTTAGGCCCAAAACCGGGATAAGGGTTGAGCGGCACGATCGCCGCGATGTCCATCATGCCCGCCTCGATCAATGGCAGGGTGGCGAGATGGCCGCGCACTTCCCTTTCGTCGGCCGCCTCGAACATCATGCCGCTGCCGGGAATATCGCCGCGGTTCCAGATCTGGCGCACCGCGCCTTGCGCATAGAGGGTCTTGCGCTGCTCGGACTCGGGCGGCAGCAGCGGCGCAAAGTCGGCGTCGCTGAACTTCTGGGTGTTGCGGGTGAGTAAGGCAAAGAACTGCATGGCGATCTCCTTATGGCCGGTTGCCGTGGGAGATATCGCGCCGCTTGGTCAGACTGTCCAAGACTGATTAGGCTATAGTTGAGACCTTAAAGGTCTGATTTGTAGAGGCGAAAAATGCTCGACCTGCGCCAGATAAGATATTTCGTCGCCGTCGCCGAGGCCGGCAATGTCGGCCGCGCCGCCGGGCAATTGCACATCTCGCAGTCGCCCTTGAGCCGGCAGATCATGCAGTTGGAGGAGCAGCTCGGCGTCACGTTGTTCGAGCGGGCGAAGCAGCGCGTCCATCTCAACGCCGAGGGCAGGGCCTTCCTTGCCGAGGCCCGCGCGTTGCTTGCCAATGCGGCGCGGCTGGAAGAGCTCGGCCGCAACCTCGCCAGCGGCGCGAGCGGCAGTCTGGCCATCGGCTATGTCGAGGGTGCGGTGCATGCCGGGCTGGTAGCGGCCATGCTGAAGGATTTCCGCCGCGCGCGGCCGGATTTTCATCTGCAGCTCAGGAGCCGGCGAACGGCGGCGCAGTTCGAGGATCTGAGGCAGCGCGTGCTCGACCTAGGTTTCGTCTATTCGCCGGCACCCGATGGCGATCCGGATATCGTCAGCATGCTGGTTCGGCGCGAGCCGTTGGTGCTCGCAATACCGGAGGGCGATCCGCTGGTTGGTGTTGCCGACATCGCGCCCGGCCAGCTCGACGGCCGTGTCTGGATCACGGTCGTACGCCAGCCCGGCGACACCAACCGCGCGCAGTTCCTGGCGGCCTGCGTCGAATCCGGCTTCGCGCCCGACATCGTTTACGAGACGGCCGATCCCTTGACCTCGCTCGGCCTGGTCAGTGCCGGCCTCGGCCTCGCCACGGTCCAGGAAAGCCTGCGAAGCGCAGCACCACCTGGCATCGTCTTCCGCGACCTGCCGTGGTTCAAGCGCAGCGTGTCGATCCATCTCGCCTGGCGGCGGCAGGATCGCAGGGCGGTGATCGGGGATTTGAGGAAGGCAGTAGGGCAGTAAGGGGATATCTTTTCAGCTTCACATACTGCCTTGCTGCCCTGCTCCCCCTACCGCCTTACATTTTATCGATCAGCGACTGCACCCCTTCCGTCGGGGCGTCGACCGACGATCCCGCCACCATGATGGCGGCGACGATCGCTTCCGGGTCGTTGACCACCAGCGGCTTGACGCGCTGCGCGGTGTGGATGAAACCCTCGGCCGACATATGCTCGAGCAGCGTCAGCATGGGGTCCCAGAAACCCTTGACGTTGGCGAACACGATCGGTTTGCGGTGATGGCCGAGCTGCGCCCAGGTCATGATCTCGACGATTTCCTCCACCGTGCCGATGCCGCCGGGCAGCGCCACAAAGGCGTCGGATTTTTCGAACATGCTGTGCTTGCGCTCGTGCATGTTGTCGGTGATCAGCAACTCGTCGAGCTTGTCGAGAGCGGTCTCGGTCGCCTCCTTGTTGATCAGGAAGCGCGGGATGATGCCGGTGACCTTGCCGCCGGCCTTGAGCGCGCCGTCAGCGACAGCGCCCATGATACCCTTGGTGCCGCCGCCATAGATGAGGCGCAACCCGGATTTGGCAAGCGAGCGGCCGAGTGTGTGGCCGGCCTTGATATAGGCCTCGTCGCGGCCCGGAGACGAGCCGCAATAGACGCAGACGGATCGAATCGTGTTCATGGCGATGATTGGTGATGGGGACGGTTGGCTGGGTCAAGCCCGCGGACGGGCTTTTTCTTGTCGGACTCGGCAAAACACGCTAGACCGGGCGTTAGGTGGCTAAGGGGGCAATACGGAATTATGGCTATCAATCCTTCAAAGGCGTTTTTGTTCGCTGCGGGCGGTGTGGCCGTTGTCGCGGCGGTCGCCTACGGGTCGGGTGCGCTCGAACCTTACATCAACAAACAGAAACCGGCGCAGGTCGCGGCACTTCCGCAGACCGATGCGAAACCGGCCGAATCCTCAAGCACGACCACCGAGGGGCGCGTGCCCCAGGCTCCTGCAAACACAATGGCACCAGCCAACACAATGGCTCCAGCCAACAACGCCATGGCGCCGGCCAATACCATGGCATCGGCCAACGACGCGACGGCCCCAGCCACCACAACGCCTGCCCAGGCCCCCGCCGCCCCGGCCGGTCCGACGCTGCCAACCTTCGATGTCGTGCGCGTCGAAAGCAATGGCTCGATCGTCGTCGCCGGCAGCGCCGCGCCAAATGCCAAGGTGGAGATCCTGAATGGCGGGACGGTGCTCGGCTCGACCGATTCCGGCCCCGACGGCGCCTTCGCCATCGTGCTCGACGATCCGCTGAAGCCCGGCGACTATACGATCACGCTGCGCCAGACGGTTGGCGGCACTGCCGTCGCCTCGGCCCAGACCGCCGTCGTCTCGGTGCCGCAGAGCCCGACCGGCCAGGTGCTGGCGATGGTCGAGGAACCCGGCAAGGCGTCGCAACTGATCACCGTTCCTGAGGCAGGGACCAAGCCGGCGGCGCCGGCTGCCACCGACCAGGCGGCACCGGCAGCCCAAGCTCCGGCAACGACCGCTACGCCAGCCGCGTCCAGCGAAGCCTCAGCGCCCGCCGCGACCGCACCCGCCGCCACCGATCAGGCCTCTGCTGCGGCCGCTGCCGCTGAGCCCAAGATCGCCGTCGAAGCGGTCGAGATCGACGGCAGCAAGATCTTCGTTGCCGGTACGGCGGATCCCGGCCGCAAGGTACGCGCCTATGCCGATGCCATCCTGCTGGGCGATGCGCAGACCTCTGCCGACGGCCATTTCCTGATCGAAGCGACGCGCAACATTCCGGTCGGCAGCTACACCATCCACGTCGATGGCCTGGATAGTGATGGGGTCAAGGTCGTCGCCCGCGCCGCCGTGCCGTTCGAGCGCGAGCCCGGCGAGTCGATCGCCGCGGTCGCCCCGGGCGAAACAAAAACCGGCGAAACAAAGACCGCCGAAGCCAAGCCGGCTGGGACCCAGGCAGCGGAAAACAAGCCCGCCGACGCTCAGGCGCCGGCCGCCACGACCGAGGCCCCCGCCAAGGTTGCCGAGGCAACGCCTTCGACCGATGTGCCCGAGACGGTCGCGCCCAAGCTCGAACATGCCGACGGCGCCGTCATCATCCGCCGCAACGACACGCTCTGGCGCATCTCGCGCCGCGTCTATGGCCATGGCGTGCGCTACTCGACCATCTACCTCGCCAACCAGGACCAGATTCGCGACCCCGACCGCATCTGGCCGGGCCAGGTGTTCAAGGTGCCGTCCAGGTCGAAGGAAGGCGAGAACGCCGACATGAAGGCCATGGGCGAGCAGATGACCACGCCCGCGAAGACGGAGTAGAGGCTATTGGCCAATCTTCCTCACGAGAGGGGAGATTAGCTCTCTACCCATCCGCCTAGCTTGCCCTATTCCGGTCCATCGTCTATCGCCGATGGACGATGGCCGAATCCCCCGAAACCCGCTGCACGGAAAGCCGCGCCATGGCGCTGCGCCTGGCAGCGCTCTCGCATCCGGCGCGCATCGAGATTCTGAAGCGCCTTTCGGCCAGCTCCTGCTGCTCGTGCCGTGAGGTGGTCGATCATCTCGATCTCGCCCAGTCGACCGTATCGCAGCACCTGAAAATCCTGGTCGAGGCGGGGCTGGTCCGCTTCGAGGCCGATCGGCAGCGTTCGCGCTATGCCGTCGACCATGACGCACTCGCGGGCGTCTCCGCATCGCTTACCGACCTCGTCAACTCCTGCTGCCCCAGCCTCTCACCCAAAAGGCAAGACTAGTGGCCGAAAAGACCGTATCCGCCGAAGCCGGCACCCTCACGACCCTGCGCAACTTGTGGCCCTATATGTGGCCGGCCGAGCGCGCCGACCTGAGAGCCCGCGTCACCTGGGCGACGCTGCTTCTGGTCATCGCCAAGCTGACGCTGGTCGCCGGCCCCTATTTCTTCAAATGGGCGACCGATGCGCTGGCCCATGCCGCCAAGTCGCCGCCGCCGCTGCCGTCCTTCCTGCTGGCGCCGGTGGCGCTGGTTATTGCCTACAATGTGCTGCGCCTGGTCCAACTGGGCTTCAACCAGTTGCGCGATGCGCTGTTTGCCCGCGTCGGCCAATATGCGGTGCGCCAGATCGCCTTCCGCACTTTCGTCCACATGCATCAGCTGTCGCTGCGCTTCCATCTCGAGCGTCGCACCGGCGGCCTGTCGCGCATCATCGAGCGCGGCACCAAGGGCATCGAGACCATCGTGCGCTTCATCATGCTGAACACGGCGCCGACCATTCTCGAATTCGCGCTGACGGCCGGCATCTTCGCCTTCACCTATGGCTGGAAATACGTCGCCGTGGTCGCGGTCACCGTGTGGCTCTATGTCTGGTTCACGGTCAAGGCGAGCGACTGGCGCATCTCGATCCGCCGCGACATGAACGACAGTGACACCGACGCCAACACCAAGGCGATCGATTCGCTGCTCAACTTCGAGACCGTCAAATACTTCACCAACGAGCGCATGGAGGCCGAGCGCTTCGACCGTTCGATGGCGCGCTATGAGATCGCCGCGACCAAGACCTGGACATCGCTCGGCTGGCTGAATTTCGGCCAGGGCGTCATCTTCGGTCTGGGCACCGTCGTCGTCATGTGCATGTCGGCGCTGGAAGTGCAGGCGGGCACCCAGACGGTCGGCGACTTCGTCTTCATCAACGCCATGCTGATCCAGCTTTCGGTGCCGCTCAACTTCATCGGCTTCATCTATCGCGAAATCCGGCAAGGGTTGACCGACATCGAGCATATGTTCGACCTGCTCGACGTGCCCCAGGAGATCGTCGACAAGCCGGACGCGAAGCCTTTGAAGGTCGGCTCCGGCAAGGTCGAGTTCCGCGACGTGCATTTCTCCTATGACCCGAACCGCAAGATCCTGAAAGGCGTCTCCTTCGAAGTGCCGGCCGGCAAGACGGTGGCGATCGTCGGTCCATCCGGCGCCGGCAAGTCGACCATTTCCAGGCTTTTGTTCCGCTTCTACGATGTCCAGTCCGGCCAGGTGCTGATCGATGGCCAGGATATCCGCGACGTCACGCAGGAGAGCCTGCGCGCCGTGCTCGGCATGGTGCCGCAGGACACAGTGCTGTTCAACGACACCATCGCCTACAACATCCGCTACGGCCGCTTCGGCGCCAGCGAGGAGGACGTGCGCAAGGCGGCCGAGCTCGCCCAGATCGGCCCGTTCATCGAGAAACTGCCCGAAGGCTACCGCTCGATGGTCGGCGAGCGCGGGTTGAAACTGTCGGGCGGCGAGAAGCAGCGTGTCGCGATCGCCCGCACCATCCTCAAGGCACCGCCGATCCTGATGCTGGACGAGGCGACGTCGGCGCTGGACAGCCATACCGAGCAGGAAATCCAGGCCGCACTCGATCTCGTCAGCCAGGGCCGTACCACCATCGTCATTGCGCACCGCCTGTCGACGGTAATCTCGGCCGACGAGATCATCGTGCTGAAGGATGGCCAGATCGCCGAGCGCGGCACGCACGCGGCACTGATGGCCAAACACGGCCTCTACGCCTCGATGTGGGACCGCCAGCGCGAAGCGACCGAAGCCGAAGAGCGCCTGCGCATTGCGCGCGAGAGCGACGAGCTGGGGGTGATCGTGCGGCGGAGGACTTCGGAGGTCAGCTAGCGCTTCTTCCTTTCTCCCACAAGGGAGAACGGAAAGTCGGCGCAGAAATCCCCCCTTGACCTCAACCTATGTTGAGCTTGCAAACCCGTCTCCGAGCCTCCTGCCAAGCAACCTTCCAAATCGGAGATGGATGAAAATGCCCACCAAAAATCACCACAGCGGCAGTGTGTTCCGGGTCGACAAGTTCGTCGTGCCGGCGCAAGCGCGCGAGGAAATCCTCAGCAAGGCCAGGATGACGCATGAACTGCTGCGCCAGCAGGAGGGTTTTGTGCAGGACTTCCTGCTCGAGCAGTTCTCAGGCCCCGGCGAGTTCAACATCGTCACCATCGTCGAGTGGGAAAGCCAGGCAGCCGTCGACAAGGTGGTGCCGATCGTCAAGGCAGCGCATGAGCGCATCGCCTTCAGCGCGCAGGAAACCATCACCCGGCTCGGCGTCAAGGCCGACATCGCCAACTATCAGCGGGTGCCGGAATTGTAAGCAGGCCATCCGGCTCCGGGCACGGAAACGGCGGCGCTCAGCACCTGGCCGGTGCGGGCGTCGCTCACCATGTTTTCGAACCCACGCCATTCGGCGGCGAGGATGAACAGCGTGCTGCCGCCGGGTCCACCCAGCATGCAGGCAAAGCAGCCGCGATCGACCTCGATCCGATCGATTCTCTCGCCTCCCTCTTGCACGCGCACGCAGTGCCGGTTGGGCACGTCGGCATACCAGACACAACCCTCGGCATCGATGCAGATGCCGTCGGGATAGTCGTTGCCGAGATCTGCCCAGACGCGACGGTTGAAAAGGCTCCCATCTTCGCCGATGTCGAAGGCGGTCAATCGATTGGCATGGGATTCGGCGACGATCAGCGTCCGGTTGTCCGGCATCACCGCCATGCCGTTGGCGAAGGCAATGTTGTCGGCCACTTGCCGCACCGCGCCGTCTGGCGTGATCAGCACGATGGTGCCCGACCCGAAATGCTCGCCCGGCGCCGGCGCCGGCCCGCCGCCATTGACATAGATGTTGCCGCGCCCGTCGACAACGATTTCGTTCCAGGGGCTTTTCGACAGTTGCCTGAGATCGGCGTGGGTGGCGAGCGTCCCGTCAGTTTTCCTGCCGAAGCAGAAGGCCTTCCCGGCCTGACACGACAAGCAATCGCCCATCCGGCAGCCAGTCGATCGAATAGGGCAGAACGGCCGGCACGGTGAGCATGACCTCGCCCGTGCCGCTTTCGTCCACGGCGACAATCTCGCCGGTGCCCCAGTTGCAGAGCCAGAGCCGGCCGTCATGCCAGCGCGACGACTCGCCGAAGGCCAGGCCCTCGGTGATGAGATTGGCTTTCCTGGCGCTGTTTGATGACGACATTGGCTGGCTCCTGGGCGCGTTGTCCAGCCTAGGACGGATGAGACTGCCATGTTCCTACAGTCGGCGATGAAAAGTCTTGGCTGTTGGCGACGACACCCGCCCGTCCATCCTCTGCCATTGTTGCGTTGCGGGCAGGGGGGCTTTCCGCTATTGAGGCGCAACCTGAAACAGGGACCGCCCCAAGCCCTATGACGCTTCTCGACTCGGTCAAGAATACGTTCGTTCCGATCCATCGCGAGGGATATCCCCTCATCGCCGCCTTCGCCGCGGCAACGCTGTTTCTCGGCTATTTTTCCTCGATCCTGTTCTGGATCGGGCTGATCCTCACCGCATGGTGCATCTATTTCTACCGCGATCCCGAGCGCGTCACGCCGGTCGACGACCGGCTGGTGGTGAGCCCGGCCGATGGCGTGATTTCGGCGGTCGGACCCGCCGTGCCGCCGAGCGAGCTTGGCCTCGGCTCGGGCGAGATGACCCGCATTTCTGTGTTCATGAATGTCTTTTCCTGCCACATCAACCGCGCTCCGGTGCGCGGCAGGATCACGCGCATCGAGCACAAGCCCGGCAAATTCCTCAATGCCGAGCTCGACAAGGCAAGCGTGGAGAACGAGCGGAACGGGCTGGTCATCGACAGCCCCAACGGCACGATTGCCGCCGTCCAGATCGCCGGGCTGGTTGCGCGCCGCATCGTCTGCTGGGCCGAGGCCGGCGGCTCGATCGCGATCGGCGAGCGTTTCGGCCTGATCCGCTTCGGCTCGCGCGTCGACGTCTTCCTGCCGTCGAACGCCGTGCCGCGCGTCGCCGTTGGTCAGACGGCGGTCGGCGGCGAGACCGTGCTTGCCGAATTCGGCGGCACTGCGGTCACGCCCTTGGTCAGGATTTCCTGAGCGTTGGGCGCGCCGTTCAAAAAATTCGAGGCCCATGCCAGCGGCGGTCCGCGCATCCGCGAGATCCCGATGCGCATGGTGCTGCCCAATCTGGTCACGGTGCTTGCCATCTGCGCCGGCCTTTCGGGCATCCGCTTTGCCTTCGAGAACCGCTTCGAGATCGCGGTGGTCATGGTGCTGCTCGCCGCCTTCCTCGACGGCATCGACGGGCGGCTGGCGCGCATGCTGAAGGCCACCTCGAAATTCGGCGCGCAGATGGATTCGCTGGCCGACATCGTCAATTTCGGCGTGGCGCCGGCGCTGGTTCTCTATGCCTTCCTGCTCGACCGCGCCGGCTCGCCGGGCTGGATCGCGGCACTTCTCTTCACCATCGCCTGCGGCATGCGGCTAGCTCGCTTCAACGTGCTGGCCGACGACACCGACCAGCCGGCATGGCAGACCGAATATTTCGTCGGCGTGCCGGCTCCGGCGGGTGCCGTGCTCGTCATGCTGCCGCTCTATCTCTATTTCCTGCGGCTCGGGCTGGAGCCCACCCGGCCGGCCGCCTTCATCGCCACCGGCTTCACCGTGCTCATCGCCTTCCTTCTGGTCAGCCGGCTGCCGGTCTATTCGGGCAAAAGCGTCAAGGTTCCGGGCGACAGGGTGTTGCCGGTCATCCTGGGCGTGGTGCTCTACATCCTCTTGTTGATGACCTATCCCTGGTACACGCTGACCGCCTCGGTGGCGGGCTATCTACTTTTCCTGCCGTTCAGCGTGCGCGCCTATTCGAAGCGGGCGAGGCTGGAGGGGGAAAAGGTGCCGCCCTCGGATATCGGGTAGCGCGCTATCCACGAACGGAAAAGCCGAAGCCAAAGACGTTAGCTGCGCAGATGAAAGACCAGCCATCGAAACGAGTTATCGATCAGCGCGTGCGGAATCGCATCATGGATGCGCTGGAAACACTGGCCCTGGGCGACGAAGGTGTGAGAGCGGTTTGGCCGACGGAGTATTTCGAAGGTTTTTATGACTTCATCCCGCACGGCGGAGAGCCACATCCGAACAGTTGCGTTAGCTCTGAAGAGAAGGTCGCCCTCTCCAAAGTCAGCAGGATTGTAGACGATGTTTGCGACGCCACTCGGCCGATCATGACAGCCGACGAGTTGATCGCTACTGGCTGGCCAGAACTCATTCGGCCGATAGCTCAGGCCGCTCTTTCTCTCATGGAAGGCAGAGGGCGCTTCGGTGAGGAACACGAGGAATGGCGCGACTAGGCAACCTCTCTAGGGGACTACGCCGCCGCGCTCAGCCCCAACCTGTCGATCGCCAGCTTGCGGGCCGAGATATAATCCGTCTTGCCCGAGCCCAGCACCGGGATCTCATCGACCTTGATGATGTCGTTCGGCACCATCAGTTCGGCAGCACCCGCCTTTTTGCCGAACTGGCGCAGTTCCTCCGCATTGGCGTCGTCGGCGGTGGTGACCAGCACGATGCGCTCGCCGCGCCGTTTGTCGGGCACGGCCACCGCCGCGTGGCGCTCTTCCGGCCACAGCGACTGCACCAGCATCTCGACGGCACCCAGCGACACCATCTCGCCGGCGATCTTGGCGAAGCGTTTGGCCCGGCCACGGATGGTGATGAAGCCTTCGCGGTCGATCGAGACGATGTCGCCGGTATCGTGCCAGCCTTCCAGCGGCTGCAATTCGCCGGGGCGGTCGGCGGTCATGTAGCCCATCATCATGTTCGGTCCGTCGAGCCACAGCCGGCCGCCTTCGGCGATGCCTTCGACCGGCTCCAGCTTCATGCGGATTGCCGGCAGCGGCCGCCCGACCGTGCCGTCGCGGCCGTGGATGGCGGTGTTCACCGCCACCACGGGGGCGGCCTCGGTCAGCCCGAACCCTTCGACGATCGAGGCCTGGAAGCGGTCGCGGTAGGTGCGTCGTGTCTCCGGCTTCACCGCCTCGGCGCCGGCCACGACGAAGCGCAGGCTGGAGAAGTCGCCGTCCTTGGCGGTGCGGGCATAGTTGGCAAGGAACGTGTCGGTGCCGAACATGACGGTCGGCTTCACCTTGCGGGCGATCTCGGGGATGATCTTGTAGTGCAGCGGCGAGGGGTAGAGGAACAGCTTTATGCCCAGCACCAGCGGCAGGATCGTGCCGCCGGTCAGGCCGAAGGAATGGAACACCGGCAGCACGTTGAGCAGTATGTCGGCCGGCGAGACCGAGACACGCGCCTCGGCCTGCATGACATTGGCAAGCAGGTTGCGGTTCGACAGCACCACCGCTTTCGGCGTGCCTTCCGAGCCGGAGGTGAACAGGATCACCGCCGGCTTCGACGCCTGCTGCCGCTGCAGCGGGAAGCGCCACAACAGCGCGGCGGCGACCTTGTCCAGGGTCGTCACGCCGGCACGCACGTCTTCCAGCCACAGCATCTTGGCCCCGCCTGCCTCGACCGCGGCGACAATGTCCTCGATGCCGGCCTTTTCGATGAAAGCGCGGGAGGAAACGACCGTCCTGACAACGGCGGTGCGGATCGCCGCGGTCACGCTGGCCGGGCCGGCGGTGTAGTTGATCATCGCCGCCACTCTGGCCGCCGAGATCAGCCCGACGAAGGACAGCACCACGCCATTGGCGTTGGGCAAGAGCACGCCGACCGCTTCGCCGGGCGCCGTCACCGCCTCGAAATGGCGGCCAAGCACGCGCGCGCCGATGAACAGCTTGCGATAGCTGAGCGAGCCCGAAATCACGTCCTCGATGATCGGGCGGGAAGGGCCGATCCGGTCCGCGGCGTCGCGCATGGCGAGGAACAGGCCGCGGTCGAGATTGGTGCCGTAGAGCCGCGCCTCGGCGAAACGATCGAACAAAGCGTTGGTGTTGGAGGGCATGTCCGGATTGCGCGCCACCAGCTCGGCGATGGTCATCGGCTCCAGCACGCTCACCGAAAGCCGCGGGAACCAGTGGCGAGGCGCCTTCTCCTTCGGCGTCAGTGAAACGGGCAGGTCGCGCGTGCCGGCAATGAAGATCGGCACGATGCGGGCGTCGGCCTGCATGGCGATGCGGGTGATGGCGCGAAACAGCCGGAAGGATTTGACGTCCGGCTCGACATTGTCCGGCAGATAGACGGCCAGCCGTCCATTGCCCTTCAGCACGCGCACCAGCCGGCGGCTGACAAAGACATGCTCGGCATTGAAGGCAATCGTGCGCGCAAGCTCGCGCCACGGCTCCAGCCAAGGCGAGCGCGCCGAAGCCTCGTCCAGGATATGCAGCGTGTCGTCGGGAAGCAGCGACAGCATCAGCGCCGGCTCGATGCGCGACTGGTGCGAGACCACATAGATGACCGGCGTCTTTGCGCTGCGGGCGATGCGGATGCGGTTGTCCGCGATGCGATAGGCGAGCTTGAACGGCACATAGAGCAGCGCCTGGGTGAAGCGCAGGTCGAGCCGGAACCTTTCGATCACCGCGATCAGCAGCCAGGCAAAGGCAAGGCCCGCCAGCAGCGCCAGGGTCAGGATCATGCCGCTCTCTCCCAGTCTCCTCCAGCACGGCTCTTGAGCGGCCGCTTCGGCGCAGAGGGTAGCGGAAGTGGGGGCAAGGTCAATGTGGGGAGGCGGCGCTTTCCCTTCCCCCCTTGTGGCAGAAGGTGGCCGAGCGAAGCTCGGACGGATGAGGGGTGTCGGTCGGATCGCCGCACTGGAGTAATAAGCGCCTGAAAGCATTGAAATCTTCGACGTCTCACCCCGCTGGAACACCCCTCATCCGTCTCGGCGCTGCGCGCCGATCCACCTTCTGCCACAAGGGGAGAAGGGGAAGCAGGCGCTTACGCAGCCTTCAATCTCCCGCTGATGAACCGGAACTCCTGCGTCTTGCCGCCATAGCCATAGGCGGCGGCCGGCACTTCATGCACGAAGGCGTAGCTTTCCTCATGCACGCCGCCCAGCAGCCGGCCGAAAGCCTCGAAGATCGCCTTGAGATAGGCCTCCAGCTCGAGCTTGGTGTTGGTGCCGTCGACGACCTTGATGTCCAGCCAGAACGTGCTGGTGCCATAGTCGGCCAGCGACTTGCCGCCGGCGAACCAGTGCTGCGGATCGATGTAATTGACGGCGACCGCGGTGATCGTCGGATCCTTGCGCAGCAGCTTTGCCGTGATCTCGGTGACCTCCCTGGCAATC
>Ga0105238_10005213_pt1 | contig 12844 bp, 8 predicted proteins | sample KBSC34metaG_FD_81526 | JGI IMG/M metagenome (GOLD analysis project Ga0105238, IMG submission 81526) | Corn rhizosphere microbial communities from Kellogg Biological Station, Michigan, USA - KBS C3-4 metaG | ecosystem: Host-associated > Plants > Roots > Rhizosphere > Soil | place: Michigan, USA... | reverse complement strand
CCAGCACTGCGTAAGACGTCGACCCTACGGCCTTGAGACACATCCTGGGCTCCGCCGAGAGCTTCGCGAAACATGTCTTCGTCTGGCCGCTCGCCTTCAGCGCACGGATCTCCTCATGACCAGCGGTGCTGTTGAACACCGTCGCCAGCAGCAGGACGCGCTCGCCCGCACGATGCAACTGGACCGCATCCGTCTCCGACACGGGCGAAGGATCGGCCCACACGACGACAGGGGGTTTGGCGATCGCTCCCCTCTTCTCGGGAACCACTCCCTGGCTGCTGGATTCGTCCGCGCCGTGATCGGCGCGGGGGAGAACAAGCGTGGCTGGTGAGTGGTGGGGCCACGCCAGGCGAACTCCCCCCGCGATCACCGCGGCCGCGCCGGCGGCCATCAGGACGGTGCGCTTTCTTCGCGCCCACCCGGCGACACCTTCGCCTTTGCCCGGGGCGTCCCCGACGCGAACCGTTCGAATCCGATCGAGCAGGTGGTCCATCGCATAATGGAACATGTTCCCCGAGAACTCGATACGCTGCATCGCAAGGAGATAGCGAACCTCCTCCGGGGTATCTCTTCTGATCTCCCCCGACATTTCCGGTAGGCGTATCGGAATGACCGCTGGTGGATCGGGACTTCTCCTGACCGCCGTTTTCACTTCCTCGTAGAAGAAGTCCACTTCTCCGGAGCGCGGCCGGTACCAGTCGTTCCCCAGGACGACCAGGAAGACGTCGCATTCCGCCACCGCATCGCGCATTTCGCGCTCCCATTCCGGGGTGCCGGGCGGCATGGCGTTGAAGTCTCGGAACGTACGAAATTCCACCCCCTTGCCGATCTTTTGCCGCTCATTGTTGATTCGGATCAGTTCCTTCTCGATGTTGGCGGCCATGGTCTCCGCGTGACCGCCACGCCGGTACGAGATGAAGATCAACAGTGGAGCGGATCGGCGCGACATGGCGGGGACGTTAACACCACCGTGATGGGGCCAAATCCGGTCCCTGCCGCCATGCGGCGGGCGCTCAGCGCGAATCGTTGGCTATCAGCGCGCCCGTGCCGACGGCGCGGCCGCGGCGCAGGCGCTCGGACGTGCCGACGGTGCGGGTCTTCTCGCGAATCAGCTGCGCCTGACGGCGCAGATCGCGCGCCACCGCCTTGCGGCCGGCGCGCTCCTCGAACTCGGCGTAAGCGGCCAGAGCGCGCCCCAGCTCCAGCTCGGAGGCGGCGTTGCTCAGGATCTCGACGGAGCGATCGAACATCTCGCGCGCCCCGCCCAGCTCGGAATCACCAGGCGCGCCCAGCCCCACGGCGGCGGCCACCACGCGCAGCGCCGCGCCGGACAGGGGCGTGGCGCCGATCTGGGTGGCCAGCTCGAACGCGGCCCGCGCCTCGTCGCGCGCCTCCAGGGTACAGCCGCGCGCCAGCTCGACCTCGGCCAACCCGCGCGACGCCTCAACCTGCAGCGCCTTGGCCCCGAATTGGCGGGCGATGTCCTTCGCCGCCAGGAAGTGGGGACGGGCATCGGCCGGCCTCGCCTGCGTCAGCCAGCAGTCGCCGAGCGCGATGTCGATGCTGCACTCGTACAGCCGCTCACCGAGCTCCCGCGCCAGCGCCTGCGCGTCCTCCAGCAACGAGATCGCCTGCTCGACGCGCCCGAGATCTCGCTCCAGGGCCCCGAGATCCAGCAGCGAGGCCACCATGCCCTGCCGATCGCCGGCGCGGCGGCGCAGCTCGATAGCCTGGCGGATGTGACCCTCGGCGGCGATCAGGTCACCGGTCTCGTGTTCGACCTGACCCATGCGCGCCAGCGCCAAACCCTTGCCGCGATCGTCACCCAGCTGGTCGCGCACCTGGAAGGCCGCGCGGTGGCACTCGAGCGAGGCCTCGGGCGACCCGCCCTTCAGGTGCACCCGACCCACGTCGTCGAGAGTCGAGGCGATGCCCGGTAGATCGCCGGCCGCCTCGAAGAGCTGGCGCGCCAGCTCGAGGTGCATGACCGCCGCGCGGTGGTCGCCCAGCATCGCGTGCAGGCGGCCCAGACGGCCGTGCGCCGCCCCGCCCTTGGCCGGTAGATCCAGCCGCCAGGCCAGGCGCAGCATGTCCTGGAAGTGCACCAGCGCCTCGCGGGTGCGGCCAAGGCGCGCCGCCAGATCGCCAAGCGCGTAGGAGACGTCCATCTTGGCGACGGCGTCATCCAGATCCATCAGCCGCACCGCCGCCAGGTACAGGACCCGCGCGTGCTCGGACTCGGCCCGGTGGCGCGCGTCCTCCGCCGCCGACAGGTAGCAGTACGCCGCGCGCCGCGCGTCCCCGCTCTGCTCGTACAGCCGTCCCAGCGTCTCGAAGCGCGCCTCGCGGCCGGGCCCCCCGCGGCTCTCCAGCCACTGCGCCGCGAACCGCCGCCACGCCACCAGCTCGGCCGCGTCGAGATCCGCGAGGATCAAGGACACGTCGGCGGGGTGCCGGAAAGTCCACTCGGCATCCCCGGGCAGGCTGCTCTCCGTGACCGCCTGGATGAGGTCTCGCCCGGCCAGCTCGGCCAGGATGTCGCGGATCTCGGTGATCGCCAGATCGGGCCCGAACACCGCGACCGGATCGCTCGGTTCGGCGGCCAGCCGACCGAGCGCGACCACGCCCCCCGTCCAGAACACCGGCCCGAAGATGGCGGCCCTGGCCAGCACCGAGGCCTCGGCGTCCGAGAGACTCGCGATGCGCCCCCGGCCCGCCTGCTCGGGAGATAGCGCGACCCGCTCGGCGCTCGCCTTGCGGGGATCGAACCACCACCCGCCAGCTGGCCCCCCGTCCTGCGCCAGCACCCCGTGGCGATGGTAGAGGTGCAGCATCTGCTCGACCACGTAAGGGTTCCCGCCCGATTCGGTCACCGCGTGGTCGATCAGCGCCGGCGGGAGCGCCTCGCTCTCGGAGACACCCAGCACCGTCCGGACCATCGCTTCGAGGTCGGGCCGCGCGAGCGGAGGGAGCTCGACCCGGGAGGCGTTGCCATGGCCGCGGGCCCAGTCAGGGCGCCGCGCCAGCAGCTCGTGGCGGGCGGTGACCAGGACGACCACCGGCGCCTCGCCCAGCTCGCCGGGCAGCCGTTCCAGGATGTCCAGCGACTCGTCGTCGGCCAGGTGCACGTCATCCACCGCCAGGATCAGCGGCGAGGTGCGGGCGTCCTGCTCCAGAAAGCGGCACAGCACCGCCCGGGCCAGATCCGCCCCCTGGTTCGCGGTGGTGACCAGCGCCTGCGACAGGGGGCTCTCACGCAGGTCGAACCCCAGGAAACGCCCCAGCAGGGCGGCCACGTCCGCGACGCGGCGATCCCCGAAGACGGCCTGCATCTCGGTGCGGAACCGCACCAGCGCCGCCTCCGGGCCGTGATGCGGCGCGATCCCGAACCGCTGGCGCAACAGCGCGCCGATCAGGTTTCCGCTGCTCGGGTCCCGCCCCTGCGCGGACAGCGCCACGCGCATCACGCGCAGACCGGGCCCGGCCATCTCGCCCAGCCATTCGGCCCACAGGCGGGTCTTGCCCATGCCCAGCGTTCCCAGCACCGTCACGAACTGGGGCTGCCCCAGACCGACAGCCCGCTCCAGCGCCCGGTCCAGCGTCTGGCACTCCTCGTCCCGACCTCTGAAAGCGGCGGGGTGAAGCCTGCCCCGTACCCCCTCCGCCGACTGGCTCCCCTCGAGAACCGCAGAGCGCATGCTCCCATCTAACGCCCGCCCGCGCGACCCGTCCAAAAAACGGGTCTTTCGCCGAGAACGGGGGAGACGCGCCCCACCTTCACGCACGGGTGGCACGGCGCCTGGCTGCGCCGGGATGGTGGAGGCCGATCACCTGGTGACCGAGCAACTACGCGCGCTTGCGCCCGTTTCTACGACCCCCGACCTTCACCCGAAGTCGATGATCATGACGCCCCGCTTGGGTGCGTCCTCATCCTCGTCGCGCCGCCCCCTGTCGTCCTTCTGCCGTCGGTCGTCTTCCTGGCGCTTGCGCCACTGCTCGATTCGCTCGTCGTCCACGGGGACGTCCAGCTGAGGGCGGTCTTGTCTCCGCCGCTCCTCTTCTTCCCGGCGTCGGATCTGTTCGATGATCCAGGGCTCGAGCATGGGACTCCTCTCCTAACCTCCTGCAATATCCCTGCCCCCTAGTCAAGACGCTGATCGGCGGAATCGTCGAGACACTGAAGTGTTCATTAGCGATCACAGTCGTTTGAACGACAAGGAAATGTTTGCGGAGTTACCGCAATAAAGTGACTATGGCGTGACAGAAAGCGTGTAACGGTCCTTGGGGTTGGCGGCGCGGCCAGCGGCGTCCCTGATTTCGATCACGCAGCAGCCATCGGCCTCGGGCACCACGCGCGTGGGCGCCGACCCATCGCTTCCCACGCGGAAGCGCGCCAGCTCGTGGCCGGCGGTGGCGCCTCGCACACGGACGTCCAGTGTCACACCCGCGATCCCCCGCACGTTGACGGCCAGCGAGCCGGCGCTGCCTGGCGCGACACTGGTCGTCCAAAAGTCGATGTCGCCCCTGGGAAATATGAGGCCGGACCCGACGACGTTCGGCGGCAGTGCCGTCGCCGTGGCCACGGTTCCGTTCGGCTCATGCTCGGCACCGGCCTCGATCGGTCGGCCCGCCACCGTGATCCGATAGGGATCATCCAGGTTTCCCTCCCCCTTCTTGGGCGAGAGCCTCAGCAGCACGGTCCCTCCGACGTAGAGGTTCGCGATCTTCTCGGCCGCCCCTCGCTTGCCGCCGTCGACCTTCATCGCCAGCGTGCCGTCCTCGCGCAGCACCTCGAGGACCACGTCGACCCGGGGGGGCGGCGCGAGCTCGACGCTCAGCTCGGTCGGCTCGGGGGCGGTGTAGCGGAACACGTCGGCGTCGCCCGGGCCCAGCGTCCCCGAGACCGTCCCGTTCCCCAGCGGGACCGCGTGCGCCGGATCGTCGTTCGGCTCGACCTCGGAGTCGGCCTTGGCGTCCCCGGAGCGTAGCCGCAAGGTGTACCGGGCGTCGAGGTTCCGGCCGGCGTCGGCGGTCACCACCACGTAGATGTTGGGGTCCGACGAGGGAAGGCGGACGTTGCGCAGGGCCACCCGATCGCCCCGCCGCCCGTGCTGCTCGATCATCTTGTGCTCGACCGAGTCGTAGACGGTCAGCGAGGCCGCCACCCCCTCGACCGGTTCCAGATCCGCGGACAGGACGCCGCCTTCGGGCAAACCGGCCGTAGGGACACGGAACCAGTCCTCGTCGTGACGCCAGCCGAGAAACCCGGCGATGTCGCTCTCGGCGGCGACCTCCCCGGCAAGGGCGGCCCTCCCGTTCGGTTCCACCTCGTCACCCGGCTCGAACGGCAGCAACCGGACCGTCAGGCGGTAACCGCCGGTGCCCGCGGCGCCGCCATCCTTCTTCGTCATCCCGGTAGCGGGCCCCGGCGCGGCGGCGGGCTGGTTGGGGCTGGGTCGCACCCTGACGAAGACGTTTCCCGGAACGACCGCCAGGTTGGGGATGCCCTCGGCGTCACCCGGCGTGGCGCCCACCGACGACAGCAGCGCGTGGCCCTGGTCGTCCAGCACATCCACCGCGATCACCAGCGCCGGATCGGGGTGCACCTCGATCCCCAGCCGCTGGCGCGGAGGGGCCGCGCCTCCGTCGGGCGCCGCCGTCACGACGGGAGGGGACGGGACGACCACCCGGAACAGGTCGACGTCCTTGGCCTTCGAGCCGGGCGCGGGGACCAGATGCCCCACCACCCCCGCCCCTGCCTCCGCGGTCGGCGACAGCGCCTGGGCGTTCGCCAGCAGATCGTTGGGCTCGACCTCGTCCGCCATCGTGAAGCCAACCTCCGCGGTCGGCTCCTCGGCGGTGACCACGACAGCGGCGCCATCGGGTTTGGGCGGTAGGCGACCGCCGCGGTGACAGCCGGCCTGCAAGGCCCCCACCACGGCCACCGCCAACCAGCGATTCCGGCAATGGGGGTAGCGCGGCATGAGAGGCGGGACCCGAACGTCTACGTGCTCGGCCCCAGATCGCTGGCGACGTCGGTGACGCTGGTGGGCGCGGGCGCCTTGTCGGCCGGCGTGCGCGGCTGAATGCTGGCCATGAACTCCGCCTCGGCCACCACGGCCTCGCCGACCTTCGCCTCACCGCGCAGCTTCCAGATCATGCCCCCCTTGCGCAGAGGGGTCACTTCCAACGTCAGCTGATCGCCCGGGACCACCGGCTTGCGGAACTTCGCCTTGTCGATCGCCATGAAGTAGATGACCTGCTTCTCGGGATCGAACTTGGTCAGGCGCGCGGCATAGAGAGCTCCGGCCTGCGCCAGCGCCTCGATGATCAACACCCCGGGCATCACGGGATGGCCCGGGAAGTGACCGTTGAAGTGCGGCTCGTTGCGCGTCACGTTCTTCACGGCGACGATGCGCTCGTCGTCGATCAGCGTGACGCGGTCGACCAGCAGGAACGGGTAGCGGTGCGGAAGGACGCGCTCGATGTCGCGGATGTCCATCACGCCTCGGCGCCTACTTCTTGGGGGCGGGGGCCGCCGGGGTGGTCTTGTCGGCGCCGGCGGCGACCGGGGCCACGCCCTCGCCCGCGTTGTAGCGGCGGATCAGATCGTTCGTCAGGTCGAGGTGCGGCTTCGCGAACAGCACCGACGACTGCGTCTTGTCGAAGATCATCGTGAAGTTCTCGGCCACGGCGATCTTGCTGATGATGCGGCTCATGCGCTCGAAGATCTTGCCCGTCGCCTCCTGCTCCTTGGCGGACAGGTCCTGCTGGTGGCGCATGTACGTCTGCTGAACCTTCTGCATCCGCTCCTGCAGCTCGGCCTCCTTGGCCTGCACCTTGTCGGGCGGCAGCAAGGTCCGCTTCTTGTTCAGGTCCTCGATGTCCTTCTTCAGGGCCTCCTGCTGCTCGTCCAGCTCCTTCTGCTTCTGGTCGAACACCTTCTTCAGGTTGGCCTTGGCCTTGCGGCCGTCCTCGGTCTCGTTCAGCGCCCGCTGCAGATCCACATATCCCAGCTTGATGTCTTCGGCGTGGGCCACCAGCGGCATCGAGACGATCGGCGACGAGACGAGCAACAGAGCGGCCAGCAGGACAGAGCGCGACATGACTTCTCCTTTTGAAGCGGCGACAACTAGCAGATATTCCGTTCCAGCGCGAGCGAAAGCATTTCCGCGGGCCCCGCGGTGACGGGGGCCACCCGGTCAGAAGAAGTTGCCGATGGTGAACTCGAAGACCAGGTTTTGCTCGCCGGGCAGCGTCCGGAACGGGATGCCCCACTCGAAGCGCAGCGGACCGATGGGCGAGAACCAGCGGAAACCGAAGCCCCAGCTGGCCCGGTAGGCCTCCAGGTTCCAGGGCTTCTTGCAGGGATCCTGCGACACGTCGACGTTGTCGGGCCGCAGCTTGCAGTAGAAGTCCTCCAGGTTGAAGGCGTTGCCCGCGTCCGTGAAGACGACGCCCCGGATGCCCACCTTGTCGAACAGGGGGAACTCGATCTCGGCGTTCGCCACCACCTGCGAGTTGCCGCCGATGCGGAACGGCGTCAGCAGCGCGTCGGGCGCCTGCGAGCCGGGGGCGTGAATGACGGGCCCCAGGGAGCGCGGCGCGAAGCCGCGGATGTCGTAGATGCCGCCCACGAAGTAGCGTTCGAAGATGGGCACGCCGCGCGGGTCGCGGCTGGCGATCAGGCCCCCCTCCAGCTTGGCCCGGAAGATGAACGGTCCCCAGATGGGATAGAAGTAACGGAAGGCGAGCTCGTAGCGGGTGAAGATGTTCTCGGACAGGAAGATCTTGTCCGCCACCTCGGCCGACAGGGTGTTGTACCAGCCGCGCGAGGGGAACATGCGGTCGTTACGCGTGTCGTACGACAGCAGGCCGATGGTGGACGAGGTGATGCCCGAACGGAGCAAGTTGGCCAGCGAGCCGGCGGGGATGGGATCGCGCTGGCCCGCCGAGAACAGCCCGCTGAACACGTTGCCGTTCGTGATGCTGACCTTCTCCCAGTTGTAGGTCAGCGTCAGGCGCAGATCGTCGCTGAGCAGGTAGCCCCAGGTGAGGCGGCCGCCGTAGGACGACCGGGTGAAGGAGTAGAGATAGCGGTCCTGCTTGAACAGGTTGAAGCCGAACGTCCAGTTGGTGTCGAGGAAGTACAGGTCCTGGAACTGCAGCAGGAACAGCTGGCGCAGGCTGGAGAGCTGGGCCTGGACGGTCAGCAGCTGCCCGCGGCCGAAGAAGTTGTTCTGCGAGATCTGCGCCTGGGCGATGAAGTTCTCGACCGAGGAAAAGCCGGCGCCGATCTGGAACGTGCCGGTGGGCCGCTCCGAGACCTCGACGTTCACCTCCATCATGTTGTCGGTGGTGCCGCGCCGGGTGGCGATGTCGACCTTCTCGAAGTAGCCGAGCGCGTTCACGCGCCGCTTCGAGTAGTCGAGCAGGGCCTGGTTGTAGGGCTCCCCCTCGATGATGCGCAGCTCGCGGCGGATGACCTTGTCGCGGGTCTTGCTGTTGCCGTGGATGTTGATGCGCTCGAAGTAGACCAGCTCGCCCTTCTGGATCTCGAACGTCACGTCGACGGTGCGGGTCTTCTCGTCGACCGGGGTGGCCGGGGTGGCGTTGACGTAGGCGTAGCCGCGGTCCTTGTAGAGGTCCGTCAGCTTCTGCAGGTCGTCGCTGAGCTTGGAGCGGTTGAACACGTCCCCGGGATGGACCGAGACCCGGCTGAGGAAGTACTCCTTCGGCTCCAGCAGATCGCCGCGCACATCGATCTTGCCCAGGCGGTACTGCTCGCCCTCGTCGATGTTGATGGTGATGTACAGCGAGCGCTTGTCGGGCGACAGCTCCAGCACCGGCGTGCCCACCTTGACCTGCACATAGCCGCGGTCCCAGTAGTGCGCCTGCAGAAGCACCAGATCGCGCTGGAACACGTCCTCGCGATAGGTGCCGGACTGGGTCAACAGCGACAGGATGTTGCCCTCGCGGGTGACCACCACGTCGCGCAGCTCGTCGTCGGTGATGGCCTTGTTGCCCACGAAGTTGACCCGGCGCACCTCGACCTTGGCGTGCTCGTGGCAGCGGAACCACACCTCGACCTCGGCGGGGGCGGGCCGCTTCAGCTCGTAGTCGACCTCGGCCATGTAGAAGCCCTTCTCGACGTAGAGCTCCTTGATCTTCTGGACGTTCTTCTTCAGCTTGGCCAGGTCCAGCACCTGGTCCTTCTTCAGGTCCAGCACCTCGTTGATCTTGGTCAGGCTGACCTCGTCGTTGCCGGCGACGTAGATCTTGCTGATGCTCGGCTTCTCCTTCAGCACGAAGACGATGGCCAGTCCGCCCTCGCCTTTCATCTCCGTGCTCTCCACCTGCACGTCCTCGAAGAAGCCGGTCTTCCAGATGGCGCGCACGTCGTCGCGCAACAGCTCCTGGTTGATGGCGACGCCGGGTTTGGTCTTGATGACGGCGCGGATGGCGTCGTCCTCGACCTTGCGGTTGCCGCGGAAGTGCACCCGCCGCACGGTCAGGTTGGGCGCCGCAACCGCCGGCCTGGCCTCCTCCGCCGGGGGCACCTCCTCGACCGGGTCACCTTTGGCGTCCGACTTCACCTCGGTCTTCGCGTCCGAGTCGGCGGGAGCCGGCTCCGCCGGTCCAGCGGCGAACAGCCGGCTACCGGTGAGCAGCAGCGCGAAGGCGACAGCGAGCGACAGTTTCCGGGACAATCCGCTCAGTCCTTCTCGACCAGCATGCCGTCGGCCATGCGCAGGCGGCGGCCGGTCTGCGCGGCCAGCTCGGGATTGTGGGTGACGATCAGCAAGGTCATCCCCAGCTCGCGGTTCAGCTCGAAGAACAGGTCGTGCATGTCACGGCCCGTCTTGGTGTCCAGGTTGCCGGTCGGCTCGTCGGCCAGCAGCAGGCGCGGCTTCAGGAGCAGCGCGCGCGCCAGCGCCACCCGCTGCTGCTCGCCGCCCGACAGCTCGCCTGGCCGGTGGGTCATGCGCTCGGCCAGCCCCAGCCGGGTCAGGATGGCGGTGGCGCGGGTCACACACTCGGCGCGGGACAGCCGCAGGATCAGCCCCGGCATCATGACGTTCTCCAGGGCGGTGAACTCCGGCAGCAGGTGATGGAACTGGAACACGAACCCGATCTGCCGGTTGCGGAAGGCGGCCAGCTCGGCCGGCGACATCCGCGTGATGTCGGTCCCGTCGAACAGGATCGAGCCGGCGGTGGGCATGTCGATGGTCCCCAGCAGGTGCAGCAGGGTCGACTTGCCGGCGCCCGAGGCGCCGATCACGGACACGATCTCGGCCGGGCGAATCTCGAAGTCGATGCCGCGCAGGACCTGCAGGACCCGGCCCCCGTGGTGAAACTCCTTGGAAACGCCACGCACCAGCACGTGGGCGCCCGAAGGCGCGACGGACGGTGCGGAGAGGCTCATTGGGGCCGAAACCGTAGTCGTCGCTGTCATGGGTGTCAACGCGCAGAGGGCTGCACAAGCCCTGAGACTCCGCCTCTTTACAGCCGGTTGCCTGGGGGTGGTCGACCCGGGCTACCGCCTACTCGTAACGGAGCCCTTCCACGGGTCGCATCCGTGAAGCAAGAAAGGCCGGATAGAGCGTGGCCAGGCAGCACAGGCCGAGCGCCGCCGCCGCCACCGAGCCGATCTCGCTCATCCGCATCACCACGGGGAGCTTCTGGATGTAATAGACGTCGGGATCGAGCGGCAGCCCGAACCGCTTGATGAGCAGGCAGGTCCCGATGCCGAAGAACAGCCCCAGGGACAGGCCCACCAGGCCGATGTACAGGCCCTCGGCGAAGAACACCCGCAGGATGCCCCCGTCGGTGGCGCCCATCGACTTCAGGATGGCCACCTCGCGCCCCTTCTCGGTCACCAGCATGATCAGGTTCGAAACGATCGAGAACGACGCCACCAGCGCGATGAAGGTCAGGAAGATGAACATGCCCAGCTTCTCGACCCACAGCGCGGCAAAAAGGTTGCGGTTCAGCTCCTGCCAGGAGCGCGCCTCGTGCCCGGGGCCCAGGCGCGCGGCGATGCGCTCGGCGATCCCCTCGGCGGCGTCCGCGTCGGAGGTGCGCACCTCGATGCCGGTGACCTCGCCCGGGATGCCCAGGAACTTCTGCGCCTCGTCCAGCGACACGTAGGCCAGCTTCGAGTCGAACTCGTACATGCCGGTATAGAAGTGACCGGCCACCCGGAACGTCTTCAGGCGCGGCATGGGGCCGGAGGGGCCGATGCCGCACATGGGGCAGGCCACGTCGACCTCGCTGCCCATGTAGACGCGCAAGGTATGGGCGAAGAGTTCCTCGCCCAGCAGGATGCCGGGCAGCTCGCGGCGCGGAAACGTGAACTCTTGCGAGGGCGGCTTTTCCTCGCCGGGGATGTCCGGCGGCGGGGCCGGGATGTCGGGCTGGATGCGGTCGGGGTGGGCCAGCAGGTCGATGCTGCCCTCTTTCAAGGTGCGGGGCAGGTCCAGCACCCGCGAGGTGCGGTCCACCTCCACGCCGCGCAGGATGATGCCCATCCCGGCCGGGTTCGAGATGTGCTTGATGATCACCTCGGACTCGACGTAGGCCATCGAGTCGATCACGCCGGGCACGTCGGCGATCCTCTTCTTCACGTCTTGCCAGTCGGTGAACGGCTGCTCGTCCGTGCGTTCGATGACGACGTCGGCCTTGGTGGCGCGGATCTTCGACTTCAGGTCCATCTCGAAGCCCGACATGATGGACAGCGCCAGGATGGGCACCCCTGTCCCCAGGAAGACGCCGAACATAGAGAACGCCGTGAACACGGTGAAGAACGAGAACAGCATCCCCAGGATGGCGATCAGCGTGCCGATCACCATCGCCCCCACGCTGATGATCTTCAGGTTGTCGAACAGCAGCGCCCCGCGCACGAACAGCATGGGGTGACGCTTCAGCACCACGTGCTCGGCCACGAAGCCGACGACGCCGATGGCGATCAGGGCCAGCCCCACGATCAGCGTGCGGTGCGTCCGCTGCGCGTCGTCGCGCAGGTGCCGCCAGGCGACGAACCACTCGAAACCGCGTCCGGTCATGCTGCGGGGCCGATCATCCCCGGTCCGGACGCAGCAACGGGAACAGGATGACGTCGCGGATGGACGGCTGATTGCACAGCAACATCACCACCCGATCGATGCCGATGCCCTCGCCCGCCGTGGGGGGCAGTCCGTACTCCAGGGCCCGGCAGTAGTCCTCGTCGTAGTCCATCGTCTCCTCGGCGCCCTTGGCCTTGGCGTCGACCTGGCGCTGGAAGCGGGCCCGCTGGTCGGCGGGGTCGTTCAGCTCCGAGAAGCCATTGGCGTGCTCGCGCCCCACGATGAACAGCTCGAAGCGATCGACCTTGGTCGGATCGGCGTCGTTGCGGCGCGACAGCGGCGAGGTCTCGGCCGGGTACTCGACGACGAAGGTCGGCCGCTGAGGATCGAGGGACTTTTCACCGCCGTAGTCGAACAAGGCCCCGACCCGCTCGCCGTGCGACTCCGCCTTGCGCAGCACGGCCGAGAGCTCGTCCTTGCCACTGCCCAGGCCCGACTTCTCGATCCACGCCACCAGCGCCGCCTGGTCGTCCAGCATCCCGCGCTCCAGCCCCGCGGGCAGCAGGCCCTTCTGCGAGGCGTTCGTGATGGCGTCCTTCATGGGGATACGGGGCCACGGTGAGCCGAGATCGACCTGGTAGTCGCCGTAGGGGATCGTCACGCCCCCCGCGACCTCGCGCGCCAGCTCCTGAAAGAGCTGCTCGGTCAGGACCATCAGGTCCTGGTAGGTGGCGTACGCCTGATAAAACTCCAGCATCGTGAACTCGGGGTTGTGCTGG
>Ga0105238_10005209_pt1 | contig 12848 bp, 5 predicted proteins | sample KBSC34metaG_FD_81526 | JGI IMG/M metagenome (GOLD analysis project Ga0105238, IMG submission 81526) | Corn rhizosphere microbial communities from Kellogg Biological Station, Michigan, USA - KBS C3-4 metaG | ecosystem: Host-associated > Plants > Roots > Rhizosphere > Soil | place: Michigan, USA... | reverse complement strand
GTGACCCCCCCGCCCCTGCACCGCCGGCCGCCCCCCCCTGTCGTCACCTCCCCCGCGCTCGCCCTCCCCCCCCCCCCCCCCCCCCCCACCCCGCCCCCCCCCCCCCCGCCACCCCCCCCCCCCCCACCTTCCACGATAGAACGACAGTGGAAAAAGTATATAAGTTTACTTAGAACCACGCTGGTCAGGGTTGAAGTCGCCTTTTCTATCTCGTACTGGTTTAAGATTTCAAACCTTCCTTGCCCCTTCCGACCACCGACACAAACTGACACACAACTCACGCAAACTTGCTGTGACACATTTCTGACACAAGATTGGAGGCACGACACAGACAGACACTTATTTAGACGTCATTCTCTGCCGCCAGTTGCAACAAACCTATTGACAATACAGGCTGTTTTGACACAGTTGAACTGCTATGACTAACACAACCACTGCAACAAGCGGCAAGGAGGAGGCGGTCGATTTTCCAGCATTTGCAGGTTCAAGTCCTGCTATGCGCACCATTCTTTTTCCAGCCGGAGATCTCTTCATTTGCCCTGATTTCATAGGGAGTTTTACGTTTTTTTATTTTTCTCATTTTGCCCGGTCCATGGATGCTGCTTCAGCATATATCCGGGTTTTTGGCTGGAAATGCCTTTTGGGTTGGAACAATGGTTATCCCCTAAAACGGGGATGGAACAATTGCGGCTGGTGGGCTAGTTATATGAATGTCAGCAACAAATCGCCGGATCAACCCGCGATGTTTGTGTGTCTTTTTTAGAGCATGAGAAATTTCCCCGTCCTTTTCTTTGTTGGTTTGAACTTGGGCATGTCCTTTGCGGCGGTTGTGGCATTTTTTTAACCGTTAACACGATGTCATCATGGGGAAAAAATCCATTATCACCTTCTTTTCGTCCCAACGGTTGCTGATCGGCTGGCTGTCCGGGCTGGTCTTCCTCGCGGCGCACGCCGACCAGGTCAAGACGAACAACCTCAGCAATCTGGAGCTGGGCACCAGTTGGACCAGTGGCATCGCGCCAACGGGTGCTGAGAATGCGATCTGGAACGCCACCGTGGCGACAACGGCAAATTGCACCAACAATTTCGGCAGTGCGGCGATATGGGGAGGCATCGTCATCAGCAATCCTGCCGCGCCGGTTTACATTGCCGGTAACACGACGTTGACTTTGAGCAATGGCATTAATCTCGCCAACGCAACGGTCAACCTGACGGTGGATTGCAGCACGCTCAACCTCGGAGCAAATCAGACCTGGACGGTGGCTTCAGGACGCGTGCTGACCACGGGCGCTGCGGGGCGTCCCGGTTCCGTTAATTCGCCCAATAACGGGAATTTCCTGGTCACCAAGACCGGCGGCGGCATTTGGACGACCAGCGGTACCGGCGACAACGGCAGCACGGGAATCATTGTCAACAGCGGTGTCGTCAATTTGAACAAGTCGAGCAACAGCGGCACGCATGGCGTCGGCGGTCCGGGGTTGACGGTGAACAACGGCGGCCTGGCCAAAATCACCGGCACGGGTGGCGATCAGATTTATGATGGAGCCTCCGTCAACCTGGCTTCCGGGGCAATCTTCGATCTGAACGGTAACAATGAAACCATCGGCAATCTCTCCGGCACGGGGGGTGTGGTGGATAATACGGCTGCGGGCACTTCCGCTACGCTGACGCTTGGCAACGGCAGTCCAACCTTCGGCGGTTCCCTGCAGAATAGCGGCGCGGGTGCCAGGCTGGGGCTGGTCAAGTCTGGCACGGGGACATTGACTTTGTCCGGCACGAACTCCTATACGGGCGGCACAACCGTCAGTGGCGGCACCGTGGCGTTGACGACGGCGGCGAATGCCGCGATGGCATACACCAATACGGCGGGCGGCACCTTGAGTGTGACCGCAGCCAATGCAACCACTTCACTCCCGATGACCGGTTTGACGCTCGGTGCCGGCACGCCAACGCTGGCTTTCAACCTGGCCGGCTTGCGTAATTTTTCCGTTCCGCTGGTCAGCGATAGCGGGGCTCTGGCCATGAGCGGCAACGTCACGGTGAACGTGCTGAACGTGGTTCAATCCGGTGCCACCACCCTGTTGCAATACAGCGGGGCGCGCAGCGGTTCCGGCAGCTTTGTGGCCGGCACCGTTCCGTCGGGAGCGACCATTCTGGATGACGTTGCGAACAAGCGCGTGCTGGTGTCTTATGTTTCGCCCAACCAGCCACGCGTGATTGTCCCCACGCTGAACACAAACGAAATCGTGGTGGCGGTTGCCACGCCGCAACAATATGGCGCGGTGGGCGATGGCATCACGGATGACAGCGGCGCATTCCAGGCGGCGATGAATGCGGTCTATAATTCGGGCGGGGCCGGTGGCGGCGTGGTTTTTGTGCCGGCGGGCAATTACGCCTTTTATCAGAACATCACCGTCCCCACGGGCGTGACGTTGCATGGCGATTGGAAGGACTGGACAAAAACCGGTGGCGGCCTGGTGGGGACGGCTTTCAAAGTTTATCACGGGGCCGGCCTGACGAACGGCACGCCGTTCATCACCTTGAGCGGTTCCACCGCCTTGCGCGATGTCAATATCTGGTACCCGAACCAAAACGCCTCCAGTATTGTGGCCTACCCTTTTTCCATCGGTCTCGACAATGATTGCGTGGTGCAAAACGTGGCGTTGGTTAATTCGTATCAGGGCATCCAGACGTTCAACGGCGGCTCCAAGCACATCCTGCGCACGGTGATTGGTTCGCCGCTCTACCGGGGGATTAATCTGGATCAGATATTTGACGTGTGCCATGCGGAGGATGTCCGGTTTTCCCCGGACATTTGGTCCGCCTCCGGAATACCGAATGCGCCTGCCCCCGGCGGTCCGCACGCAACCTGGATGCGGGCGAATGGCACGGCCATGCGGCTGTTGCGGGTGGACGGGGAGATGTGCATGGACACATTCATCAACGGTTACAAGGTCGGCATCGAGGCGAACGCGGCGACAAACGGCCAGCCCGGCGCCGCTTTCTATTCCGGCGTGGTGAGCAACTGCGGCACGGCGTTGCTGGCGCAAAGCATGCCCGGCGCATTCGGGCTCATGTTCGCCAATTTTACCCTGGACGGGGACATCGCCGTCAACCGCACCAACACGGCTGACAATGCCAATGTGATGTTCGATCACTGCCAGATCATTGGTCGCACTGGGGCGGCGGTCGTTTCCACGGGAAACAACTGGCATTCCTGGATGCAATTCCAAAACTGCACCATCTCCAATGCCCTTCAGCTCACCGGGCCGGGCGTGTTCAATGTGGTGAATTCAGCCCTGTTCGGCGGCACGCAATGCGTGCTGGCCGCCGGCGCAACGCGGGCGGCTTTCACGGGCTGCACCTTCAGCCCGGCGGCCAACTTTGTAAATCTTGGCAACGTGAGCAACCTGCTGGTGGATGCGCGGCAATCCATCTCCAATGCGATACCCATTATTTATTGGACCAACGTGGTCAACAATTCGTTGTCGCGTCAGCCGGCCAAAACCAACTTGTATGTGGCGACGGATGCGCCGTGGGGCGCCTACGGCAACGGTGTCAACGACGACACCGCTGCGATTCAAAGCGCGCTCACTGCGGCGGGAGCCAACGGCGGGGGCATCGTCTATGCGCCGGCGGGGAAATATCGTTTGACGAACACCCTGGATATTCCAGGCGGGGTGGAACTCCGGGGCGCTTTTGAAATGCGTCACCGAACCTGGCCGGGGTCGGATGGCCACGCCAAGGGAACGGTCCTTCAGCCTTTTGGCGGACAGGGAACGACCAATGGCCCGGCGGCGCTCGCGTTGGAGGCCAACAGCGGGCTGGTTGGGGTCACAATTAGTTATGAAAGCCAGAACAATGGCTGCATTCCCTTTCCCCCGACGATGCAAGGACGCGGGGCAAACGTGTATGTCGTCGGGGTGTGTTGTCCGAACCCTTACCTGTATGTGGACCTGGACAGCTATACATGCACGAACCATTTTCTCGACATGGTGGATGGTTGGGCCTTGCAGACCGGCTTTAAGGCCGGACATGGTTCATCGGGCACCATCGTGGACTGCCACGGTAACTGGACTTACTGGATTGATAATTATGATTCGCAAAGCAATCTGCCCGGCAATATGCAGGCGCCGGTGCTGAGTTTTGTTTCGCACAACCTGGAGATGTATGTGTTGGGCGATTGCACGGAACTGATGGTGAAAGATTTTAGCATCATCGAGAAAACCTATGTGAATTGCATCACCGAAAATGGCCGGGGGCCGCGGGTGACGCTGATCAATAATTATTGCGACGCCAGCATCCGGGGATTTGTGCTGGACGCAGCTTCACCTTCCAGCACCGTCGATGCTGTGAACACCCCGATCACGGCTTTCAACTTCGGCGGTTACACCGATCAGGCGCAGGCCACGGTGACGGTGATGAGTACGACCAACTTTCAAGGGACGGCGCGGTTCACCAGTTCCGTGCAGTGGGGTGGAAACTATCTGGACTTCAACATCAATGGCGGCGATGTAGGCATCGAGATGTTTCATTCGGACAACGGTTCTGCGATCGGCAGCATCGTCAACGGTGGCGTGTTTCATCTGGTCAATGCCTCCGCCAGTGTCAGCGGCAGTCCGGTTTACAACGTGACCTTTGGGGCCAATGCCGGCATCGTGGGGAAGACCAATGAATTTATCGGCTGTTACGCTTACAACGGCTGCGGCTTGGCTAACGTTGCCGCAAACAATCCGGTGAATTGCTGGAATGATTACGCGCTGGCCACGTATTCGGTTTTAGACCCGGCTCAACCGGTCATTTACAACCTTTATCCGGATGGTTCGAGCCTGTATCAAAACACCAGCACGTTGAGTTTCACGGCACTGTCGCCCGCCGGGATCGCGAACAGCAACATCACGGTGAGCGTGGACGGGGTCATCCGGACAAACCTGGCCTTCAGCGGACCTGCCACCAGCCGCAACGTGGTTTTCCCGGGACTGACCCTCAACCATCCGCACACCGCCACCATCACGCTGATCGACAATAACGGACGTGCCGCCTCGGCGACGGCAAATTTTGATACGTTTAGTCCGGACAGCTACACGTTTGAGGCGGAAGATTTTGATTACAACAGCGGGCAGTTCTTTGACAACCCGCAGTATGGCGCCTATGCCGGTTATGGCGCGGTTGATGGAATTGATTATCACAGCGTGAACTCCGGACAGGGCGGGCATGATTATCGCCCCAATCCGCCGGGCTTGGAAACGGAGGGCAGCACTGATCGCCCGCGTCTGGCGTTCAGCCCCGGTTTGCAAGATTACGATGTCGGTTTCAATAGCGGTGGCAACTGGGGGAATTACACGCGGACATTTCCGGCTGGAACCTACAACATTTATCTGCGCGCTGCGGATGGCATCGGTGCGTCAGGTGACAGCGCCAGCTTGTCGTTGGTGACCGGCGGGCAAACCACGACGAATCAGACCACCACGAAGTTGGGAACATTTTTTGTCCCGGCCACCGGCGATTGGCAGGCTTACACCTGGGTGCCTTTGAAAGACAACGGAGGCAATCTGGTTCAGGTCACGAATAGCGGCTCGGTAAAAACCCTGCGGATGACCACGGACAACGGCAATTACAACGCGAACTTTTACATTCTGATCCCGGCTTACACACCGCCCGCGGGTATGACGCTCACAGTTTCCAACAGTGGCGGAGGCATGGGCATCTCTTTCCCCACCCAACCCGGCTACGATTACCAGGCGGAATATAAAACCAATTTGACCGATGCTGTCTGGATTCCCCTGGGTGGCCCAATTTCTGGCGATGGCACGACCCAATCGGTGCCTGACGTGATCCGTGCCGGCAGCCGTTTTTATCGGGTGCGAATTCAATGACAAAGGCGGTTGGATCAGCGTCTGTGCGGGCTGACTTCCAGCCCTTGCAAAAATGGAAGCGGAAGGTCAAAGCCTTCCCCGCCATAGGCCTGAAACAGGCTGTACGGCCCTGGCTATTGCGGCCAGTTTGCCGGCAAATGTCACATCGGTGCCGTTGTAAAAAGCATCCTTCCGTCCGGGTTCCGCAAGTGGCAAAATACCCGCTGAAAATCCGGTCACATAAATTGGTGGAAATAACCAAAAGCTGGCCGGTGTTAACAGGCGTTAATCCAGTTTACCCAAGTCAGTCTTGGCTATTTTTCGTTGGCTCAAATCGATTGTCAGCAGCGAAAAGCCCCCCCCTCCCCGCTTTCGGGGATATACGTAAAATGGAACTTCACCTATGTTTAGCACATGATTGTCCCCCCGAAATTTGTGAAGCCAAAATATGACCCGGCTTCCACGACAGTCAGCGTCACCCAATGTCCCGGTGCAGTTGTTTCTCCAGTGGTCGGTGTGGCTAACTGTCGGAGAGCATTTCAGATAAGTCAGATAGGTTATAAATGTGAGTTAAAAGCAGTTGAGGTTTGAATTATGAAGCGAGCATTGTGTGTTGATTTGCCAGGCGGGCATTCCATGAAAACAACTTCCAGAAACAATGGCTTTACGCTGATTGAACTTCTGGTGGTGATTGCAATTATTGCCATTCTTGCCGCCATGCTTTTGCCCGCCTTGGCGAAGGCCAAGAATCGAGCGCAAGGGATTTCCTGTGTCAACAACATGAAACAGATGGCATTGGGCAGCGTGCTCTATGCGGGTGACAACAATGACTTTATCCCTGGAAATTGGCCGTTGAATTTTGGTGGATTTATTCAGACCGGCCAAGCTGTTACAGATCAATATGGGCAACCAAACTGGGTGGCGGGTTCGTTTGGATCGCAACTCGTTGGGGCATCGGATAACCCCGCCGGTTGTGCAACCAACCCTGTTTATTTGGGAGTGGTGGGAGACAGTATTACTATTCCCGGCGTAGGAACCTTGGTTGGCAGTATTGGCAGTTATGTCAAGGCGGCCGGGTCTTATAAATGTCCGGCGGAAAAGGTCTTGGATAAAACCTATGGGGTGCCGCGAGCGAGGTCGGCTTCTTGCAACATGATGGTAGGCTTGAGTCCCGTTGAACTTGCGTCGTTCCAAAAGCATGGGAATTTGTTTGGTGTAAGCTTGTTGTATAAAAATTATTACAAATATTCTAATTTTGGTGGCGGTGGATTAGGTTCTTCAGATTGCTTTCAATTTTTAGATGAAAACCCCCTGTCACTTAATGATGGATACTTTGAATATTATCCGAATCCTTTCAATCTCGCCATTAATGACCGGCCAGCCGTCAATCATGGGAATTCAAGCTCTTTCTCATTTTGCGATGGCCATGCCGAGCTTCATAAGTGGCGGGATGACTTCCTAAACCTTAACTCTCAGTATGCAGGGGGGGATCAGGATCCGCTATGGCTTGCGCAGCATGGCACTTCGCGGCAGTGAATTTACGAGAATACTTTTTATTTGTAGCTTGCTTCAAAAACCACTTTGCAAGGCGGAAATGATATTGGTGCGCATTCGTTCTCGCCTTCGCAAGCAGTTAACCTTGAATTGGCACATGGGCAGTAAGGCATCCTGCCTGCCGTAGAGCCGGCTTGCAGCCCGGCGGATAGAACGCTGCGCTGGTTCCTGGCGCGTTTGCATGTTCGAAAGTAGTCGGCACCACCAGGCGCTTTTCGGGCGGGCCACTCGATCCCACTTTGGAACATACTGGCCGTCTCGGGAAATTGTATTAGGTTCGGATCTCCTACGGTGGTGAGATGGGGATGGTGGTTTGCAGGGGAATTTGACCGCGCAACATCTTGCCGGCCTGGTTTGCCAGCCGCAAATACCAGTCGCTGTTAAGAGTTATGCCATCGCAATCCAGCGACAAGAATTGGCCTTGCGCAGGCAGTTGGGCGGCCGTGGGCACCAGCTTGTACATGGCCGTCCCTTCGTTGACCTCATCAAACATCGCGCCGTAAATCATGTTGCAGCCCGCATGCACGGCGTCATAAACCTGTCGCCAATAGAATGAGCCGCCATTGCGTGGAATCTGGTTGAGCGGGCCGCCATTTTCATTGAACCAGGAAAAACCGGGGAAAACCACGGGCATATAATCAACCCCGTTCGACTTGCATTCGGCGAGATCCGGTGTGGTGATGTTCGCCGTATAACTGTCCGCACCCGCGTTGTTGCCAAACCTGCCAACCGCCCACGGACTTATGACATCGAACGAGAGATAGACGGGGGTCCACGCGGCATTGGTGTATGAATCATTCTGCAGCGTGCGCCAATACGTCGGCACACCGCCCATCACGGTGACACCTTGGGATTTGAACCAGTTGATCACCGTTTGCGCCTGCTGCGGCGTGGCCAGATGGCCCCCGTCATTAAAACCGAACCCCCAGAGCGCCACCACGGGTTTGCCTTTGTGGTAAAGACTCCGTGTGCTGTTCGTGATGTGCATGGTGTTTACCAGGTAGAGCCAGTCGTTGGTGATATTGCTGAAGAGGGTGTTGGTGGGCTGTCCGCTGACGTCATACATGATGGCAAACACCCGCCCGTAGGCTTCCGCCCCCGCACGGACATTGGCCGTAACTTGGTTGCGAAAAGAATAAAATTGCGGACTGGACAGATCGGTCAGGAAACGTTGCAGAAACACGCCGTCCAGTTGGTTCTCTTGCATCCATTGGAAATGGCGGAGGACGGATGCTTGCACGGCGGACGAATAGAACTGAACCGGACTGCCATTCGAGTAGGTCATCCCCGTGTTAAACAGCTCGTTCGAGGTGAACTCGGATGTGTCCGGGAGAAAATCCGTGTTAACGTTGGCCGCCGTCGGCGTCTGGTTGTGAAACCAATGCCACCATTGATTGGGCACCGAACCGTCATTTGGACAGGCGAACCAGCCTTGATAGCCCATCAACAGTTTGCCATTCATGGTGCTGGCATCAACCCCATGGTTCAGACTGAAGAAAGTTGCCTGGCTCAACAAAGGTAAAATGACATGGTTGGTCCCGTTGGTGGTGCTGACCGGGTTGGTCAAGGATTGCCAGACGACCGGCGCGATCAGATTGGTGGTGGACTGCAATCCATAATAAACGGAAGCAGCCGGCCAGGAAAGCATCAGATTGGTCCCCGATCGTTGGATAGAAAGGTGAGCCGGGTTGTTGGCGGTGCCGCTGTCTTTGGTGGCGGTGATGGTGGTGGTATTTGTGGTTCCGTTGTAGTTACACGCGACAGTGCCATTGCCACCGTAAGCGGTAATTTTTCCGCCGGCGATAAAACTGTTCACCGTGGCCGTTTGATTGCCCGCAATAACCACCGTTCCACCGCCAATGTCCAGCACGGAATCGCTGCCTTGAATCGAGTTGGCACCCAATTGGGCAAGCGTCAATGAGCCACCGTTGATGTGCATGATGCCCGTGCCGCCGCCAAAGCCCAACCCGAAGGCGCCGGCAACCGACGCCGTTCCGTCGTTCATGATGAACGTGCCAATTGCCCCGGGATTCAGACCGATCCACAGATGATAATTGAAGGTTACTGAGCCGCCGTTGTCAATGTCCATTTCACCGGTATTGTTATAGCCAACTGCCGTCCAGGCATAATTGTCATTATTGCCCAGAGTGTTGTCCCCGGCAGACAGGCTGCCACCATTGGTGACAATGAGAATGCCCCCCGGTCCACCATCACCGATGGTCACCTGGCAACCGCCAATCGTGCTGTTCACGATGCACGGCGTGGCCCCGGCATTTAAATACGCCTTATACCCATGGGCCGGAACGATGCCACCGCTCCAGTTGCCAGGGGTGGTCCAAATATCGTCCGAAGGCTGGGTCGGGTTGCCAGCCGGATTCCACGTCGTTGCCGTTTGTTGTGCCCTCGCCAACACACACGCGCATAGAAAAAACCACAACGCCAGTCCGCCACAATGTTTGCGCAGGTTTTTCATCTCAAAATAAATTTAGGGTGACGCACGATTGATGTAGCTTCAAGCCACGCACAAGCAATACCGTGCGCCGCCCTTGGTAAAGTTAACTGCTTACTGGAGTTCACTGCTTACTGATGAGAGCCACACCATATCGGCCAAGAAAGCATCATCATGGATCGATGTATCGTGTTGACTGTAGGTCAAGGGTGATTGCCAGTGGTGGACGATCGAATGGCCATCAGCAAATGACATGCCGGTCGAGCCACCATGCCGGCCCGATGGAGTGTCTACTATGTTACCATTGAAACTGCCCGGTTTTGTGAACCTAACGCCGAAGGCGGCATCATTGATAGAGACCGCCGCTTCGTCAATGAAAACCCAGGTTTCCGATGTGCTCCTGATCGTGCTCACCTTCTTATAGGTTTTGTACGGGGGCGATGGGAGATTTTCACCTTTGCCAAATGATTGGCTCATGGAATAACTGCGAACCCTCAAATCAGCCCCTATCCCACCGGCATCTTTTATGGTTGAGGTGTCCGCCGGGCAATGGTAGGGACTTACCGTTTTTACATAAGGGTAAATTTGTCCAGACATTAACGGTAGCGTATTAGTGCTGGGCTGAGCCGCGTTCATGAGTCCACCACACCATTCGGTGCCCCAATCTGTAACCATTCCGACAAAATTGCCATCGTCTATCAGCCCTGGAACCCGGTCTGCAAAGTCACCTGTATAAATGATCCAACCCAGCGTGAGCTGCTTTGTGTTGCTCATACAAGAGATCCCTTGGGCTTTCTGCTTTGCTTTGCTCAAAGCTGGCAGCAACATGGCCGCAAGAATTGCAATTATGGCAATGACCACCAGCAATTCAATCAACGTGAAGCCGCGTAAAACAGGTGAAAATCTTTCCGCTCGTTGCGAAGGGGTTTTCATCCCTAAAACATAGGCCCGTTCCAATCAGTTTGTTATCCCCAAAAGCGGGGATACGGATGCGCTGAATTTGTTAAAAAAGAAAATAGACCTGCTCCAATCGGCTTGCATCCCCGAAAGTGGGGATAGTAAGGCGCCAAACGCGTGTTATTTTTGGATCGTCCCCAAACTGCTAAGGCATAAAACGCCAGCGAAAATCATAACATAAACATAAACCCAAATATGAAAAGAATGGTAAAATCCCCCCGGCAATTTAAGTCCCTCCTGCTGGCCGCCCTGCTAGGCTCGCTAGCCTTAAATGCCATGGCTGTGCCGGAGACAGACTATCATTGGTCTCCGAACGACGTCTTCAACGATGGCGGAGGCAACTACGCTTACATGAATGACGACAACAACTGGGACTCGCTTTTGGCGCCCACCGTTACAAACAGCTCCGGCGCTTTTATTCGGACCATGCTTAATCAGAGTGCTGGCAGTCACGTTGTTTGCGTCATAACAAACGACACCGATCTGTATCAGCTCATGATTGGCACTGGTGGTGGCGGTGGCGGAGATTTGGTGATCACCAATGGAGCCCACGTGACGGCCGGCAGGGGGCTGGACGGTGGCCCCAGTCAATGGACTGGGCTTGGTTTCCCGGGTGGCCCTTCGACATTGACTATAGTTGGAACAGGCACCTCTCTCAGTTGCGGCGACCATCTCTGGATAGGTAATGGTGGCAGTGCCGATTCAACGGGCAAATTGTATATTGACGGCGGTACGCTTATTATTCAGGGGCAATTCGGCTTGGGCTGGAATGGGTTGGCTGGCACCACCAACTATGCCACCATCACCAACGGTGCCCATTTGCAACTGAACCAGTGGGCCGGCCCGACGCTTGGTCAAGGAGGTTGTGTTGGTATTTTGAACATCGCCGACAACAGCGCCTATGTGACCATCAACGGCAATGTTACGGGTTACTTTGCCGCCTTGACCAACAGCATGCAACTCATCGCCTACGGCGGCGCGGGCCATATCACATGGAACTATAATCCATCAGGTAACCTCACCACCATCAACGCCGTTGCCCCCCCTGACCCTAATACGCCGATATTCAGCACTCAACCTGTAAATGCTGTCGTAGCGATAAACGGCCCAGGTTCGATGCACGCGCAAGTCTCGAACGTGGCCGTCAATTACGGATGGCTGTTAAATAACGTGCCCGTCGCAGATGGTGGCGGGATTTCAGGCTCGCACACTGCCACCCTAAACATTGCAAATGTCACCAGTGCCAATGTTGGGAACTATATTTGTGTGGCTACCAACTCGAGTTTTCCCACCGAGGTTACATTGAGCAGCGTGGCCTCGCTGAATGCCGATTCGTTTAACCTCTATCCCGTCATCACAGTCAACGGCGTTCAGGGCAACACGTATGCCGTCCAGTGGACCGCCTCGCTGACGCCGCCAGTGACTTGGAATACGTTGGCGACGGTCACACTTGGTGCTCCCAGTCAACAGGTAGTCGACACCGGTACGCCGTTGTCCCTCTCGCGTTTCTACCGGGTCGTCCAAACAGCACCATAATATACGTGAGAGTTGTGGCGACGAGGGAATTTCCCTCGTCGCCCTTTCAGACAAGCAGGAAGCCCGGCGGGGTTTGGTGAATTCCTTGGTGCGCCTCCGAAGGATGCTTTTGCTGCGGTTGATGCAAAGTGAAGAGTTGCCGTATTTGAACAGCCGTCCCGCTCCTCATCTGGGGCGGGACGGACTTTTTATTAGAATGGTGAAGCCCCAGTGAAAGCCACCGGAGGGGAATGGAACCTTGTGTCGGGAACCACACTGCCTCAGAGCAAAATGCAGGCAGGCTAAGGCGGCTATGGCTAATACCAGAATCTTTGTTCTAGAGAATTGATGACTATTCTTCTGGTTCTATCGGCAGGGTTTATGGCCAGTTCAGGAGAGAGCCAAACGGCCGCCCCGATCAAGGATAAGCGAGCCGGAAGAAGACGCTTCCGCCGGAAATATTGACCGGGATATAAACCCGGTTGGTGTTGGCCGAGTTGGGAACGGTCACCCAATGG
>Ga0105238_10005206_pt1 | contig 12854 bp, 12 predicted proteins | sample KBSC34metaG_FD_81526 | JGI IMG/M metagenome (GOLD analysis project Ga0105238, IMG submission 81526) | Corn rhizosphere microbial communities from Kellogg Biological Station, Michigan, USA - KBS C3-4 metaG | ecosystem: Host-associated > Plants > Roots > Rhizosphere > Soil | place: Michigan, USA... | reverse complement strand
CCTCCGAGGCGCCGGTGGCCGAAGAGCTTCCGGCCGAGCAGCCGGCGACCGGCTTCCAGCCGCTGTCGGGCCCGCGCGGCGTTGCGGACGATCTCAAGAAGCTGCCGCATGTGTCTCCGACGGTTGAGAAAAAGCTCAACGACCTCGGCGTGTTCCACTACTGGCAGCTGGCCGAGCTCTCCGGCGCGGATGCCGAGAAGATCGGCGAGGAGGTCGGCCTGCCGACCCGCGTCGAGAGCTGGATCGCCAAGGCGAAAGAGTTCGTCGCCGAGTAGCTGCTCGGCAGGTTTCACGCCCCGCCATGGCGGGGCGTGTCTTACGGGATCCGCGATCGCCCGCGTGGCACTTGGATGTCGCACTCGGTTATCGCACTTGGGTCTCGCATGTGGATCGCGCGTCCGGCGGCCACCGCGGTGTTTGGGCGAGCCGTCCGTCGACGAGTTGAAAGGTTTTGAAGATGGCTGCGATCACCGCCTCGATGGTGAAGGATCTGCGCGAGACGACCGGCGCGGGCATGATGGATTGCAAGGCGGCGCTGACCGAGACCAACGGCGACGTGCAAGCCGCGGTCGACTGGCTGCGCAAGAAAGGCCTCTCGAAGGCTGCCAAGAAGGCCGGCCGCGTCGCCGCGGAAGGCCTCGTCGGCCAGATGCTGGCGTCGAAGAAGGGCGCCCTGGTCGAGGTCAACTCCGAGACCGATTTCGTCGCGCGCAACGACCACTTTCAAGGCCTGGTCAAGATGATCGCCGACGTCGCGTTGACGAGCGGCGAGGACATCGAGGCGATCAAGGCCGCGAAGGCCGGTAGCGTCACCGTCGCGGACGCGATCGCGTCGGCGATCGCAACCATCGGCGAGAACATGACGCTGCGCCGCGCCGCGGTCCTATCGGTCAATGCCGGCGTGGTCGCGAGCTACATGCACAACCAGGTCTCCGACGGGCTCGGCAAGATCGGCGTGCTGGTCGCGCTCGAGAGCACCGGCAGTGCGGACGAGCTGGCTGCGATCGGCCGCCAGGTCGCAATGCATATTGCCTCCGCCAACCCGATCGCGATCGATGCCGCGGGCGTCGATCCCGCGATCGTCAAGCGCGAGAAGGACATCCTCGCCGACAAGTTCCGCCAGCAGGGCAAGCCCGAGGCGATGATCGAGAAGATCACCGAGTCGGGGCTGAAGACCTTCTACAAGGAGCAGACGCTGCTCGAGCAACCCTTCATCTTCGACGACAAGAAGAGCGTCGGACAGGCGCTCAAAGAGAGCGAAGGCAAGGTCGGCGGGACCATCAAGGTCACGCGCTTTGCGCGCTTCGCGCTCGGCGAGGGCATCGAAAAGGCGACGTCCGATTTCGCGGCGGAAGTCGCGGCCGCCGGTGGGACCACCTGAGCGGCGGAGAGCCAAAATCGATGCCCGCCCATCGCCGCGTCATCGTCAAAGTGTCCGGCGAAGCTTTCTCCGGGCCGGATGAATTCGGCATCCACGCGCCGACGATCGTGCGGATCGTCGCCGACATCGTGGCGGCTCGCGCACTCGGCGTCACGATCGGCGTTGTGGTCGGCGGCGGCAATCTCATCCGCGGCGCGGAAGCCGCGCATGAATGGCTGTCCCGGCCGACCGCTGACGCCATGGGCATGATGGGCACCGTGATGAATGCGCTGGTGCTCGAGGCCGCGCTCGAGCGGGCAGGAGCCCCGGCGCGCACCATGTCGGCGCTCTCGATGCCGCAGGTGTGCGAGACCTATGAGCGCCAGCGCGCGTTGCGCCACCTCGAGGACAACCGGGTCGTGGTGTTCGCCGGCGGGACCGGCAATCCGTTCTTCACCACCGATACCACCGCGGTGCTGCGCGCGGCCGAAATGGGCTGCGACGCGGTGCTCAAGGCCACCAATGTCGACGGCGTCTACAGCGCGGACCCGAAGAAGGACCCCGCCGCGACGCGGTTCGAGCGGCTAAGCCACGAGGAAGCAATCCGGCGCGAGCTGAAGGTGATGGATGCCACCGCCTTCGCGCTTGCCCGGGAAAATCGTATGCCTATCATTGTGTTCTCGATCCGCGAGCCGGGTGCCATCGCGGCCGTGTTGAGCGGCAAGGGAAGAGCGACGTTCGTCGGTTGAGACGCTGTTCGCTCGAGCCTGCATTGGACATCCGTCCGTTTCCGGGGGAAGCCAGTTTCTGAGGGCAAACAATGGCCGCACCGACCCATAATCTCGAAGACATCAAGCGCCGCATGACCGGCGCGCTCACCGCGCTGAAGACCGAGCTCGGAGGCCTGCGCACCGGCCGCGCCTCGGCGAGCCTGGTCGACCACGTCCAGGTCGAGGTGTACGGGACCCACATGCCGCTCAATCAAGTCGCGACGATCAGCGTGCCGGAGTCGCGCATGATCTCGGTGCAGGTCTGGGACCGCTCCAACGTGCACGCGGTCGAGAAGGGGATCTCGGCTTCAAATCTGGGCCTGTCGCCGCAGACCGAAGGACAAGTGATCCGCCTGCGCATCCCGGAGCTGAACCAGGATCGCCGCAAGGAGCTGGTGAAGGTCGCGCACAAATACGCCGAGGCCGCCCGCGTTGCGGTGCGCCACGTGCGGCGCGACGCGATGGACGTGCTCAAGAAGCTCGAGAAAGACCTGCACACCATGAGCGAGGACGAGCACAAGCGTCAGTCCGACCTGGTGCAGAAGGCAACCGATCAGGCGATCGCCGACATCGATTCCTCGCTCGCCTCCAAGGAGAAGGAGATCATGACGGTTTGATTTTGGTGTGGCGCATGATCTTATCCGAAAGCCGGTTTCCACCCCGGATCGAGTCCGGGGCAGGCTTTTTCGGGATCATGCGCGGACCGAGACCGTTGTAACCACTCATGGCTGAGGCCACCCAGTTCGCCGATACCCCTGCGGCCGTGCCGCAGCACGTTGCCATCATCATGGACGGCAACGGACGCTGGGCGGCGGCGCGCGGCCTGCCGCGCGTCGAGGGGCACCGGCGCGGCGTCGAGGCGCTGCGCAAGACCGTGCGCGCGGCCGGCGAGATGGGCATCCGCGTGCTGACGATCTTTTCGTTTTCATCCGAGAACTGGGCGCGTCCGGCCTCCGAAGTGCGCGACCTGATGGGCCTGTTGCGGCTGTTCATCCGCAGGGACCTCGCCGAGCTGCACCACAATGGCGTGCGCGTGCGCGTGATCGGGGAGCGCAACGATCTCGATCCGGAGATCCGCCGCCTGCTCGAAGAGGCCGAAGACCTGACCCGGGAGAACCAGAACCTGCTGCTGGTCGTCGCCTTCAACTACGGCGCCCGCGACGAGATCGCGCGCGCGGTGCGCCGCATCGCCGAGAGCGTCGCCAAAGGCGAGCTCCCGCCGGAGGCGATCACCGAGGAGATGATCGGCAAGCATCTCGACGCGCCCGACATCGCCGATCCCGACCTCATCATCCGCACCTCGGGCGAGCAGCGGCTTTCGAACTTCCTGTTGTGGCAGGCCGCCTATTCGGAGCTCGTGTTCACGCCGGTCTATTGGCCGGATTTTGATCGCGCCGCCCTCGAAGCCGCGATCGAGGAATATCGCCGCCGCGAGCGCCGCTTCGGCGGGCTTGCGGCCAAGACCGGCTCCTAAGTGTCGGAACCGGGCGCGGCCTCCGCGCACAGCAACCTCGCGCTGCGTGCGATCTCGTCGGCCGTGATGGCGCCGGTCACGATTGCGGTTGCGTGGTACGGCGGCGTTCCATTCGTCCTGTTCTGGGCGCTCGCGGCCTGCGTCGTGTTGTGGGAATGGTCGCGCCTCGTGATCGGCTCCGCGCCGCGCAGCTACGGCGTCTTTGCGGCCTGGATGATCGCGGGGCTTTTCTACGCGGGCGTGCTGCTGCTCGCGCCGTTGACGCTGCGGCGCGATCCGGCGCTCGGCTTCGTCGCGCTGATGTTTCTGTTCGCGGTCGTCTGGGTGACGGACATCGCGGCCTATTTTGCCGGACGGGCGCTCGGCGGACCCAAGCTGTGGGCCGCCGTCAGCCCGAACAAGACATGGTCCGGCGCGCTCGGCGGCACGCTCGGCGGCACCGTGGCGGGGCTTGCGACCTGCCGTTTCGCCGGGCTTGACCTCGCCCCAATGCTGGTTCTGGTGACGCTCGCGCTCTCGATTGCGTCGCAAGCGGGCGACCTTCTCGAATCAGCGATCAAGCGTCATTTCGGCGCGAAGGATGCGAGCCATCTCATTCCCGGCCATGGCGGGTTGATGGATCGTCTGGATGGGTTTTTGACAGCGGTCCTCGCGGCCGTCATGGTGGGCCTCGCTCGCGGTGGCCTCGATGGCGCGGCCCACGGATTGCTCGTGTGGTGAACGGAAGGCGACTGTGAAACGCAGAGCGAAACCGAAAGGCGTCGTGTCGCGCGGCGTAAAGGCGGGAAGCGCGAAATCGCGTGTCGCGAAGACGGAGCGCGCGAAGTCGCGATCTGCGAAGACGCGCAGTGCCAAGACGCGCCACAGCCCGAAGCCGCGTCGCGCCAGTGCGCCGCGCCGCGACGGGCCTCGCAGCGTCACCATCCTCGGCGCGACCGGCTCGGTTGGTTCGAGCACGGTGGACCTGCTCAAGCGGCAGCCTGAGCGTTTCACCGTCGAGGCGCTGACCGCGAACCGGAATGGCGTCGCGCTGGCGCAGCTCGCGCGCGAGCTCGGCGCCCGCTTCGCGGCGGTCGCCGACCCTGACGCCTACAAGGATCTCAAGGCGGAGCTGTCCGGCAGCGGCATCGAGGCCGCGTCGGGGCCCGACGCGGTCGCGGAGGCGGCGCGCCGTCCGGCGCAATGGGTGATCGGCGCCATCATGGGTGCGGCCGGGCTCGAGCCCGCGCTTGCCGCAATCGATCGCGGTGCGACGCTTGCGCTCGCCAACAAGGAGTGCCTGGTCTGCGCCGGCACCTTGTTCATGCGCCGTGCCAAGGAGACCGGCGCGGTCGTGCTGCCGGTCGACAGCGAGCACAATGCGCTGTTCCAGGTGATGACCGCAGGGCACCGCGGCGATGTCACCAAGGTCATCATCACGGCTTCGGGCGGGCCGTTCCGGACCTGGTCGAAGGACGACATCCTGCACAAGGCGACGTTGCAAGCAGCCCTCAAGCACCCCAATTGGTCGATGGGGCCGAAGATCACGATCGATTCGGCGACCATGATGAACAAAGGCCTTGAAGTGATTGAGGCTTATCATCTTTTCGATCTCGACCCCGACCAGATCGAGGTGCTGGTGCACCCGCAATCGATCGTCCACGGGATGGTCGAGTTCCGCGACGGTTCGGTGATCGCGCATCTTGGGCCGCACGACATGCGCGTGCCGATCGCGCATTGCCTCGCCTATCCGGACCGGATCGATGGTCCGGTGCGGCGGCTTGACCTCGCTGAAGTCGGGAGCCTGAGCTTCGAAAGGCCCGACCTCGACCGGTTTCCGGCACTCGGGCTTGCCTGGCAGGCGCTGCGCACCGGCTCAGGCGCGACGACCGTGCTGAACGCCGCGAATGAAGTGGCTGTGGCTGAGTTCGTGGCCGAGCGCATCAGGTTTTCCGGTATTCCGGCGCTGGTCGAGGCGACGATGGAGGCGGCATCGCGTCGCGGTGTCATGCGTGAGCCGGCTTCGATCGACGAAGCGATAGCTGTTGACCATAATTCCAGATTGTTGGCGCGAGACCTGTTGCCTCAATTCGCCGCAAAGGCATTTTAGGCAACTTTTCACCATGACGGCCGACGTCGGAGACAAGGGCTTTCAATGAATTTGCTCGCAAACGTCGGCATCTGGGGTAGCGGGTTCACAGGCTCGATCCTGCCGTTCCTGTTCAACCTCACCATCATCGTGTTCTTTCACGAACTCGGTCACTTCCTGGTGGCGCGTTGGTGCGGCGTACGCGTGCTCACGTTCTCGATCGGGTTCGGCCCGGAGCTTATCGGCTTCAACGACCGCCGCGGTACGCGCTGGAAGATCTCGGCCGTGCCGCTCGGCGGTTATGTGAAATTCTTCGGCGACGACAATGCGGCGAGCACCCCCGATCAGAGCAGCCTCGCACAGATGAACGAGGAGGAGCGGCGCGACAGCTTCTTCTTCAAGAGCGTCGGACGCCGCGCCGCGATCGTCGCGGCGGGCCCGATTGCGAATTTCATTCTGGCGATCGCGATCTTCGCGGTCCTCGTGCTGGCGCTCGGCAAGCAGGTGGTGGTGCCGCGGCTCGACAGCGTGGCCCCCGGCAGCGCCGCGGCGGCCGCCGGTTTCCGCCAGGGCGACATCATCACGTCGATCGACGGCAAGCCGGTGCAGGACTTTGCCGACGTGCAACGCACCATCGTGCTCAATCCGAATGTCGCGCTCACCTTCGGTGTCGATCGCGGCGGCGCGCCGGTCACGCTGACGGCGACGCCGCAACAGCGCGAAGAGCGCGATCGTTTCGGCAACCTGCAGCGGATCGGCACGCTCGACCTTTCCGGCCCGACGATGCCGGCGCGCGTCGAGTCGCTGGTTCCTGGATCAGCCGCGGCCACCGCGGGCTTCGAGGTCGGCGACCGGGTGCGCAAGATCGACGGCACGGCGATCACGAGCTTCGATGATCTGCGCAAGATCGTCAGCGCGAGCCCGGAGAAGCAGCTCGAATTCGAGGTCGATCGCGATGGACGCACGATCACCTTGCAGGCGACGCCGGCGGTGCACACGCAGAAGGACGCCGCGGGCGTCACCAAGCGCCTCGGCCAGCTCGGCGTCTCGGGCGGCTACGAGCCGGCCGACACCAAGTTCATCAAGTACGGGGTGCTCGGCGCGCTGGAGAATGGCGTCAGCGAGACCTGGTTCGTGGTCGACCGGACGCTCTCCTACATCGGCGGGGTGGTGGTCGGTAAGGAATCGGTCGACCAGCTCGGCGGCCCGATCCGCATCGCGCAGGTGTCCGGCCAGGTCGCAACCGCCGGATTCGTGCCGCTGATCAAGCTCGCGGCCGTTCTGTCGATCTCGATCGGGCTCCTTAACCTGTTTCCGATCCCGCTTCTCGACGGTGGCCACCTTTTGTTCTACGCAATCGAGGCCGCTCGCGGCCGGCCGCTATCCGAACGGGTCCAGGAGTACGGGTTCCGCTTCGGCCTCGCCGTTGTGCTTTTGTTGATGCTTTTCGCAACTTACAACGATGTTCTCCGGCCTTTCGTCCAGTAACCGTGGCCATCCGGCAACGCATTGGACTCAAAAGACGATTGGGCCGCGCTGAAGGTTTGCCGAGGGGGTGAAACGGGCTAGAAAGGGGAGCCGCTGACACAGATTCCGCCAATTTCTGCGGCAAGGGGCGTGTGGGGACATAGAGGGTAGGGCGCTTAGCGCATGGGAATTCGGGTGCGGGTGATACGAGGACTGACCTTGGCCGGTCTTGTCCTCGGAGGGGCGTTTGTCGGTTTCGGTGCGTCGCTGAGCTCGGCGGGCTATGCCGTGGCGCAGGTGGCATCGTCGATCGTCATCGAGGGCAACCGGCGCGTCGAGAGCGACACGATCCGCTCCTATTTCATCCTCAAGCCCGGCGAGCGGCTCGACCCCGCGAAGGTCGACGAGGCCATCAAGGGCATGATGGCGACCGGCCTTTTCTCCGACGTGCGTCCGGCCTGGCGCGGCAGCCAGCTGGTCATCACGGTCAACGAGAACCAGGTCATCAGCCGCATCGCCTTCGAGGGCAACAAGCGCGTCAAGGACGAGCAGCTGTTGCAGGAGATCCAGTCCAAGCCGCGCGGCGCGCTGTCGCTGCCGCTGGTGCAGAACGACGTGCAGCGCATCGTCGACATCTATCGGCGCAACGGCCGCTATGATGTCAGCGTCAATCCCAAGATCATCGAGCGCCCGAACAACCGCGTCGACCTCGTCTTCGAGGTCAGGGAGGGCAACAAGACGACGATCAAGGAGATCGATTTCGTCGGCAACGCCGCCTATTCGAACTGGCGCCTCAAGGACGTGATCAAGACCGGCCAGTCGAACCTCCTGTCGTTCCTGAAGAACAACGACCTTTACGACCCGGACCGCGTCGAGGCCGATCGCGACCTGTTGCGCCGCTGGTACCTCAAGAACGGCTATGCGGACGTGCGAATCGTTTCGGCGGTCGCCGAGTACGATCCGGCACGCAACGGGTTCGTTCTGACCTTCACGATCGAAGAAGGGCCGCGCTACAATTTCGGTGCGATCGACATCCAGTCGAACGTCGGCGACGTCGATCCGGCCTCGCTGCGCAGCGTGCTGCGCGCCTCTTCCGGCTCCACCTACAACGCCGAGGCGGTGGAAAAGTCGGTCGAGGAAATGACGATCGTGATGTCGAAGCGCGGCTACGCCTTCGCCAACGTGCGCCCGCGCGGCGACCGCAATTTCGAGACGCACACGATCAGCGTCGTCTTCGTCGTCGAAGAGGGCGCGCGCGCCTATATCGAGCGCATCAACATTCGCGGCAATACGCGCACGCGCGACTACGTGATCCGGCGCGAGTTCGATATCGCGGAAGGCGATGCCTACAACAAGGTTCTGGTCGATCGCGCCGAGCGGCGCCTGAAGAACCTCGGCTACTTCAAGACCGTGAAGATCACGACCGAGCCGGGCTCGTCGTCAGATCGCGTCATCCTCAATGTCGAGCTGGAAGAGCAGTCGACCGGCGAGTTCTCGGTCTCGGGCGGCTATTCGACCTCGGACGGTTTCATCGCGGAAGTGTCGGTCGGCGAGCGCAACCTGCTCGGCCGCGGAACGTCCGCCCGCGCGGCGGTCTCGTACGGCCAATACACCCGCGGCATCGAGCTTTCGTACGGCGAGCCCTATTTCCTCGACTACCGGCTCGCCTTCGGCGTCGATCTCTTCGCCAAGCAGGTCGACTCGAATTCGTATTACACCTATCAGCAGCAGACGATCGGTGGCGCGGTACGCTTCGGCATTCCGCTGCGCGAGGATCTCGGCCTGCAACTGCGCTACTCGGCCTATTCGCAGAAGATCACGCTCGATCAGCGGCTCGAAAACTGCAACAACATCAATCCTGACTTCATCAACACCTTCCCGACCTTCGCGGGCGCGCCGACCGGCTTCAACCCGGCGACGACGCCGGCGGTCGGCTACTCGGGCATCTCGAGCTGCTATGCGGACGGCGAAGCCTCGGCTGCCGTCAAGCAGCAGGCCGACGCCGGTGCCCAGATCGTGTCGCTGGTCGGTTACGGCCTCGTCTACAATACGCTCGACAACAACAAGAACCCGACGCGCGGCCTGATCGCCGAAATCCGCCAGGACTTCGCGGGCGTCGGCGGCGACGTCAACTTCATCCGCACCACCGGCGAGACGCGGCTCTACTACGAGCTGATGCAGGACGTGATCTCGGTGATGAAGCTGCAGGGCGGCTACGTCACTGGCTGGGGCAGCAAAGACCTGCGCATGCTCGACAACTTCCAGATGGGCCCGAACCTGGTGCGTGGCTTCCAGACCGCCGGTATCGGTCCGCGCGACCTGACGCTCGGCACCACGCAAGATGCGCTCGGCGGCACGCTCTACTGGGGCTCGTCGTTCGAGGTGCAGGTGCCGATCTGGGGCCTGCCGAAGGACTTCGGCATGCGCTTTGCGATGTTCGCCGACGCGGGCTCGCTCTGGGGCTACAAAGGGCAGACGCAATTCGCGAACGGCACCAGCGTAACGACGATCGATCCGTTCACCGGCAAGGACACCAATTCGATGATCATCCGCTCATCGGTCGGTGCCGGCATCATCTGGGACTCGCCGTTCGGGCCGATCCGCGTCGACTACGCATTCCCGCTCACCCAGGATCCGAACGACCGCATACAGCAGCTGCGCTTCTCGGGCGGCACGAAGTTCTAGTGCTGGGCTGCGGCACGGCCCGCCCCGGGCGCGCCTGGGGCGGAGGCGGGTGCTGGTGGGGCCTGCCACGGCGCGTCAGGGCGTGTCCTGCTGCCCCCGGCGTGGCATAACCTTGCCCTCCATGACCGAGCCTCTCTTCTTCCAAGCCGCGACCGGCCTGACCGCGCAGGAGATCGCAGCCCTGACGGGTGCGACCCTGCTTCCCGGCGGACCTGCCGAGCGGCGCATCAACGCCATCGCGCCGCTCGATCGCGCCGGCCCGGCCGATCTGAGCTTCCTGCAGAGCCCGAAGCATGAGGCGCAGTTCGCCGCGACCCATGCGGGCATCTGCTTCGTCACGCGCCGTTTTGTCGACCGTGCGCCCGCCGACACGGTCGCGCTGGTGACGGCGGCGCCGTACCGGGCCTTCGTCACGGTCGCACAGAAGCTGTTTCCCCAGGCGCTGCGCCCTTCGTCGCTGTTCGAGGCAAGCGGCGTCGCGGCTGGGGCGGTGGTGCATCCGAGCGCGCGGCTCGAGAACGGTGTGGTCATCGATCCCGGCGCCGTCATCGGTCCGCGCGCCGAAATCGGCTCCGGCACGGTGATCGGCGCGACCGCCGTGATCGGGCCGGACGTGCGCATCGGGCGCGATTGCGCGATCGGCGCCGGCGTCACGATCAGCCACGCGCTGATCGGCGACCGGGTGATCATCTATCCCGGCGCGCGCATCGGGCAGGACGGCTTCGGTCACCTGCCTGGTCCGAAGGGGCATGACAAGGTCCCGCAGATCGGGCGCGTCATCGTCCAGGACCGCGTCGAGATCGGTGCGAACGCGACCGTCGACCGTGGCGCGATCCGCGACACCGTGATCGGCGAGGGCAGCAAGATCGACAATCTGGTCCAGATCGCGCACAACGTGGAGATCGGGCGACACTGCCTGCTGGCCGGCCAGACCGGCATCTCGGGCAGCAGCACCGTGGGCGATTTCGTGATGATGGGCGGACAGGTCGGCATCGCCGACAATCTGACGATCGGCGACGGCGCGATGGTCGGGGCCAGCAGTGGCGTCGGGCGCGACATCCCGGCAGGCGAGCGCTACATCGGCACGCCGGCCGAGCCGGTGCGCGACTTCATGAAAGGCATCAAGGCGGTGCGGCGCCTCGCGCGTCAGGGCGGCAGCAAAGGCGAAACCGCCGGCGAGGGAGACGACGCATGACGGAATCCCTCGAGGCGGTCGGCATCGTCGAGATCCTCAAGCTGTTGCCGCACCGCTACCCGTTCCTGCTGATCGATCGCATCACCAACATCCGCAGCGATGAGTCCGCGATCGGCATCAAGAACGTCACCTTCAACGAGCCGCAGTTCCAGGGGCATTTTCCCGACCAGCCGGTGTTTCCGGGCGTCATGCTGATCGAAGCGATGGCGCAGACCGCCGGCGCGATCTGCATCCTGTCGATGGGCGAGGCGAGGACCAAGGGCGTCTATTTCCTCACCATCGATAAGGCCAAGTTCCGCAGGCCGGTCGTGCCCGGTGACGTGGTCGAGTTCCACATGACCAAGAAGGCGAAGCGCAAGACCATGTGGTGGTACCGCGGCGAGGCGAAGGTCGCGGGCGAGCTCGTCGCCGAGGCCGAGGTCGGCGCAATGCTGATCCAGGAATAGTCGAGGACTAGTCGATGCTGGCGATCGATCCGACAGCCCGCGTTGCGCCGGGCGCGGTCATCGGGGCCGATGTGAACATCGGCCCTTATTGCGTGATCGGGCCGAACGTCACGGTGCGCGACGGCTGCGAGCTCGTCGCGCACGTGCATCTCGCAGGCCGCACCACGATCGCAGAGGGGACGGTGATCCATCCGTTCGCCTCGCTCGGCGGCCCGCCGCAGTCGGTGCATTACCACGGCGAGCCGACCGAGCTCGTCGTCGGGGCGAAGTGCCAGATCCGTGAGCACGTCACGGTCAATCTCGGCACCGTCGGCGGCGGCGGGATCACCACCGTCGGCGACAACTGCTTCCTGATGGCTGGCTCGCATGTCGGGCATGATTGCCGCGTCGGCAACAATGTGACGCTCGCCAACCAGACCATGCTCGGCGGCCATTGCGAGATCGGCGATTACACTTTCGTCGGCGGAAGCTGCGCGGTGCATCAGCACGTGCGCCTCGGCGAAGGCGTCATGGTCGGCGGCAACTGCGCGATCCGCGAGGACGCGATCCCGTTCGGTTTCGTGTTCCACTATGTCGGCTATCTGATCGGGCTCAACATCATCGGGATGCGCCGCCGCAGCATTCCGCGCGAATCGATCAACGCAATGCGCAAGGCTTACAAGCTGCTGTTCGAATCGGAGGACCGGCCGTTCGCGGAGCGGCGTGACCAGGTCGCTTCTCAGTTCGGCGATGATCCGTGCGTCGCCAAGGTCGTGGCGTTCCTGCGCGCCGCCAAGCGGCCGGTGATGCTCAACAGGCTGCGCGGCTCGACCAGCGATCAGCCCGAATAGACAAGGGCGCGCCCGTGGACACGCCGATCCGGCACGCGGCTGCGGATGAAGCGGAGAGCCCGCTCGCGCTGGTGTGCGGCGGCGGCGCGCTGCCGGCCGCGGTCGCGCGGGCTGCGGAGCGGCATGGGCGGCGTGTCGTCATGTTTCCGGTCACCGGATGGGCCGAGCCTTCCCTGGTGGAGGGGCGACCGCACCACTGGGTCGCGCTGGTGCAGGCCGGGCGCTTCTTCAAGCTGCTGCGCCAGGAAGGCTGCCGCGACATCGTCTTCATCGGCACCGCGGTGCGGCCGCCGTTCTCGACGCTGCGCATCGACTGGGAGACGCTGCGCGCGCTGCCGGGGATCTGGCGCGCCTATCGGGGCGGCGACGATCACCTGCTCTCGACCATCGCCGCCATGCTTGCCGGCTATGGCTTCCGGGTTGTCGGCGCGCACGAGATCGCGCCGGAAATCCTGATCCCGGCAGGCCTGCTCGGACGGCGCGCACCGAATGCGCGGGATGACGTTGACATCGCGCGCGGGCTTGCGCTGCTGCACGCCATGGGGCCCTTTGATGTGGG
>Ga0105238_10005205_pt1 | contig 12854 bp, 2 predicted proteins | sample KBSC34metaG_FD_81526 | JGI IMG/M metagenome (GOLD analysis project Ga0105238, IMG submission 81526) | Corn rhizosphere microbial communities from Kellogg Biological Station, Michigan, USA - KBS C3-4 metaG | ecosystem: Host-associated > Plants > Roots > Rhizosphere > Soil | place: Michigan, USA... | reverse complement strand
GCCCCGCCGGCCCCGGCCAGTTGTATGCCAACATTGTGGATGCTGGCGGCGGCTGGCATCAGATGGGTTCGGCGGCAGGTGTGGTTGCGTCCAATGTCTTTCAACATGTGGCCTTGACGTATGACAAGGCTTCGGGCATGGCGACGATTTATTGCAACGGCCAGATTGTCAGCCAGGCCAGCTTGGGCAGTTTCGCGCCGCAGACGGCCGCGCCCTATAACCTGAACCTGGGCCGGCGGCAGGCCTCAGGCGACGCGATTTTCAGCTTCGCCGGCCGGATCGATGAACCGTCCGTGTACAACCGCGCCCTCGCTTCCAATGAAGTCGCCGCCATCTACAATGCCGGTAGTGCTGGCAAGTGCGCACAGGTACTCGTCGGCCCCACCATCACCTCCCAACCGACCAACCTTACTGTAAATGCCGGCAGCACCGCCACCTTCACCGTGACTGCCACCGGCTCCGCTCCGCTCTCCTACCAGTGGACCCGTAACAACACCAACCTGCCTGCGGCCACCAACGCCACCCTCACCTTGCTCAATGTCCAGGCATCCCAGGCTGGCAACTATTCCGTCATCGTCTCCAATATCGTCAGCTCGGTCACCAGCTCCAACGCCGTCCTGACCGTGAACACCGTTGCGCCCCCGCCGTCTTGCACTCCACCGCCCTCCGGCCTCGTCGGCTGGTGGATGGGTGAAGGCAATACCGTGGATGCCATCAACGCCGATAACGGCACGTTCTCCGGCAGCGGTGCCGGCTACGCCACCGGCAAGGTCGGCCAGGGCTTCCGTTTTGACGGCACCAACGGCTACCTGCAGATTCCGGATTCAGCCGCGCTCAAGCCGGCCAACGTCACGCTTGAAGCCTGGGTCTGGCTCGATCCCAACGCCCAAAAAACACCCGCCGGTGAAAGCATCATCTTCAAGAAAAACACCTGGCCCTATGATTTTGAAGGCTACAGCCTGCTGAAACAAAGCATCGATAACGGCAATGGAACCTATACCGAACGCTTCCAGACCGTGGTTTCACGCACCGGAAATCAGGTGGTTGTCAACTCCACCACCGTCGTCCAGCGCGGCGTCTGGTATCATGTCGCCGCCACTTACGACGGCAACAAGCTGACCCTCTACGTCAACGGTGCCGCAGAGGCATCGACCGTGGCCGGGTTTGCCCTGGATTACGGCACCACGCCGGTCTTCATCGGCGCCACGGGCGAAGCGCCTCCCTATTCCTCCTACCTCGCCGGCATCATTGATGAGCCGTCCATCTACAACCGCGCCCTCGCCACCAACGAGATCGCCGCCATCTACAACGCCGGTTCCGCCGGCAAGTGCTCATCCGCACCGGTTGTTTCGGCTGTTCCAGCCATTTACAATGTCACACCGGCTGTCGGAACCAACGGCACCCCGGTGACGATTTACGGCACCAACTTCAGTACGACCGCCGCCGCCAACATCGTTTACTTCGGCGCGGTGCAGGCGAATGTCGTTGCTGCCACGCCGACGAGCTTGACGGTCACCACGCCCGTGGGAGCCACATACGGCCCCCTCACCGTCACGGTCGGCGGCTTGACCGCGTATTCCAGCCAGTCGTTTGAACCGACCTATAACGGCGCCAGCTCAAACATCACCGTCAGCAGCTTCGCCCCGAGTTTCAACCTCGGCACACTCAACGGTCCCGCTCAAACCGTGATCGCGGATCTGGACGGCGACGGCAAGCCTGACGTGATCGTGGTGGATGTTTACAACAACAGCCTCTCGATCTTCCGGAACATCAGCACCAATGGCACCTTGACGGCCAGTTCGTTTGCCCCGCGGGTTGATATCGCGGCAACCTTGGGAACCTACAGTCCGAACATGGTCACGGTGGCGGATGTGGATGGTGACGGCAAACTGGATATCGTGGTGGCGGAATTTGGCGACAACCTGGTTTCTGTTTACCGTAACACCAGCACGCCCGGCAACATCAGCTCCAACTCGTTTGCGACCCGCGTGGATTTTGCAACCGGTTCACAGCCCCAGGGACTTGTGGTCCGGGATCTGGACGGCGACGGACGCCCCGAAATCGTGACCGCCAACTCCGGGGACGGAACCATTTCCATTTTGCGCAACACGGGCACCGTCGGCACGCTGACGACCAATTCGTTCGCTCCGAGAATTGACATCACCACCGGTGCCGGTGCCGACCGCGTGGCCGTGGGCGATTTGAACGGAGACGGCCGGCCGGATTTGGCGGTGGCCAATAACAGTGCTGGCACTGTTTCCGTGCTGCAAAACCTCATCAGTTCGCCGGGCAGCATCACGGCCGGCTCGTTCGCCCCGAAGGTTGACATCGCAGTCCCATCGGGTTCGATTTGCGTGTCGATCGTGGATATTGATGGCGACGGCAAGCCCGATCTGACAGTGACCGCCTATCTGCCGCAGATCTTCTCTGTGATCCAAAACCTGAACAACGGAGGCAACCTGACCTCCAACTCCTTCGCGCCCCGGATCGATTATCCGATGAATGGCCGCGGTCATACGATCGCAGCCGGCGACATCAATGGTGACGGCAAGCCCGACCTGATCGTGGATACGGAGTTGAACAGCCTGATCAACGTTTTCCAAAACCTCAGCACGCCCGGCACGCTGACCAGCGGTTCGCTGGCGGGCCAGGTGGAACTCGGAACGGGTTGGAATGCCTGGGGCGTGTCCGTCGGCGACCTGGATGGCGATGGCCGGCCCGACATCATTTTCGGGAACAGCTACGACAACAATATTCAGATCTATCAAAACCAGATGCCGTTCGGGACTCCCGTCGTTCCTCCCTCCTGCACACCTCCTTCTTCCGGCCTGGTCGCATGGTGGCAGGCTCAGGGTAATGTCAACGACAGCGTCAGCGGCAACATCGGTACGCCTAACGGCACGCTGGGCTATGCGACCGGCGAAGTCGGTCAGGGCTTCGTCTTTGACAACAGCACGAGTTATATCTCCCTTCCCGCCTCGTCCAGCCTCGACATCGGTGCCGCGGGCAGCGGCGTGACCATCGAATGCTGGGTCAAGCTCAATGCCTACAACACCCTCGTCTCCGGTGCGCCCATCATCGAATGGGATTCGCCCTCGACCGACGGTTTGCAACTGTGGCCCGGCAACGGTTATCTCACGGCGAATTATATCGATACGACCGGTGGCGCCCACATCGTGCAGGCAGGCAGCAGTGCTTTGCTGGATACAAATAATTTCCACCACCTGGCCACCACCTATGATAAAACCAGTGGCCTGGCGGTGCTCTATATCGACGGCTTTGTCATTGCCACCAATAATTTTGGCACCATCACGCCGCAGACGACCTACCCGGTGAACATCGGCCGCCGTACCGGCCAGCCCATCGGCCTCAACGACACCTTCGGCGGCGTACTCGATGAACTGAGCCTCTACAACCGCGCCCTCTCACAGGCGGAGATTCAGGCCATCTACGCAGCCGGCAGCGCTGGCAAATGCAACTCACCGACCGCGCCGTTCATCACCTTGCAGCCCACGAACCAGATCGTGACCGTCCACAACCCCGTGACATTCTCCGTGATCGCTGGTGGCAGCCAGCCGTTGAGCTATCAATGGAATTTCAACGGCACCAACATCTCTGGCGCGACAAATTCCACGTTGACCTTGAACAATGTCTCGCCGGAGCAGGAGGGATATTATTCCGTGCTCGTGTCCAACTTGGTTGGCTTTGTCACCAGTTCCAACGTCCTGCTGACGGTTTACGTACCAGCCATCCCGCCGTCCATTGTGGCGCAGACCCCAAGCCAGGTCGTCCTGCTCGGCAGTCCGGCGACCTTCACTGTCACCGCCACCGGCTCCGACCCGTTGGGCTATTTCTGGAAACACAACAATGCAGTGATCCCCGGCGCGACGAATTCCAGCTATACGCTGCTGAGCGCCCAGCTCTCTGATTCTGGCAGCAAGTTCTCCTGCCTCGTCTCCAACGCCTACGGCTTCGCCGCGAGCACCAACTCCACGCTCAAGGTCATCGACACCGTCTCGAACGACCTCTGCAGCGGCGCGGTCGTCATCACGAGCTTCAACTACACCAACGTCCAGTCCACGGTGAAGGCCAGTTCCTACGGCGATCCGGTCCCGGATTGTATCGACGCCTTCGGCAATGGCGTCTGGTACCAGTTCACCTCGCCCTACAATGGCCTGCTCGACGTGGACACATTAGGTAGCGACTTTGACACCGGTCTGGCCATCTACACCGGTTCCTGCGGCAGCTTTACCGAGGTTGCCTGCAACGACGATTACGACGGCGTGACCTCCGCCCTCAGCATCCCGACCACCGCCGGTACCACCTATTACTTCCTCATCGGCGGTTACAGCGCGCACGTCGGCAACCTGATGTTCCACCTGAACTACTTCACGCCGCCCATCTTTGACGTGCAGCCGACCAACCTCGCCGTGGTCGTCAGCAGCAACGCGGTCTTCAACCCGTCCATCTCCGGCACACAGCCGGTCAGCTACCAATGGTATTTCAACAACGGCCCGCTCACGGATGACGGCCGCATCAGCGGTTCGACCAACACGTCGCTGACCATCGCCAACGTGAACACCAACGACGGCGGCAATTATTATCTCGTCGCGTCGAACTTTGTGGGTGTCACCACCAGCTCCGTCGCCGTGCTTACCCCGGTTATTCTCCCGCCGGTCATTATCGTGCCGCCGGTGGATGCGCTGGTCTTTGCCGGCACCAATACCGGCTTCTCGGTGGTGGCGGACGGTACCAAACCGTTCAGCTACCAGTGGTATCACGGCGTGACGGCACTGGTGGATGGTGCCAACATCAGCGGGTCCGGCACGGCCAGCCTGATCATTTCCAATGTCTCCTCTGCGGATGGTGGCGCTTACTCGGTGACCGTGGCCAACGCCTCCGGTTCTGCCAGTGCGGGTGCCACATTATACGTACTGGTGCCGCCGAGCATCACCCAGCAGCCCGTGGGCCGCTCCGTGCCGCCCGGTCTGCCGACAACTTTCAACGCTGCCGCCTCCGGTAATCCCGCGCCTGGCTACCAGTGGCAGTTGAACGGGACCAATATCCTTGGGGCGACCAGTTCCAGCTACACCATTCCTGCCGTTGGCATCACCAACCTCGGCTTCTACCACGTCGTTTGCAGCAACGCCGCCGGCGTGACCGTGAGCGCGGATGCGCAACTGACCTACGGCCCGGTGGCCGCTTGGGGTAGGAATGTGAGCAATGAATCGTTGCCGCCGCCGGGCCTGACCAATGTCGTCAATGTCGTGGCAACACACCAGGCGAGCTTTGCCATCCAGACAGATGGCAGTGTCACCCGCTGGGGTGTCTCAAGTGCGACCAACCTTCCCGCCGCTGCGACGAATGTGGTGGCGATGTCACTGACTGACTCCGCAGGTTATGCGCTGCGTACTGACGGCCGGGTGGTCGGTTGGAACGGGCCCTCGGTTCCCGCCAACTTGAGCAATGTGGTGCAGGTCGCGGCCGGAAGCGGCTTTGGCATCGCGCTGCGCGCGGAAGGCACGCTCGTCGGCTGGGGCAGCCTGCCTTACAGCACCGTACCTGCCACGATGAATAACGTGCAAGCCATCTCCTGCGGCAACCAGCATACACTGGTCCTGAAGAACGATGGAACAGTCGCGGCCTGGGGCGTGGGCCCGGCAACAAATGTTCCCGCCGGCCTGTCCGGCGTCACGGCAATCGCCGCCGGTTATCAGTACAGCCTGGCGCTGAAGTCAAATGGCACGGTCATCGGCTGGGGCACGGGCAGCATCTATACCAACATCCCGCCGAACGTTACCAATGTGGCGGCCATCTTTGCCAGCGGCGGGGGGATCTCCTCGGCTGCAAACTTGAACATCGCCATCCGTTCCAACGGCACGGTGGTGGCATGGGGTAACACCAGCTTCGGCGAAACCAATCCGCCCGCCGCCCTCACCAACCTGCTGTCCGTTTCCGCCGCCGCCGCGCCCTATCACGGACTGGCGCTGGTGAACGACGGCACGCCGCAGCTCCTCCAGCAGCCCGTCGGTCTCACCGCCAACCTTGGTCGCGATGTGACCTTGCGTGGTCTTGCCGTTGGTGCGGCTCCTTTGAGCTACCAGTGGCTGTTGAATGGCACCAACCTCCCCGGCGCGACCAGCCCGACCCTCTTGCTGCCAAGTATCCAGCCCGGCAACGCAGGCGGTTATCAATTGTCCGTCAGCAATGCCATCGGCTCGGCCATCAGCCTCGTTGCGCCCGTCACCGTCATCAGCAACAGCGCTGTCGTGTTCCTGAGCCAGACGGTGGCATCCGCCACCAACGTCTATCAGGGCGGCAAGGTCACCTTCAACAGCGGCACCGTTCTTGGCAACGGCCCGTTGACTTACCAGTGGTTCTTCTCGCCCACGAACCGGAATTATGTGCCCGCGCCTGGCGCCACCAACGCCTTGCTCCTGCTTGACCCGGCGCTCGCGGTGCAGACTGGAAATTATTACGTCGCCGTCAGTAACTCGCTCAACGGCGCCACCAGTGCGCCGGTCAATGTGCGCGTGATCTTCGCCCGCGCCTGGGGCATCTCGGCCGTCAGCAACCCGCCGGTCAACGTGACCAATGCCATCGCCATCGCGACCGGGGCGGGCGTCAGCGGAAACGTTAACAGTGATTATTTTGCGCTCGGCGCGGATGGCAAACTCACGGTCTGGGCGAATTACTTCCCCAGCTACGGCGAGACAAATGTCTCTGCGTTGAGCAATTCCATCGTCACCGCCATCGCCGCCGGCACCCAGCACAGCCTGGCGTTGAAATCCGATGGGACGGTCTACGCATGGGGTTATACCTTCTACGGGCAGACCAATGTGCCGGCCGGCCTGAACAGCGTCGTGGCCATCGCCTGCGGCGGTTATCACGACCTGGCGCTGAAGGCGGATGGCACGGTGGTCGGCTGGGGAGCAACAGGGGGGGCGCCGAATTACGGGCAGGCCGCCGGAAATCTCGCCGCCACCAACGTCGTCGCCATCGCCGCCGGCAACCAGCACAGCCTTGCCTTGCGCGCCGATGGTTCCGTGGTCGGTTGGGGATACACCGGTGACGGGGCGATAACACCTCCGATCACCGCCACCAACATCATTGCCATCGTCGCCGGCTCCGGCTTCAGTGCGGGATTGCGCGGCAATGGCACGGTGGTCGAGTGGGGCAACAACATATTGAGTTATCCTGTGCCCTCGAACGTGAGCAATATCGTCGCCATCTCCGGCTCCGGCAATCACATCACCGCGCTGCGGAACAACGGCTCGGTTGTCTCCTGGGGCTACGAATACACCGGCCTCGCTTCCAACAACGTCCCGGCCGATGTGACCAATGTCATCGCCATCGCCAGCAGCACCGACCACGACTTCGCCCTGCTCGGCACGCGCTCGCCGGTCTTCACCGTCAACCCGTGGAACCGCTCGGTGCCGCTCAGCGCTGCGGGCAAGATCAACTCAATCACCCTCAACGGCAAATGCGTCGGGCTGCAGCCCATGAGCTATCAATGGCGCTTGAACGGCACGAACGTTCCCAATGCAACCAACGACTCCATCGTCTTGCGCGGTGATTATCCGAACCAGATCCCCGCCGGCACCTACCAGCTTGTCGCCAGCAACGCTTACGGCGTCGCCATCAGCAAGCCGGCCAAGGTCACGCTGTTCATCCCGCTCTCCGATGCGCTGGATACGCCGCTGGTGTTCAATCCTGCGCAGCAGCAAACGGTTCCGCTCTACACCTGGGCCACCAGCGGCAGCGCCCAGTGGTATGGCGAGACCAATATCACGCATGACGGTGTGGACGCCGCCCGCAGCGGTGGCATCGGCAGCTCGCAGGAGACCATCCTGCAGACCGTCGTCGCCACGAACTTCGCCGGCCAGGCCACCTTCTGGTGGAAGGTCTCCTCGGAGCAGTTCTTCGATACGCTGGAATTCCGCGTGAACGGCACCGTGCAGGCCACCATCTCGGGCGAGGTGGACTGGCAGCAGGCCAGCATCTCCATCCCCGCCGGCACGAACCTGCTGCAATGGCGCTACTCGAAGGACGGCTCGTTCGACTCCGGCCTCGATGCCGGGTTCGTCGATCAATTCGCCTTCGTCGCCGGCCCGCCGGTCATCACCAACCAGCCGAACTCCGTCGTCGCCAATGTCGGCGCGAACGTCACCCTGTCCGTCGCCGCCGTCGGCGTCCCGCAGTTGAAATACCAGTGGTGGAAGGATGGCAATGCCGTCGGTGGCAACAGCCCCATCCTGTCGCTCAACAATGTGACCCGCGCCAATGACGGCAACTATTGTGTCACTGTGACCAATATCGCCGGCAGCGTGACCAGCAGCACCGCCGCCGTCAAGGTGCTCGTCCCGCAATTGCTGGGTTCGCCCGTGCTGCTCCCGGACGGCTCGCTCCAGTTGACCTCGGCCGATATCAACGGTGGCACCCTCACCGACAACGACCTGCCGAACTTTGAGGCCCAGGCCAGCACCGACCTCGTGAACTGGACATCCCTGCCGGGCGCCTTGAGCATCACCAACGGTTCGCTCAAGCTGTCGGACACCTCGTCCACGAACTACACGACGCGGTTCTACCGCATCCTCGAGCACTGAGATTCTCGCAAACAACAAGCCCCGCCAGCGATGGCGGGGCTTTCTTATTTTATTGCCCCAATGGACGGCGGCTGTGGCGGAGCCCAGCCGCAGCGCTTGGCCCTCCAGTGGACAAACCTGAACCATTCAGATTTTCGTCCCTCCAAAATTTCCAGCCGGCAGTGGTTTATCTAAACCGCTTTACCGCCCAAACCGTTGCAGCAATTTCGAGTGGATGCCGCCGAAGCCGCCGTTGCTGAACACCACCACCACGTTGCCGCCCTGCACCACCTTGCCCAGGTGCGCCACGATGGCGTCCGCATCCGGCAGGTAGGCCGTCGGCTTGCCCGACGCGCCCACGACCTTCATCAATTTCTCCGGGTCCAGCCGCTCTTCCGGCGCGAGCAATTCCAATCGCGCCACCTGCGCCACCACCACGCCGTCGGCGTCCGCAAAGGACGCGGCCAGTTCATCCTGGAACACGTTCCGGCGCGTCGTGTTGGTGCGCGGCTCGAACACCGCCCAGATCTTTTCGCGCGGATATTTCAAACGCAACGCCCGCATCGTCTCGCGGATCGCCGTCGGATGATGGCCGAAATCGTCGATCACCGTCACCCCGCCCGCGATGCCCTTCACCTCCATGCGCCGCTTGATGCCCTTGAAGGTGTCGAACGCGCCCTGGATCTGCTTGTTGGACAGCCCGCAATGTTTCGCCGCGCCGATCACTGCCAGCGCGTTGCGGACATTCAGTTCGCCGACCAGGTTCAGGTGGAACTTGAAGCTCGGGATCTCAAACTCCGTCGCCGTCGGGCCGAAGCGCAGGTTGAAGGCCTTCACCGCATTGTGTTCGCCCAGGCCGAATTGCTTCACCGGGCAATGCGTCACGTTCAGCAACGGCGCAAGGTTTTCGTCATCGCCGTTGCCCAGCAGCAGCCCGTTGCGCGGCACGAGCCGGATGAAATGGGAAAACGTCTTCTTGATCGCCGCCAGGTTCTCAAAGATGTCCGCATGGTCGAACTCCAGATTGTTGATGATCGCGACCTCCGGCTGGTAATGGATGAACTTGCTGCGCTTGTCAAAGAACGCCGTGTCGTATTCATCGCCCTCGATGATGAACCACTCGCTGTCCGTGAACCGCGCCCCCTGCGAAAAATTGTTCGGGATGCCGCCGATGAGATAGCTCGGGTTCAACCCCGCATGCTCAAACACCCACGTCAGCAGCGAGGTCGTGGTGGTCTTGCCGTGTGTGCCGCTGACGACCAGCGAGCGCTTGCCCCGGATGAAGAATTCCCGCAGCAGCTCCGGCAGCGAGCAATAACGCAGCTTGTGATCAAGCACGTGTTCCGCCTCGGGGTTGCCGCGCGAAATGGCGTTGCCGATGACCACCAGGTCCGGCTTGTGCGCCAGGTTGCGTTCATCATAACCGTTCATCACGGCAATTTTTTTGGAGGCCAGAAAAGACGCCATCGGCTCATAGACATTCTGGTCCGAGCCGGTCACGGCAAAGCCCTTGTCGAGCAGCGCGCCGGCCGCGGAGGCCATCGCTGTGCCGCCGATACCGGTGAAATGGATTGATTTGATCGGAGTTGAAAACATCGCGGGCATGAAGTTAAAACAGAAAAGCTCCCGATTCCAAGCTCAAGCTGTACGGAAATTTATCTGGAGCCTGGATGTTGGCGTCCGGCGCTTTCCGGCGCTTGTGAAACCCGCCGGATTGGAGCATTGTTTTGTCACGACATCCATGCTTCCTAGAGCGGTTAAAGAAAAACTGTGGCCATTCGGAGCGAGGATTTTTGGGTTTTGGCGAGGATTTGGCGAAGGAGCAGGTTTGCATAACCCTGTGACTGAGCCGAAACGAAGCCAAAACCCAAAAAGACCGCCCTCTGTTTTCCCAGCCGAAGGGCCACAGTTTTTCTTTAACCACTCTAACCGCGCCATACCCCTGTTTTTCTTTCTGCTGACCCTGTCCACCTGCATGGCGATGGCCCAATATCCCGCCGGCCCCCAGATCACCAAGGACGGCACGGCCGTGCTGCTGGAAAATTACGCCCGTGCGCCCCTGTCCAGCCGCACCCTGACCGGCGTCACCTATTCGCCGACCAATCCCATCATCTATTCCGACCAGCTTGCCCGCATCAATTTCATGCGTGCCGAGCCGGCCAACGCCCCCGGCTTCGGCACGCGCTATTTTATCTGCGACCAGAACCGCAATCTCTACATCGTCAACAAGTCCGACCCGCTCAACACCAACAACTGGGTCAAGTACATCAACTTCGAGGAAGTCTTCCCGCACTTTGACAACGATCCCGGGTTTGCCGGCGGCATGAACACGTTCCAGTTCGACCCCGGCTACGCCACGAACGGAATTTTTTACACCGTCCACATGGAGACGACCACCACGCCATCGCTCGGCCCCGTCACCAATTCCCTGCCCGGCCTGAACACCAACGGCTACACCGTCACCGGTTCCATCAACCCGCCCATCGGCTCCGTCGCCCGCATCGCCGTGCTCGTCGAATGGACGGATACGAACATCGCGAACACCACCTTCGAGGGCACCGCTCGCGAAATCATGCGCGTCGGTTTCAGCAGCAACATCCATCCCATGGGCGACCTCGCCTTCGATCCCCTCGCCCATCCCGGCGATTCCGACTACCGCAATCTCTACATCGCCAATGGCGATGGCGGCGCGGGCGAAACCGTCAGCACCCATTTTCTCCCGCAACGCCTCGACACACTCTCGGGAAAAATCCTCCGCATCACGCCCGATCTGAACCTGCGCCCCGCCGATGACCTCAGCATCAACGGCCGCTATCGCATCCCCACCACTGGCATCGATCCCAATCCCTTCACCGCCAGCAACAGCGTGTTCACCAATCTTACCGGCGCCCGCAAGGAGATCTTCGCCTACGGTTTCCGCAATTGCCATCGCCTCACGTGGGACGCGCTTTCCAACAAGCTCATCGAGGACGACATCGGCCTGCACTCCTGGGAGGAGGTCAACATCATCCACAAGGGCACCAATTACGGTTACGCCGAACGCGAAGGCACCGAGCAGCTTTTCGTCACCGCCAACTCCACCAACGGCAAGACCGGCAGCCAGGCCGGCGTCGCCTTTCCGGTGCCCGACCTGCTCACCGTCACCGGCCTCGTCGATCAGGTCACGCCCACCTACCCCGTCGCCAATTACAGCCATCGCGATGGCGATGCCATCTCCAGCGGCTTTGTCTATCGCGGCAAGCTTATGCCGCAGCTCTACGGGAAATATATTTTCGGCGACATCACCACCGGCCGGATTTTTTATGCCGACCTCGCCGAGATGATCGCCACCGACGACAACATCCGCACCAACCCCGCCGCCGTCCACGAGATCCAGGTCGTCTTCAAAAGCCCCTACACCGGCACCAATTATCCCGTGCAACGCCGGCTGTTCGACATCGTCTCCGAAGAATTCCACGCGCGCGGCGGCTCCAACAACATCGTGCTGCCCGGCACCGCCACCGTCACCGGCGGCAACGACCCCGACGGCATCCCCTACGGCGGCGGCCGCTCGGACATCCGTCTCGCCATGGGCGATGACAGCGAGCTGTACGTCCTCAGCAAAAGCGACGGCATGATCCGCAAAATGACCGCCGCCCTCGCCCCGCCCGTCCTGCAAACCAGCACCGTGACCAATGGCAGCTTCAACCTCACCTGGCCGACGATTCCGAACCGTACCTACCGCATCCAGTTCAAGAACACCCTGACGGATGCCCTCTGGCAAGACCTGACCGGCGACCTCGTCACCACGAACCTCAGTTTCATCCTGACCGCCGTACCCGCAACCAACTCCATGTTCTACCGCGCCGCCCTGTTGCCCTAGAGCGTTTTAAAAAATAGTGTAGCCGTTTGGAGCGAGGATTTTTGGGTTTTGGCGAGGCTTCGGCGAAGGCGCAGGTTCAAACGGACCCTGTAACTGAGTCGAAACGAAGCCAAAACCCAAAAAGATCGCCACTCCGCCAACCAAACCAAACGGCTACAATATTTTTTAAACCGCTCTACGCTGGCGCCCCAGCCACCGAGATGACCGCACATGGTTGGACTGGTGGCGGCGACCCGCAGCCACGCCGCCCGCACACGACCATTCGAACCTGCCCCGACCATCGTCCGCTCCCCACGCTCGTAAATCGTCAATCGCATATCGTCAATGTGAAGGTTTAATTTGGTTTAATTTTTGCATTTTCATTGGCTTTTTGATGATTCAGGTCGTTTACGTCCCTCCTGTCCTTT
>Ga0105238_10005203_pt1 | contig 12857 bp, 15 predicted proteins | sample KBSC34metaG_FD_81526 | JGI IMG/M metagenome (GOLD analysis project Ga0105238, IMG submission 81526) | Corn rhizosphere microbial communities from Kellogg Biological Station, Michigan, USA - KBS C3-4 metaG | ecosystem: Host-associated > Plants > Roots > Rhizosphere > Soil | place: Michigan, USA... | reverse complement strand
TTCCGGCGAAGCTGTCGATTCTCGCGTGGACGCTGGCGGGATTCTACCAGCCCGTCGACATGAACACCGGTGGGATGGTCTACAACACGGTCAAGGGCGGCTCCACGGTGCCGATGAAGTTCAACATCTATCAGTCGACGCAGGCCAATACCAACGAGCGCACGGATGTCGGGGCGGTGAAGTCGTTCAGCGCGACTCCGTACGTGTGCACGGGCGCGCCGACGGATGACATCGAGATCGTGACCACCGGAGGCACGGTCCTGCGATACGATACAACCGGACATCAATTCATCCAGAACTGGGCAACGCCAAAGGCACCAGGGACGTGCTACAAGGTGACCATGACGGCACTCGACGGATCGGCCTTGACCGCGTACTTCCTGCTCAAGTAGTTCCGGGATGCCAGTACTACTATATATGAGAACGCCCGACCATCCCTGGTCGGGCGTTCTCGGTTCAGCGGTGCCTTCACACTGATCGTTGACGCGTCGCCGAGAGCACCGTACCATCTCCGCACGCAGCGCCGACCAGAGTAGAAACCTCGAGGAACCATCCCATGCCGACCACCGATCCGCGCGTCGACGCATACATCGAGAAGGCGAACGACTTCGCCAAGCCCATTCTCGTGCGCGTGCGCGAGATGGTGCACGAGGCCTGTCCCGACGTCGTCGAGACCATCAAGTGGAGCGCGCCCTTCTTCGATTACAAGGGGCAGATGATGTGCGCGATGGCCGCCTTCAAGGCGCATTGCTCACTCATCTTCTGGAAAGCGTCGCTCATCGAGGGCGTCCCGCCGAACGGCGACAAGTCCCGCGGGAGCTTCGGCCGCATCACATCCGTGAAGGAGCTGCCGAGCAAGAAGCAGTTCACCGGCTTCATCAAGGCGGCGATGGCGCTCAACGATGCCGGAGTGACCGTCAAGCGGCCCAAGACCAGGAAGCCGGAGGCGAAGGTGCCGAAGGAGCTCGCGGCTGCGCTCGGGAAGAACAGGAAGGCCGCGACCGTGTTCGCGAACTTTCCGCCGGGCCATCGTCGCGAGTACTGCGAGTGGATCCGCGAAGCGAAGCGCGAGGAGACGAAAGCCAGGCGCGTCGCGCAGGCGGTCGAGTGGATCGCGGACGGGAAGGGGCGTAACTGGAAGTACTAGCGGGCCTCAGGGACTCGTGCGCGCACCATGGCGCGCGATGATCACGCTCTTGATGCCGCCGCGCACGTTGAAGTCGCCCACGACCTCCATCCAGCGCGGCTTCACCGCCGCCGCGAGGTCGTCGAGAATCCGGTTCACGGCGCGCTCGTAGAAAATCCCATCGTTGCGGAAGCTCCAGAGATAGAGCTTGAGCGACTTCAGCTCCACGCACTGTGCGTCCGGCACGTACGCGATGCGAATCACGCCGAAGTCGGGCGCGCCGCCCTTCAACAGCGCGAGCTCCGCCGCATCGCTCTCGATGCCACCCAGCGGACACATCGAGGTGAACTCGTTGCAGTCCAGGCGAATCTCGTAATCGCGTCCCGGATACGGATTCGGAAACGTCTCGAGCAGTTCGGCAGCCGGCATCAGCGTACGCACTCCACGTGAGAGCTCATCGGCCCCGCGGGCCTCGGTAGACACATCCCGAGCTCGCGGTCTCCCGCACCACGACCTTCGACAATCCCCGCAGCGACGCCGACACGCGCTCCCAGATCCAGATCGCGAGATTCTCGCTGGTGGGATTCGCGAGCCCGTCGATGTCGTTGAGCAGCCGGTGATCGAGCTGCTCGTTGAGCGGGCGGAACGCCTCCACGATGTCGGCGAAGTCGATCACCCATCCGCTTCGACCGCCCACGATTCCGCTCACCCACAGCTCGATCACGAACGAATGGCCATGCACGCGCGCGCACGGATGGCTGTCCGGCACGTTGGGCAGCTGGTGCGCGGCCTCGATCGTGAAAGTCCTGAACACCTCCATCTCGACGCCGGTCTCCTCGCTGAGTCCTCCCGTCGTTCCGTCCATGCCCGCATCGATCACGGGATCCCCAGCAGCTTGTGCGTCTGGATGCTCAGTCGCCATTGCGGATGCGCGAGACAGTAGCTCAGGGCGAGCTCCGTGTTGCGCTCGCGATCGGGACCGTCCATCGGCTGCAGAAAGAACTGCTCGAAGTCGAGATCCGCGAATCGCTCGGGCTCCCCGCCAGGCTGCGGGTACACGAGCTTGAGCTCATTGCCGCCAGTCAGCACGAGCGGCGCCCCTGCCTTCGGGCTCACGCAGATCCAGTCGATCCCCTCCGGCGGCAGCTGCGTTCCGTTCGTCTCGATCGCGATCTCGAAGCGCTGCGCGTGCAGTGCGTTCACGAGCTCCGCGTCCATCTGCAGCAGCGGCTCCCCGCCCGTGCACACCACGAGCTTGCGCGCGCGCGCCGACACGTTCGCCGGCCACTTCTCCGCCACCGCGCGTGCGAGATCGTCGGCGCTCGTGAACTTCCCGCCACCCGGGCCATCCACGCCCACGAAGTCGGTATCGCAGAAGTTGCACGTCGCGTCCGCGCGGTCCGCCTCGCGCCCCGTCCACAGATTGCATCCCGCGAACCGGCAGAACACCGCCGGCCGGCCGGTATTCGCGCCCTCGCCCTGCAGCGTGAAGAAGATCTCCTTGACGGCGTACGTCACGTCGCGACCGCTCCTTCGCGATAGCGCACCGGGTCGCGCACGCCCGCGTCCCGGAATCCCTTGAGGCGAAGCTGGCACGCATCGCACTCGCCGCACGCGGCTCCGCTCGCATCGGGATCGTAGCACGAGAGCGTGCGCGCGTGGTCGACGCCGAGTGCCAGGCCGCGCGCGACGATCTCACCCTTCGTCAGATGCATGAGTGGCGCATGAATCGTGAGATGGCGCCCTTCGACGCCCGCCTTCGTCGCGAGATTCGCCATGCGCTCGAACGCCTGCACGTACTCGGGACGACAGTCGGGATAGCCGCTGTAGTCGAGCGCGTTCACGCCGAGGAAGATGTCCCTCGCGTCGCTCACCTCCGCCAGCGCCAGCGCGTACGACAGGAAGATCGTGTTGCGCGCCGGAACGTAGGTGATGGGAATGCCACCCGAGATCTCGGATGCGGAGCGCCCCTTGGGCACTGCGAGCTCGCTCGTGAGTGCCGAGCCGCCGAACACGCGCAGGTCGATGTCCACGATCACGTGGCGAGCCACGCCCGCGCGGGTCGCGACCGACTGCGCCGCCGTGATCTCTGCCCCGTGACGCTGCCCGTAGCGGAAGCTGAGCGCGACGATCTCGAACCCTTCGCTGCGGGCGATCGCGAGAACGGTCGCGGAGTCGAGACCGCCGCTCAGAAGTACGACGGCGGTTCGCGTCATCATCGTGCCGGTCAGCTCGCGATGCGAGTCGCCATGCGCATCCTCACTGCACGACCGTGCTGTCCGACGTCACTTTCTTCGCCACGCGCCTCGCGAACACCTCGGCGCCCTTCGGCACCATGTCCTTCGCAATTCCCTTGAGCTCGTAGGAATCATCGAGCACGAGCTTGCCGCTCGCGACATCGATCAGCTCACCGCTGAAGATCCAGATCAGATCACTCGTCTTGCTGATCTTGCCCATCACCACCCACTTTGCGCCGAGCTGCTGGCCGACCGAGCGCGCACAGGCGACGACGACGTTGCATGGGCGATCCTCGACGATGGCCTTCGCCGTGGGACTGGTGGCGGCTTTGGCAACGGAGGCGGCATCGACGAAGTCGATCCCCGGCGCGACCGCGAGCGCCTTCCTCATGACGGCAGTGGCCGTGTCCGCCATGGAGGTGTCGCCGGGGAAGATGTCGTTGGCGCGCTTGCCATAGAAGGCGAGATCCAGCATGGCGACCTTCACCGGCGCATTTGCGGGCACGTTCGCCGCCGTTTTCGCGGAGGAGCTGCCGGACTGGGCACGAAGGGCGGGGAGGGCTGCTATGGAGAGCGCCGCGGCGCAGGCTGCGACATAGCGCGAAGCGGAGGAAGAAAGGCTTTTTGGCATTCTGAAACTTACCCCTCTCGGCACTTTCGTTCCAGCCGAATCTGCAGCCGATCGGCTGCAACCAGTGGTCTCATGTGTGCGTAGTGCGTTGGGCGAAGCAACGCTCACTTACTGGAGGATCCGATGCCCACCGAAGAGCACAAGGTCGACGGTCAGAATCTGCTGGCGCGTGTGAAGGAGATCGTGCACGAGGGGAACGTGCGCCGCATCATCATCAAGAACGAGCAGGGACACGCACTGCTCGAGATACCGCTGACGATCGGAGTGGTGGGCGCGGTGCTGATGCCGGTGTGGGTCGCGATCGGCGCGATCGCGGCCCTCACCGCACGCTACACACTCGTGGTCGAAAAGGATCTTCCGCCGGCGTGACCGGCGGATCGGTTACCGCCGCCGGCCGCCGAACACGATCGACGCCCACCGCAGCAGTTCGAGATAGAGCCACACGAGGGTGACGAGCATTCCGAATGCCGCGTACCACTCCATCTGCTGCGGCGCGGATCCGGAGAGGCGCTCGATCATGTCGAAGTTCAACAGCAGGTTCATGGCCGCCACGATCACGACGGCGGAGCTGAAGATGAGCCCCGGCAACCCGTAGCCGAACACGCCGGGCATCTGGACGTGGAAGAAGCCGAGCACGATCGTGAGCAGGTAGAACACCATGATGCCCACGGTCGCGCCGATGATGATGCTGCGAAGACGGTCCGTGACGCGGATGATCCGCGTCGCGTACAGCGCGAGCATCGCGAGGGCCACGCCGAACGTGAGTCCGACCGCGATGAGGGGAATGCCCTTGAACTGCGCGTCGTAGATGAAGGAGATGCCACCGAGTGCCACGCCTTCGAGCACGGCGTAGATGGGCGACGTGATCCGGGCGAGGTTGGGCTTGAACGCGGTGACCATCGCCACGACGAGCGCGGCGATCGCACCTCCGAAAATGACGCCGCTGATGTTGCGATCCGGAACTCGAAGAATCTCGTACCACGTGTAGCCGGCGCTCGCCGCGGCGACCAGCACGAGGGCGAACGACTTCCACGCGGAGCCGGCGACCGTCATGACACCGGTGCCGCCTTCAGCGCGGGCGCGGGCGATTGCGCTATCGGTAAATGCTGGATTCGAGAATGCCATGGTGTCGCGATGATAGTTTGAGAGACGTGCTGTTCGTGCTGATGGTGATACACCGCACAGGGCGCAACGGCGTCGGCTGAAAGCTCGCGGATTCACCCGTGATTTCGTAGGCTCCCCCGCATCCGGAGATGAGCATGGCGCTCACCACCTTTCGACTCGCCTTCGCGTCGGCCGTGCTCCTGGCGCTCGTTCCGGGCCCTCCCGTCTATCCCGGAGCGAAACGGGACACACCGACTGCGATGATCGAGAAGGGCTCCGGCGTGGAGGTGTCCGCAACCTATGTCACGGACGATCCGTTCGAGAAGGTCGATTCATTCTATCGGGCGCACGGGTCGGAGGACACGGGGGCCCGCCGTATGTCCGCGAGCAGCAAGCGCGCACTCTACTATTTCCCGGACTCGCGGAGCGACGTGCTGGTGCGGTGGCCGAAGGATGACTCGCACGATCAAACCTCGATCATCATCTCGCAGCAGTAGATTATTGGCTTGATAGTGCCGCTGTACTGATCTAGCAGTGACGCAAAAATCCGTTTCTTCATAGCTCGCAGACTCCCGCAATCCGACTTCATGAGCATTCGCTCCCTGCTCGCGGACGCCGCCGGCCGCGCCGCCACCTATCTCGAAGGGCTCCCCTCCCGAAGCGTGGCGCCCACCCCCGAAGCGGTCGCCGCGCTCGCACACTTCGACCGCCCTCTTCCCGAGCACCCGCAGGATCCGTCGCGCGTCCTGAACGATCTGGATGAGCTCGGCTCGCCGGCCACCGGCGCGTCCGCCGGCGGTCGCTACTTCGGATTCGTGATCGGCGCCACGCTTCCCGCCGCGCTCGCCGCCAACATGCTCGCCACATCCTGGGATCAGAACTGCGGGTTGTTCGTGATCTCGCCCACCACGGCGACGCTCGAATCCATCGCACTCCGCTGGCTCCTCGATGCGCTGCATCTCCCGGCAACGTCGGCAGCCGGCTTCGTCACCGGCGCGACCATGGCCAACTTCACCTGCCTCGCCGCCGCCCGGCACACACTCCTCGAGCGTGCGGGGTGGAACGTGGAGGAGCAGGGGCTCTTCGGCGCGCCGCCGCTCAACGTGATCGTCGGCGACGAAGTGCACGTCACCGCGCTCAAGGCGCTCGCGATGCTCGGACTCGGCCGCGCCCGCGTCACGCGCGTGCCGGTGGATGCGCAGGGTCGCATGCGCGCCGACGCGTTGCCGCCACTCGACGATCGCACGATTCTCTGCCTGCAGGCCGGAAACGTGAACACGGGCGCGGTCGATCCGCTCGCGGAGCTGATCCCGCGTGCGCGCGCGGCCGGCGCATGGGTGCACGTGGATGGCGCATTCGGCTTGTGGGCCGCCGCCGCGCCCGCGCGCGCAGCGCTGGTTGCCGGTGTCGAGAATGCCGATTCGTGGGCGGTCGATGCGCACAAGTGGCTCAACGTGCCCTATGACAGCGGCGTCGCCATCTGCCGCGACAGGAATGCGCTTCGCGGTGCAACGGCCATATCCGCCGCGTATCTCGTGCAGGGCGAACTGCGCGAGCCGAGCGAGTACGTGCCGGAGCTCTCGCGCCGCGCACGCGGCGTGGACATCTGGGCGGCGATGTCCTCGCTCGGCCGCTCCGGCATAGCCGAGATGATCGAGCGCAACTGTCGCCAAGCCGCGCGCTTCGCGACCGGTCTGCGCGACGCCGGCTACGAGGTCCTCAACGATGTGGTGCTCAATCAGGTGCTCGTGAGCTTCGGCGATGATGACACCACACGTCGCGTGATCGCGGGCATCCAGACCGAGGGCACGTGCTGGTGCGGCGGCACGGTGTGGCAGGGCCGCACCGCGATGCGCATCAGCGTCAGCTCGTGGGCAACGACGGACGAGGACGTCGAGCTGAGTCTCGCCGCGATGCTCCGCGTCGCAAGCGAGGTGCACGCGGTGCGCTGACGCACACGCGTGCACCCTCGCGATGTGCGCTCACATGCCGCTCGGGTACGTCTCCGGTTCGTCTCCGCCGCTCACCGCGACCGGCATGTGCAGCGGGTCGAGCGCATTCGTGTCGTCGATGTAGACCATCACGTCGTAGCGATAGGGCACGATCGTCGGGACGTAGTTTCCCCAGCGCTCGCTCTTCGCGCGATACACCACGCCGATGGCGCGATGGCCGAGCGGCTCGAGCATCGCGGGATTCTTCTCGAGCTCGGCGTCGAAGAGCATGAACGCATCACCCGCATCGCTCCTGTGCGCGAGATCCTCGAAGCTCCCATCGCGCGCCGGCGGCACCGCCATCCGCTCCATCGGCGCGCCCCACTCGCGCGACGCGATGACCGAGCCGCGATGCGTCGCGAAACCCACGATGACGACTCCCTCCTCGCCGTGCCGGTCGCGAACGAGTTGTCCGACGTTCACCATCCCGTCGCTCGCCATGTCGGTGAATCGCGCATCGCCGACGTGCGTGTTGTGCTCCCACACGATCGCCTTCGCCCGGGGGCCGTGGTGCTTCATGAGCCGGTCGAGCGTGTCCGCCATGTGATGATCGCGCACGTTCCAGGATGACGGTCCTCCCCGGATCATCGCGCGATAGTATCGCTCCGCATCGATCGCGATCAGCGCATTCTGCTCGGCCGAGAAGTACGCGTCGCGACCGTCTTCGAGATACTGGGGCGCGTTGGCGCGCAGCCTCGCGAGCATCTGCACCACATCGGGCTCGCATGACGTGGGGGTGAGCGCCGTGGAGCGCGCGTACTCCTCCGCATCCCCATGGAAGCGATCGAAGCAGCCGTAGGCGCGACGCGCGCTGCGCGCCGCCTCGGGGTCGATGCGATCGAGATAATCGATCACGGCGGCCATCGACTCCCAGAGCGAGTACACGTCGAGACCGTAGAAGCCGACCTGCTGATCCCACGAATGGCGGGCGTTGTGCGCGCGAAGGAATTCGGCGAGCTCGACGACCTCGCGATTCGCCCACATCCAGGTGGGCCAGCGCGCGAATGCGTGCAGCACCTGCTCCGCACTCTCGCTGGAATCGTGCAGCTGCTTCACGAATCGATTCACGCGATAGCAATCGGGCCAGTCGCCCTCGACGCCCACGAAGGAGAATCCACGCTCCTCGACGAGTCGCCGCGTGATGGCAGTGCGCCAGCGATAGAACTCGGAGGTGCCGTGCGATGCTTCGCCGAGCAGCACGTACCGGGCATTTCCGATCCGCTCGAGCAGCGGATCGAGATCCGCAGCCGAGCGAAGAGGCTGCGCGGCCCTGCGGATCGTATCGGTGAGCGCTAGCTCCTGACCATCTGTATGCATGCGACGATTCGCATGACGCGATTCAAATGCTGTGGAAGAAATGCCGGCAGCGCTTCCGCATTCATTTTCGGGAGACGCGCCAGATCGGTGCGAACGGAATCGATCACCGACGACCACGCCGGGTCTGCCTGCACGTGCATCGCGCGAATGCGCGTTTCGAAGTTGGTGAGCATTCCATCCACCAGCTTTTCGTGCGCAGGAAGCTTGCCCATGGCAACGGCGGGCGAGGCTTTTTGCAGCGCGCGCACATCATTGGTCACGGCGGTTACCGTCGCTTCCACGGAGCTGTCGGGCTTGCCCTGAGGCACCGCCATCGTGGCGACCGCGCCCGTGGAGGCGGAGCTGTTCGCCGTCGTCGCGCTCGAGCGCTGGCTGGAGCCTGCCTCGCAGGCGGCCGCGAGCGGAAGCACGGCAAGAACGGCGAGTCGCGTGTATGAACGCGGCATGGGTCTCTCGGGTCGAATGTCAGCGAAATTAACGAAAACCGTGCGAACCGGACTCTTTCATCGCATTCTTCACGCCGGTACGAGACATTGTATCAAAGCCAATGGTGATAAGCGAATATACTGCTGACTTCGCTTCCGTTTCCCGCGCGTTTGAGGTCTGTGACCGCGAAAATCTATCGATTCACGCCTCCTGTTCGGCAGCGAGCTGTCGGGAGCTGCCGCACAATGTCTCATTTTGATGCTGGCCGACGTCTGATACGTGTAGCGCTGCCACATCGTTCCTTGTCGACCGACACAAACGAAACCGCTTGAACATTCGCCGCCTGTTCGAACGACACTATCCCGGCCTGGTCTGGTACCTCCACGGCAGGCTCGGCGATCGCGATCTCGCCGAGGATCTCGCGCAGGAGGCCTTCGTGCGCCTTCTCGACAAGCCACCGCGCGAGCCGGATGCATGGCTCTACGTGGTGGCCGGGAATCTCGCGCGCGATGCACAGCGAAGTGAGGGGCGTCGCGCGCGTCATCTCGCGATCATCGACACGCCCGAACGGCTTGCGGATGCGGCGGATCCGGCGCCGGCTGCGGACACCGCGATGTGTACGGCAGAGGAGTCGGCACTCGTGCGGGACACGCTGGCGATGCTCCCCGAGCGCGATGCGGCGCTGCTCGTGATGCGCGCGGACGACGTCTCGTACCGGGAGATCGCGGCGGCGATCGGGGTTGCGCCCACGTCCATAGGTCCGCTGCTGGCGCGCGCACAGCAGCGATTCATTCGCGCGCTCGGAAGCCGCGCGGCAGAACGGGGGACTGATGCACGAGCATCCGGCTGAGGGCGAGCTGCAGGCGCTGCTCGACGGCGAGCTGCCGCACGCTCGCGTGCTCGTGGTGCGCGCACATCTGCTGCGCTGCGCAACCTGCCGCGCACGCGCGGCGGCGGCGCGCGAAACGGCCGCGCTGGTGAACGCGCTGCTTCGGCGCACGACACCCGCCGTAGACAGCGCGTCGGCGTGGGAGCGGCTCGTGGTGCGCAGTGGCGGACGGGCTGCAAGCGCGCACCGAAGGCTCTCCCGGCGAACGTCGGTGGCCGCTGTCGCGCTCGCGGCGGCGGCGCTCATCGTGATGCTCGCTCGCGGCGTCTCTCATCCGGGAGCCGCGGCGGATGCCTTCGCACTCGTGCGGGAGGCGCAGGTGCATCCCGCGAAGTCGCTGCTGCGCGATGCCTGCTGCAGCGACCACGACGGTGGCGATCGTCCGGATGACGGACTGCTCACGCTGAGCAGCGTGGGCGAGAGAGTCACCGTCGTGGTGGTGTACGAGGACGTGGACCACAGCGGCACCTTCACGCACGGGGACATCGTGCGCTACGTCTCGACGATCCCGCGCGGCGCGTCTGTCGCACACAGCGCTCCATAGCGTCAATCATTCCGCAACGGACCCTCCAATCGTGCACCACCAGCTCACGAATCGCTTCGTCATCGCATCGTTGACGATTGCGACGATCGCGCTCGCGCCGACTCGGGCGTGTGCGCAGCAGGTCGACAGCGCCGCGCACGACTCGGTCGCGCGGCGGGACAGCGTTCTGCGCGCGGGCGCAGCGCGACGCGACAGCGTTCACGTGCTCGCGCCGGTGGAGGTGCAGGCGTCCATCGCCCCCGTCGCCGGTCCCACGATCGGATCGGGAATCCCTGCGCGGATCACCACACTCTCCGGTCGCGACATCGACGAGTGGGAGCCGCGCATCCTGCCGGACGTCCTGGGATCGGCCGCCGGCGTGTCCGTCTACGACGATCTCGGATCGCAGTACAAGCTCAACGTCAGCTATCGCGGCTTCAACTCAGGTCCAACGGTCGGGCTTCCGCCTGGCATCACCGTCTTTCTCGACGGCGTCCGCCAGAACGAAGCCGACGCGCAGGAGGTCGACTTCGATCTGCTTCCGATGGAGCACGTCAAGCGCGTGGAGCTGTTGAGCGGAACGGCGTCGCTGCTCGGGCCGAACTCGCTCGGCGGCGCCATTAATCTCGTGACGGACCGCGGCGAGGGGCCGCCGCACGGAGATCTGGGAGTGAGTGGCGGATCGTTCGGGCAGGCCGAGGCGGAGGGAACGGTCGAAGGGAAGTCGACGAGTGGATGGGACTACTATCTCGGCGGCGGCTACGAGCGCGAGGATGGTTGGCGCGCCGGCACATCGGGACGGAACTTCAACGGGTTTCTGAATGTCGGTCACTTCGGCGCCGATCGTGGACTCGGCGTGCAGGCCGCCGCCGCGAAATCGACGGTGCGGAGTGCGGGCTCCCTGCCCGAGAGTCTGTACGGCGATCCGCAGATCAACTTCACGCCGGGCGACGTGGATGCGCTGAACAGCGAGCAGCTGAATCTCACGGGCTATGTACCGGTGGGCGGCGGGCGCGGCACCCTCACGGTCTTCGGAAAGCGCTACGATGCGAATCGGTTCAACGTGAACCAGGCGCCCGATCCGAACGTCACCGCGCTCACGCGAACGTACACGGTGGGTGGCACTGCGGATTGGCGCCGGCGTCTCGACATCCAGAACAATTCGCTTTCGCTTCGCTTCGGGATCGATGGCTCGGCCAACTGGGTGCACGAGCAGATCATCAATACTGCGAGCGACGTGCTGAGCGATGTGGCCGGAAACGCTGCACCCGCCGAGGGTGGCGATGCGCCACAGCTCGGTCTCACGACGGACGTGAAGAGTCCGAGCTGGGATCTCGCAGGCTACGGCATAGCGGATTACAGCATGAAGCGGCTGACGTTGTCCGCGGGCGCGCGCTACGACTACATACGCGTGCCGTTCCAGAACCAGCTCGAGAGCTCCGACAACACGACGAACAGTTTCCACCATTTCAGCCCGCGCGGCGGCGTCAGCGTCGACCTCGGCAGCGGGAAGTCGCTCTACGGTTCGGTGGGCGGAAGCTTCCGGGCTCCCGCCATCGTGGAGCTCGCGTGCGCCGATCCAACCGCGTCGTGCCCGCTGCCGTTCGCGCTGGGTGATGATCCGCCATTGAATCCGGTGCGGGCGACGACGTACGAGGTGGGAGGCAAGCTGCTGCACGGCAACGTGCTGTTCGACGGATCGCTGTTCCGCACCGACGTGCGGGACGAGATCTTCTTCATCGAGTCACCCGGCTCGCTCGTATCGGGATACTTCACGAATCTCGATCGAACGCGCCGCGAAGGCGTGGAGCTTTCGGTCACGAGCTCGGTGTTCGGTGATCGCATGACGTGGTACGTGAACTACGCGTACACGCGCGCGACTTTTCAGAGCAACGCGCAGATCTTCAGCACGCGCTCGAGCCCGGAGTTCGAGGGGAGTCCGCTCTTCGGACCGAACAGCGTCACGCCCGGCGACCGCATGCCGCTCGTGCCGTCCAATCAGGTGAAGGGCGGACTGTCGGCACGGCTGTCGCGCGGCTTTCGCGCGGGTCTCGATGCGCGCTGGATCGGGTCGCAGTACCTGCGCGGCGACGAAGGGAACGAGGAACGACAGCTCGATCCGTACTTCGTGCTGGGCGCGCGCGCCGGCTACACGTACAAGGCCTGGGATTTCTCGGCAGTAGTGACGAACGTGCTGAACAATCACGATCCGGTATTCGGAACGTTCAACAGCAATGCGCAGACGGGTGAGCTCGAGCGCTTCCTCACGCCGCTCAACGCGCGCACGTTCAGCTTCATCCTGCGGCGATCGTTCGGCAACCGTGGTGCGGACGACGACGACTAGGCGCTGACGAAGATCTGCTAGTCGGCGTACTCGAGAGCGCCCTTCGAGTCGCGCAGCATCACGGACGATGTTGCTTCGGCGAGCGGGATCTGCAGCGAGGAGCCGGATTCGAGATCGAAGGCGATCGCTTCGGTGGACTGGCGCACCGCGAGCACTTTGCCGAGTGGCGCGGGTGGCGCGTTCTTCGGAGGTGGTGCGGGTGTGTGGATGCGCATCACCGAGCCATCGTCGAAATGCAGCAACGCGGTTGCGCCATCCCAGCCGATCTG
>Ga0105238_10005201_pt1 | contig 12860 bp, 25 predicted proteins | sample KBSC34metaG_FD_81526 | JGI IMG/M metagenome (GOLD analysis project Ga0105238, IMG submission 81526) | Corn rhizosphere microbial communities from Kellogg Biological Station, Michigan, USA - KBS C3-4 metaG | ecosystem: Host-associated > Plants > Roots > Rhizosphere > Soil | place: Michigan, USA... | reverse complement strand
CGCTCGACCGGATCAACCTCGTCGGTCCGCAGACACTGACTGGGACGGATATCGCCGCCATCTGGTCCGACGTGCTCGCCCGCCCGATCAATTATGGTGGCGACAATGCAGAAGGCTTTGAGCAAAATCTCAAGCAGTTCCTGCCCGCCTGGATGGCCTACGACATGCGCCTGATGGGCGAGCGCTTCTTCTCCGAAGGGATGCTGCCTGAGGCCGGCGACGTCGAGCGCCTGACTGCGCTTCTGGGCCGTCCACTTCGCCCATATCGCGACTTCGCGTCGGCCATCGCAGCAGCCGCCTGATAGCAGCAAGGGAGTCGAAAGGATCATCCCACGGATCTTTTCAACGGACTATGCGGCGACAAATAACCGAACCTCGCGTCGACGCGTTGCCGGATCGATCCAGCAACCCGCGCACGGTCAAACGCTCGTTGCGTTTGACCGCCCTGATTCGGCCAGACCAAGCCCTGGCAGGCAGTACGGACCCACTTCTATCTCAACGCATGGGGAAGTTCGCCGAGGACGACGACGGAACAAACTTTCCCCAAACTGGTTGAAAAAACAAGATTGGAATCGGGAAATGAATGCCTCCAGCATCATCACGCAAGCCGGTACACTGACCGCGAGGCCATGGGCATTTCTGATCCTGGTGGTCTACGCCGTGCTGTGGATTATTTTCGAACGCAGCAGCTTTGATTGGCACGGCGCCGCGACATTGGCCACTTGGGCGATGACCCTTTTCATACAAAGAGCAGAACATCGGGATACCCAGGCCATACAGTCAAAATTGGACGAACTGTTGCGCGCCAATAGCGCGGCCAGAGACGAACTGACACAGATCGACAAGAAGGAACCAGAGGAAATTGAGCGCCAGCGGGAGGCTGAGCGGCCCCAAGCGAAGATTGGCATGTAAAGGCGCCTTTGTAGTCACGATCACCGGGGGGGTAATAGCCGTCGACGGCCGGCACGGCCCCATTACGGCGTCATGGGCGACGCCTATTTTGGGTGGCAGCCGCTCGATGCCCTGGCGAGAAACCGCGCTATCCAAATCACGGGGCCGCGTTTGTCATGCCGAAATCTGGCGACCTCCGCCAACGAACTGGATCGCCCGCAAATGCCTCCTAAGTATGGCGGGAAATCTTCAGCCATCCGCGCTACCGATGGGCTGCCCTTCCAGCCTTTGTTGGCCCGCACCACTGGCAAGGCGATGCGGGCCCGGCCAAGGCTTCACGCCCATGGCCAGCAGCGCGAGGGGACGCTGCCGCCGTATGTAACTGGTTGTGAAAAATCGGGTTCCGTCACGCTCTTCAAAAAGGCCCGCCACCGATCGGCAGCGGGCAGGGTCTGGAGTGGCTAGGGATCAACCCAGCACGACGTCAACGAGCGACGGTGCGTTTCGTTGCCTCTATACTGGGCGGGGCAGGGGGGGTGAACCTCGATGCAACCATCGCCGTGACGCTCTTCTACATCCAAGGCAAAGGTTTTCAGCGAGGCTTGTCGTCCAGCGCGTAAAGCACGGCCACCGCGGAGTTGCCGCCGCAGTCCGAAGACCGGCAGCTGAGATTGGACTGACGGTGAATTTAGCCCAATTGGCCCGAATGACCGACGCGGGGAGGGAAATGCCGGTGAAGCCTGCCAGTCCCACGTCGGCCACCACGGCTTCTTGAGGGGTTGCCGCCTGCCAAATCTACAACACCCCGAACGGCAGGCAACTGTTGGTTAAAAACGTACACTGCGCGGAAGTCCGGTAGAGAGATTTGGCGGACCGAAGGCCAGCGACGAGATTATTGGTCAGGTCATCGGGCGTTAAGCGCTGCGGGACGTCTGAGCTGGACATGCCGGCCGCAAAAAAAGGTCTTCAACGTCATCATTCTTTGTCATTCTTTGTCGGGAAATCCACCAGATTCAGCCCTTCCATTGGATGGCAACCGGAGCTCGGCCTGCCAAAGCGGGAGGAACCGGCGGACCTGTAGGCATGTTAAAACCGAAACGTGTTTGCATCTATCCGGCGGAGACCGCATCGATGAGCATTCTACAAACCACCAGAAAAGCGATCGAGACCATCACCGGTTTCGCAACTCCGGGCGAGGAAGAAGTCGCCGCCTTCGTGAGGCAGCGAAAACCGAATGAGTTCCGGTTTGATGACGACGGGCTGGTGCCCAATCATCCATCATGGCCGCTTGTTTTTTATCGCGGTGCGGTGAAGCTGCCGGAGAGGCTTGATCCGGCGGCCGTCATGGAGGTGATTTTCAAAAGAAACGGTTGGGGCGATAGCTGGCGAAATGGCATCTATGACTACGTCCACTACCATTCGCGAATACACGAGGTCCTAGGGGTGGCGCGCGGGACGGCCAAGGTCCGGTTTGGCGGCAAGAAGGGGCGGACGTTGAAGGTGAAGGCCGGCGACGTGGCGATTCTCCCAGCCGGGACCGGGCACCAATGTCTGTCTTCATCCGATGATTTTTTGGTTGTAGGCGCATATCCTCGGTTCGGCACTTACGACGAATGCACCACCAAGGACGAACACGATGATGCGGTCGCGACCATCCCAACCGTTGTTCGTCCTCGTAACGACCCCTTATATGGAAGCAAGGGTTCCCTGATGACGAGTTGGAAGCGCTAAGGTCTCGGACCAGGAGGACACTGTCTTGAATGGCAGTGGGCGACCGCAGCCGGCAAGCACGTCTGCGCAAGCTGGCTTCTCGCGCGATGATGTTGGCGTTCACCCAGATTCGCGGGGGGCGCCATTGAATTCCTTCGTCGGACAATTTCCTCGTACTGGCTGGTGATGTGCTGAAAAAATCTTCGCGGCTGATATACACGGCCGATCACCCGAAATTGCGGGGTGGGCATCGGCGTCGACTCATTGGAAATATTGGCGTCCAGCATCCCATTCCGCATTGACGAATATCGGGCCGCGGCCGTGAGAGCTGATGCGCTTTCCAAAACTGATATCCTTTGGGGGAGGGGCCTGGATGGTCTTCTTCGTTCTGGACGGATGCCAACTTGTAGAGAGGTTACTGCCATGATTTGCTGCATGAAAGTGTTTCAAGCTTCATTCCGGGGAGTAGCTATTACGGCTGCGAAGTATTACGTTTTCAAAGAGGGGGACCGCTGGAAGATCCGTTACGACGGGAAGGAATACCCATACGATTCCAACAGCGATGCCGTATTGGCCGCCGTCAAGGCTGCGAAAGCCGCCGCCTCATGCGGCTACGACGCCGAAGTCGTGACCCAGGGCGTCGACCTGAAATGGCGAACGGAGTGGGCAAGCTAGCATTGGAGAACGGTCAGATTGCGGGTGGTTGACAGAGCTGCAACAAAGAGCGCTCGCCCCGCCATGCATCGCCTATCAATCGCGACCGCCATCTGACAAGCACGTTGCTGCCCACGGGCTTGTGTATGAGCAACCTCTGGTCATCCGATTGACCTGTTCCAGGCTCTCAGGCGCCGCTGCTAGGAAATCCCAAACCCCGAAAAACAAAGGCCAAGGATCCACCTGGCTAAACCGGCGCTGCTCTTTCATCGGTCGTGGACAAAGTCGACACTTTCGACCTGCCACGGCCAATCGTTTGCTGCGCGAAGCAGGAGCTTGCAATGATTCAATCCGACGCGTCAGTCAAACGCTGAGCCCCAGGTCGGGGATCAGTCGCGATACACAAGCGATTCGAACCGAACTCCCGTCCGTCGCGGCCGCGAGCGAGGCTGCGAAGAATGCCGCGTCAGTGGCCGTGAAGCCGAAATCCACGCGTAGGGGGCGCCCGGGCACCAGCACGAACGGGTCGAAACAGTTCTTTAACCATCCCATCAGGGTAAACACTTTGTGGAGAACATATCAGGTTGCAGAAGGTTGTGGGCGGGTCTGCAACAAGGAGGACAAGCCCCGCCATGCATCGTCTGCCTATCGCGACCGCCCTTCTGATCTCCTTCGCGACAGCCTTCGGACTATGCGTTTGGGCATCCTCTGCCGTCGGCGTTGACCTTTTTCCGGCTCAAGCGTCACCGTTGCAAATACGCGGGTTTGATAGCCAGCAAGGCGGAACTGGTTGTCTACGGGCGCGTTCCTGTGCGGGCCTCAAAACAGAGAGCGACTATGGATGACGACCTGCGCCGGAAGCTCAAGGAACTGAGCACGAGCATGCAAAGCCGGGCGGACGAACTCGCGTTGCCCGGCGGGAACACTGATATTTCCGCACTGATGTCCGGTATCGCCGTCACGTTGGAGGCTTCTCGTTATAGCTGCGGGGCGCGACCATGTGCCGGTGGGTCGCTCGCTGCTTCGATAGTGCGTCGCCCAGCTAGCCTATCCGTTCGAATGATGCCAGCCCAGTGGGCTGGGCGCGTTTTGGCCCTAGCCGCCGGCAAGCATTATACCTCAACAAACCGCCGCCTATGCCCGGCTGCCGACCTAGTAGCCCAAATCTTCAACCGCCGGGCCACCAGCTTCGTTGCTATATACAGAGGCACCGCGGAACTGGTCGATCCGCCTCTTGGCCTTTGATGGCGCGGCGCCTTTTCAGGTCGCAGGAATCGAACGTGTGCGCACCAAAGCTTTGCAGGCATCGCATCCGAGGCTTCCGATCGCGCGAACCCAGCAACCCGACCCACCATACGACGGACGTGGAACTTCGTCGGCATGATGTTCCACCTGGGACGAGGTATCTTCTTACCGACCCTTGAGGGCCTCGGCTTCCCGTTCCAGCGTGTCGCGGTCGTTGCCGTGCTTTGCGATCAACTGCCGAACCTGCGGGATAGACAGGCCGAATTTGCTCGCGAAATAGCCGACCTCGTATTCCTCGTCGCCGCTCACGCGGCTTCGATCGTGATAGCCAAGCTTGTTCTTGTCGTCAGGCATGATGGTTCTCCCAAGCTGCGATTCGACCGCAACGCGCGTCAGGTCAATTTGTTTCGCTGGGCATTTCCAGGCGCGGAACTATTTTAGCTGTAGCTAATTGAATCTCGGCTGGTAAAAGTTCCATAGATGCGTTTGAAGTTCGTCTCGCCCTTGATGCCCACCCTTGTCGAGCAGCCTCCGCAAGGCGATGGTTGGATTCACGGAGTCAAGTTCGACGGCTACCGTTCGCAGCTCATCATCGACGAAGACGGGGCACGCATCTACACCCGCAACGGCCATAACTGCATCTCGCGACCTGGTGCAGGAGGCGAAGAGCCTCGGCGCGGAAAATGCCATGGTCGACGGCGAGATCATCGTTCCGAACGACGCTGGCCTTTCCGACTTCGGCGAACTGCGAAAGGCGATCATGCGTCGCCAGCATGACCTCTATTTCGTCGCCTTCGACCTGCTGCTCCTCAATGGCCATGATTTGCGCGACATGGCGCTCGAGGAGCGTCGGGAGATCCTTGCCGGCATGATCTAGCCCGGCGGTCGGATCCAGTTCAGCGAGCCACTGCCGGGCGAGGCCACGGCAATCTTTCATCTCCTCGACAAGGCTGGCCTCGAGGGAATGGTATCGAAGCGCCGTGACAGCAAATACCGCAGCGGCCCTTCGACGAATTGGCTAAAGGCGAAATGCTACTCCATAGACGAATACGAAGTGCTTGGCGTCGAGCGTGAAGCCGGCAAGCCTGCCTTCGCCCTGATGGCCGATCGGGCGACCGGCCGCTATATCGGTTCGGCTTTCATCACCTCGGGCCAGGGTATCCGCGAGCGGCTGTGGAAGCGGGTCCAGGAGCATGCCGGGCCGGCGCCCAAGGGCATGAAGCGGCCGGCGACGCAATGGGTCAAGCCCGGCATCATTGGCCGCGTGAAGCACTTGCGCGGCGAAGAGGATTTGCGGCACGCTTCCCTGCAGGACTTCCGGGAAGAGGATCAATCCGCAGACGGTCGGTGTCCGGAGCGGCGGTGAGCGAATCCGTCTTGATCCCTTCCCGCGACAAGCTATCTCTATTTCCATGATGCTGGCGCCCCTTGTGCTTGTGCTTGAAGACGAAGAGTTGATCAGTTGGGACCTGGAGGTCTTGCTGGCGGAAGCCGGATATCTCGTCGCAACAGCGAGGTCATGCGCCCAAGCCGCCGGTTTCCTCGATACTCGTCGGCCGATGTCGCAATTCTAGACATTCTCCTTAGCGACGGCCAATGCGTCGATGTGGCTAAGAAACTTCGTGCAGACGGCGTACCCTTCATTGTGCATTCGGCTCTGGCACCGACAGAGGTCGACGACGCTTTCCGATCAGGCACGTTCCTAGTGAAGCCGGCGGGTATCCTCGATATCGTTGGCGCGGTCACGAAATTGGCCGCCGGAGACCAACGAGGAACAATTTAAGCAAGTGATGATTTCATAGGTCAGTTAGCCAAGGGAGGGCTATCTTGACCCAACGACGGATCGACAAAGAGCGCATCGAGCGGGCCGATCGAGAGCGAGGCTGTTAGTCGAAGCGGAGACGAATGCGCGAAATGCAAAGACGGCGCGATTGCGGGCGCTACGTCTTTCGGCCCAGCCCGCGGAGAGTCCAGCTCCCGTCAAAAGGCGCCGGGCGCCCGCCAAAAAGCCGTCGCGGAAAATTATCGAAGTCGACTGAGGCCAACTGGCTTCGGATCACGCGAAGCTGCTGCGGGAAGGACGGAAGTACATGGCCGTTGCCAAGAAGGATCAAGAGCGCACCAGCTACGCCTGGATGTACGGCGTTCAGGCCGCAAAGACGGCAAGGAGTGAGCAGTGCCCTATTTCTGGCAGGAGTCTGCCCACGCGTGGCTAGAGGGATTTACATGGCCACAGCGAGCGGCCAGGCCAAGCCGGTCAACTCGGATTTGCCGAGCTTGTTGGGTATGAGCACGCGAGGATCAACTCCCTGGATCAATGGCTGGCCGACAACGTTCCTAACGGCGAAGGCCGATGTCATCTCCGTCGACGAGTTCACGCACAAGCCAAGGCGCTTGGCATCAAGCGCGGCGAAGTCGATGAAGAATCGATAGCCTCCATCGAACGATCGTCGACGCGATTGCATTACGATCCCGGCCTGCTTGAATAACCGTTGCAATCAAGATCGAGGCGAGGAATACAATCCTCCCGTTACGGCGAACCGCATAAGCGTCCTGGCGCTCTCTTTCTGGGTCATGTTGTCGGCCGCGATCAGCCGCTTTCGGCGCGCGACCAGCCGGCTTCCAGCATACAGTCGACGATGACTTGGAAGCCGGGCTCCACGCCTCCTGGCAGTCGATGACGCGGTCGGGATATTCGTCCTCTTCTCATGGTCGACCAATCATCTCGCCGCCGCCAAATGCCTGTCGCCGTGTTCAATGCTCGAAAAAGAGCCAACGTGATTTTCGATCCGTCTACTTTGCCGCGGCGCCGCCGTCATGCCTTCGGCAAGCTTGATCGGTTCGTCGCTCACAGCGGATCGATCGGCCCGACCAAGGCAGGGTGGTCATTCGGCTGCTTGTGTGATGACGGTCGAATTGAAGTATTCCCCCGGCGTCGCCGCCAGGCTTCATAACAGGCCCGGTCGAGGATGACCGGTTGTCGATCGTGCAGGTTCTTCATCGGCTCGCCGGCGGACGCGGTGAGGATGGTGCAGCCGGCGACGTCAAGATTGGAGTTCTACGCCCAGAGTCCGGCAAACGGAAAAAGGGCGCGTGCGCAGGCAAATAGATTTGCCAAGGATCCTTCTTGCCGTCGGCCGGCGAAATCGCCCATTCTTAGAAGTCATCGGGATCAGGCAGCACTTCGACTTGAAGGCGTCCCGAAAGGCCGGCGCCGTGTCGATCCTTCAATCCTGCCGTTGAACATAGCCGCCTTGGGCATTTCCTTCGCCCAAGAACGGAACCAGCCACCATCAACCTTGCGCTGCTCGTGATTGCCATCGTCCCCAACCTTGAAGAAAGGGCCTTCATCAGTAGATTCGATTTTGTAGCGCGGCGCATCATTGGGTCCGATCTCTGCAGGCGCCGTCAGCCGGTAGGACCGATGGACTTTTGACCATGTCAGCCTGTTGCGGGCGAGATGGACGCCGGATCCGAGGATCTGGCAACCAGTGAGTCAGCACCGAAACAGTCCTTCAGGGCTCAACGCTCGGCGCGGCAGCGCTCAATAACAAATGATGTAAGAAGCGGAAAATTTCGTCGGGAACAATTTAAAAAGTCAGCCTTTTTTGGCCCGTCTGGTCGAAGGAGGTTGCGGATGAAACGTCGGAAGGTTGATCGCGAAAGGATAGAGAGAGCAGATCGAGAAAGCAGGCTCGTACTTGATGCAGAGCGGCAAGCCAGGGAGGCAAAGACCGCCCGGTTAAGGGAACAGCGGCTCAAAAAAGCGACTGAGATTTTGCTGGCTGAACTCAACCGGCCGGGTGAGGTCGAGCCTCCATGAAGGCCGCACGCTATCGGGTTAGTTCTCCTGCCTCATCGACCATGCGGACGACCCTCTCTCCGCAGGCTTCTATCACTTTAACCGCCACATGACCGGGTGCTGTCGAAACTCAACGTTCGACAGCGCATCGAAGCGCCGCTCATGAGGCGCGACCGTGAAAGGAAACTGGTGTTTGTTGGCGCTTGAAGACCGGCACCAGGCCACGGAGAGGCCGACCATTCATCGGCGCGCGGCGACACTGGCGAGATCGGCATAAATTGCGGTGCGGTGTCCGTCATGCTTTTCGATCAGGGCCAACGTTTCCGCTCGCGTCATTTGGCCAAGCTTCATCAGAAATTCAAACTCGTGCTTTGGTATCGACGCCGCCAGGCGTTCGAGCTTCGTCTTTCTGCTTTCACGTCTAACAAGCATTGAACGTCAACGACCAGTGGGTCGAGGCTGGATAAGGCCTACGTCAAAATTAACTGGCAAGTCTAAGTATTTCTTCTGGAACGCGGCTGTTTTCAGCGGATCCACCGGCAAGATAATCACCATTCGCGCCATCGGTTGAGACCCGAATTGTTTTCCGGAAATTAAGAACGTTATTGCCAGAAGACCTATTAGAAGAATAGTGGCGAAGGCATTAGCGATAATCTCTCCAATTTGCACACCGCTCTCCGGCACTGATGACTCGACCGTTTGCCCCCCGGCGGAACTTTCAGACAGCGGCATGGTTCCTGGTCGCAGACTTCAGTCGCACACTGATTGGACCAAGGTCCCATGAGGGAACGTCAAGTGCCGCAAGATGCTTATTTGTCCATGGGCACAAGCGGAGCCGAACTCTTCGCCAAATCGGTCGCACGGGACCATCCATCCGATGATCGCGTGGCGGCAATCCATAGCGCAAGTAGAATTCTAGAGGCCGAGAAGGCGGAGGCGGCCGCGAAGTCAGAGCGGGCGGAGGCCACAACGCAAGATGGAATCCCAAAGGTTGTCGACGACCAACACGGCTTATTCGACAATGAAATTCCCAATCCTCTAACCCGCGTCATCGTTGCTGCCTATCGCAGCGACTTTTTCCCCCTCCTTCTGCTCCTGACAGGCTACATGCTGTTTGCGTTCGGAGCGGCTCTCATCCTGCTGCTATGGTTGATCGCGCACCCTGCATAGAACAAATCGCTTGTTCCTCAAGGGATTTTCCGGCGCATCATGCCCGAGCGATTGCTAGCTGAGCTTCCATCCTTGCAGTCTCTGTCCCGGTCATTGTCGGCGGCGATCAGCCGTTTCAGGGAACGCAGAGTTTCGCCGCGACTAGAGGGAGCGGGAAGATATGCTGGTGAAGGCGGAATGCAGTTGTGGAAACATCCGCTCCTGGCGCTGGCGGATCTGGAGCCCGATCCGCTGAAGCCAAGGTTCTCAGGCCACGACATTTCACGGCTCCAAAATACTTCATCGCTGTCACGGATAGGGGACGGTGAAAAACTAAGGAATTCGTGGTGAAGCTCACTATTGGCGATTGCTTGTTCCCATTGTCGAGCCTCACCTCAGCTCACTCCAAGCGCGCGCCTCAAGCCCCACAGGCGGACATGGAAACCGATACCCTGCGCGCTGTGTAGCAACCCTTGTCGCGGTTTGTGGGCACCGGCGCTGGTTGGCGAAGTCCAACAATTGAGGCGGGCCGGCCCGCAGTGGGTCACTTGCAATCTGGAAGCTTCTTCAAGGCATCCTTCGCTTCCGCCTCGGTCTTATACGTGGCCTTGCTAAGGGCTATGACCAAGGTTCCGTCTGGCTTCTTTGTGACGACCTCGCACTGCTTCGAAACGGCATCCTTAGCGACCCAATATTGAGCGGTGTCTCCAAATGCCGAACCTGAAAACTCAATGACCAGCGCTACCATAATTGCGATTTGGCGTACCATTTCTATGCTCCTTTACCGCATTAGAACGTTCGGATTTGAGCTTCTGTTCCCCTGCACTTGCCGCACGCCACGGGGACGCCGACCGCGCCCTGGGCTTGCACCACGCCCGACCCCTGGCGACGTGCAGACGCCGGAAAAGACGCCGCGAGATGAATGGTTGCGGCCGTTGCTGTGTCGATCGCCAGACGGCAGAGATTTTTGCGAAGACAGGTGGTCCTCCACCGATCTATCGCGCCGTCTTAACGATCCAGCTCAAACCAGGCTGCCGTGCTGTCATCAGGATGCGTTACTCTGATCCATTCGCCCATGTCAGGCTCATCGCCGGGCGGGATGGTCACTGGTCCCCATATCTTCGCAGCCTCAACAACGTTCTCAGCCAGTATTGCGACGCGTTTCACCGCTTTGCCGTCACGTACGAACTCGACGGTGAACCTCTGCATCGATCAGGCCTCCCGGCGCGATCCTATTCCTAATCAGTCCGAGGGAAAACTGACCGCCCTGAAAGCGAGCATGGAACGTCGCGGCGCTACGCAAGTTCTAAGGCCGCACATTCACCTTGGAGGACATGCTATGGTCACGCGTCGAGAGCAACAGGCAGAACTGACACCCGCCGAGGCGGTGGACCGCATCTGGAAACTCGCCGAGGAAATCGACATCTGTATGTTTGTCACCTGGGACGGCCAATACAATCGTGCCCGTCCGCTCTCCGCACGCGTCTCCCGAGAAGAAAACGCCATCTATTTCCTCGTCAATGATCACAGCGCGAAGAACAAGCAACTTTCGACCTATCCAAAAGTGACATTGGCCTGGAGTGACAGCAGGCACTACAAGTACGCCACCATCTCCGGTTCCGCTGCGGTGACCAATGACAGGAAGAAGATTGCCGACCTCTGGGAGAAAACCGACGCGGCTTGGTGGGACAACGCTGACGACCCCGAGATTCGACTGATTACAGTCAAACCCGACGAAGGCGAGTTGTGGGACAGCCCCGGATTGGTCGTTGCTACGGCAAAAATGATGTTCGCGGCCGTCACGGGCTCGAAGCCAGACGTCGGCGACAACGCCAAAGTCGACCTGTGATTGTTCTGCCGGTTGTCAGCTCTTGCTGGAGCCCCGGAACACAAACGCCGCGACGGCAATTTGGCGGCTTATTCAGGAGGTCCCGCCAGTTGAGTACTTCTCCAACATCTTAGCGGCGATCAAATGCGCGATTGGAAGTGTCCATTTCTAAAATCAGCAGCGCGGCAAGATCCGCCCCTGCGGACGGTCATTATTGGGGGACGCGCGCAGCCCCTCCACCTTTCCCGGGGGCCAGTCATGGCGCCATTCCTCCATCGCTAAAGCAGCCGATTGAAGCTGAGTTCTTCAGGGAAGGACATCCCGAAAGCCGGAAACTCATGCAGGGCGATCATTTACCGGGCGGAGGGCTCCGATGCATGAGTCGAGCACGCACGGGGCCATGCCAGGTACATATTGGCGGTGAGGGTGAGCTGGGCCTGGATCGACCATGCGTCATGCGGGGCGGATCGCTTCCTGCTCTGCATAGTCTCATATGGCGCCCTTCGCCGGGGGCGGTCGGTCCCGCATCCCGCCTCACGGCGGCGCTATGCTGATGCTCCTTCGGCCGCCCTGTCGAACCGGTCTCAGGGCCACGAACGTGCTCCAGCACCGAACTGACTTATTGCCGCTTACGGACATTTCGGTGCTTCCGCCTTGTACGCCCTTTTTCACGTTGGTCGGGAGAGCAGGGCTCTCCCGACGGAGAGTCCGAGGAGGGGCCGGGTTTTCCGCGACGGGTTGTAAGCGGGAGGAGAGGCCTTCGGCGCCCGTCGCGGAGAACCACGATGTCTGTCCGGACCAATCGAACCCATGCCGTCGCCGACCGGTCGAACCTCTACGACGAGATCACCGGCAAGGTAATTGCCGAGCTGGAAGCGGGTCGTTTTCCTTGGGTTCAGCCCTGGGGGACGTCCGCGGCAAAAGCCGCGCTTTCCCTGCCGCAGAATGCCAGCACGTATCGCGCGTACAGCGGGATCAACGTGCTCATCCTCTGGGGCGCCGTCGTCGAACGCGGTTTCTCAACACAGAGTTGGATAACCTATCGACAGGCTTTCGCGCTCGGCGGGAACGTCCGCAGAGGCGAGCACGGGACAACGGTCGTCTATGCCGATCGTTTTGTCCCGGATCACGAGAAGAAGCGCGCTCGCGAGACGGGCGAGGATCCACAAGCCATCCCGTTCCTCAAGCGCTTCACCGTTTTCAACATCGAGCAATGTGAAGGGCTACCTGACGAAGTCGCAGCTTCGGCCCCGCTGTCGGTGGCAAGCCCGATCGAACCGCGGGTCGAGGCGCTGATCAAAGCCACCGCTATCGACTTCCGTATCGGCGGCGACAGGGCGTTCTATGTACCTGCCCGCGATTATATCCAGGTGCCTCCGCCCCAGGCTTACTTCGAGCCGATCAATTGGCATCGGACAGCCTTGCACGAGCTCGGACATGCCACGGGTCACAGTTCACGCCTGGATCGCAAATTATCCGGCTCTACCGCCTCCAGGAAGTATGCGTTCGAGGAGCTCGTGGCAGAAATCAACGCGGCCTTCTGCTGCGCAGCCCTGGGCATCGTCCCCACGGTTCGGCATG
>Ga0105238_10005199_pt1 | contig 12861 bp, 12 predicted proteins | sample KBSC34metaG_FD_81526 | JGI IMG/M metagenome (GOLD analysis project Ga0105238, IMG submission 81526) | Corn rhizosphere microbial communities from Kellogg Biological Station, Michigan, USA - KBS C3-4 metaG | ecosystem: Host-associated > Plants > Roots > Rhizosphere > Soil | place: Michigan, USA... | reverse complement strand
TTCAACCAGGAGCTGTTCGGCGGCCCGACGTCGCTGCCGTGGGGGCTGCACATCGACCCCGCGCACCGGCCGGACGGCTACCTCCAGTACTCCACCTTCCACCCCACCTTCCTGTATGAGCTGATCTGGAACCTGCTGCTCGCGGCCTTCCTGATCTGGCTTTGGCGGCGGCGGACCGTCAAGTCGCCGGGGATCTTCGCCCTGTACGTGGCCGGCTATTCACTCGCGCGCGTCGGGGAGGAGCTGCTCCGGATCGATCCGGCGAACCACGTCCTCGGGATGCGGCTCAACTTCTGGGTGGCGCTGATCCTGTTCCTGGGTGCGATGGCCTGGTTCGGGCGCATACAGTGGGGCTGGCGCCGAGCCCCGCGCGTGGCGGCGCTGCTGGCGGGGGCGGTTGTGCTGTCGTCGACCGGCTGCGGAAGCGCCGGTCAGTCCGCCAGGCCCACGGACGCCAGGGTGGCGCCCGTGCAATCCGCGAGCTGCTGGGCCTCCACTTCGAAGATCGTGTTCCCGTCGCCGCCGGCGGCCCACACGCGCCCCTCGGCAATCAGGGCCTGATCCATGATCACCGGCAGTCCGTGGGAGAACGGGGGCACGCCGCCGGGGGAGAAGCCGGTGGCGGCGCGAACCTCGTCGGGGCTGGCGGGACGGGCCGAGGCGCAGTCCAGCACCCGGCAGAGCGCCTCGGGGTCGATGCGACGGGCGCCGCTTGCGATGACCACCACGGGGTCGCCGTCCGCCACGAACACGATCGACTTCGCGATCTGCGCGGCTTGGCAGCCGACCGCCGCGGCCGCCTCGTTGACCGTCCGGGTTGGCCGCTCGAACCTCGTCATTTGAACCTGCAGCCCCAGCTCGCGCGCGGCCGTGAGCACCCGCTCATTCACTGCGTGACCTCCGTGACACCCGTGTCATGTTGCATTAGACCGAGCTTATTAGCCAGCCTTACCTAGGTGGCGACGTGCTTGCGCTGCCTGTGTGGCATCTTGGCGCTCGTCCCCTGCGGGTCGTGCAGCTTCACGCCGGCGGCCGCCGCGAGCGCGGCCAACGACGCATGGAGGTCGGCCGCGAACTCATCGAGGTCCGGCATGGCGTCCCAGTCGCCGAGCAGGCCGAAATTCACGCGGCCCTTGTAGCTCATGATCGCGATGCCGAGGGCCTGCCCCTTGGCGAGCGGCACCATCGGATTGATCTCGCGCAGCTCGCGTCCCATCAGGTAGAGCGGGAACTGCGGGCCCGGCACGTTCGTGACCACGAGGTTGAAGAAACGCTCGGTGGACACGAGCCGCGAGCCCTGCGCCATCAGGTTCGGCGGGGCGAAGCCGGACAGCTCCGTGAGCACCTGGGCACCCACCGCTTGGCCCGAGCGCTTGATGCCCTGCATGGCCCCCGCGATCGTGGCAAGCCGGCGCTGGGCGTCCTCCTCGCCCACGGGCAGGGGCGCCATCATCGCCGCCACCCGGTTGCCGAGGGCCCCGCGCTCTGAGTCCGCGCGCACGCTCACGGGCACCATCGCGCGCAGCGTTTGCGGCGGCTCGATCGCCCGGCGCTGCAGGTGAAGGCGCAGCGCGCCCGCCACCGTGGCCAGCACGACGTCGTTCACGGTGCCGCCCAGCGCGTTCTTCACCGCCTTGATGTCGTCAAGCGAGGTGCGCACCCAGGCGTAGCGGCGGTGCGGGCCGATCGCGGTGTTGTAGGGAGAGCGGGGAGCGGGGCGGAAGCCGGCCCAGGCCATCGCGCCCACGCCCACGAGCCCTTCGCCGACCGAGCGCGCCACCTGGCGCGGGCCGCGGAACACGGCGCGGACGGAGCGGGCTGCCTCGCGCGGCACTGTGGCCCGCTCGAGCAGCGCCTCGGCCAGGAGCTCGACCTGGGTGGGCTCCGGTCGTGGGATCCACGGAGGCGGCGGGTCCGGCGGCTCAGGCGGGTCCGGCGTGGCGTCGAACAGCACGCTCACGATGTCCACGCCCGAGATGCCGTCCACGAGCGCGTGGTGCGTCTTCGACATCAACGCGAAGCGCGGTCCGTCGGGCCCGTCCTCGAGACCCTCCACGAGCCACATCTCCCAGAGCGGCTTGTCCCGGTCGAGCGGCTGGGCGAACACGCGGCCCGCGAGCGCGCGGAGCTGCGCCTCGCTGCCGGGCCGCGGCAGAGCGGTGCGGCGGATGTGGTAGCGCAGGTTGAGGTGCGGGTCGTCCACCCAGCGGGGGCGGCCCTGACCGAACGGGACGAACGCCAGCTTCTGGCGGTAGCGCGGCACGACGTGCAGGCGTGCCTCGGTCGTCTCGATCAGGCGCTCATACGCGGGCGGCTCGCCGTCGAACAGCATCAGCCCCGCCACGTGCATGTGCGCGCCGTCGTTCTCCAGATGGAGGAAGGACGCGTCGAGTCCTGTTAGCCGGCCTTCGGCCATGGGGCGCGCCTACTCTACGCTTCCCGCCGTGAATCCCCAAGAGCTCATCCGCCCGTGGCTCGACGCCACGCTCGGCAACGGACTGCGCGACGTCGAGTTGTTCGACGTCCACACGCATACCGGTCAGAACGACCCGGACGAGATGAAGGCGACCCTGGAGGAGCTGACCGAGATGATCGACTCGGTGGGCGGCCGGGCGGTGTTCTTCCCGATGCACGAGCCCGATGGCTATCCGGAGCCCAACGACCGCGTGCTCGCGGAGGCGGAGCGCAGCGGCGGCCGGCTCGTGCCGTTCTGCCGCGTGAATCCGCACGACGGCGCCGCTGCCGAGGCGCGCAGGGCGCTCGACGCCGGCGCGCGGGGCATCAAGCTGCACCCGCGCGCGGAGCAGTTCACGCTCGACCATCCGGCGGTGGGCGAGCTGTTCGAGATCGCGGAGGAGCGCGGTGTGCCGATCCTGATCCACGCGGGGCGGGGCATTCCCGCGCTCGGGATGCACGTGGTCGAGCACGCCAAGCGTCACGCCGGGGCGAACGTGATCCTCGCGCACGCGGGTATCTGCGACCTCGCCTGGATCTGGCGCAGCGCGCTCGAGCTGCCCAACCTCTTCTTCGACACCTCCTGGTGGAACCCGGCCGACCTGATCACGCTCTTCTCGCTGGTGCCGCCGGGCCAGGTGCTGTACGGCAGCGACGCGCCCTACGGCCGCCCCGTGCTGAGCGTGACCCTCTGCACGCGCACGGCTCTGCAGGCGGGCCTGAACCAGGAGCAGATCCGCTCCGTGCTCGGCGGGCAGACGGAGCGCCTGCTGAACGGCGAGCCCGCGGCGGACATGGGCCCGCCTTCCGGCAAGGTGGAGATAACGGCGGACCTCCTGCTCCAGCGGGTCACGTCCTCGCTCGCGTTTGCGATGGCCGCGGGCTTCATGGGCATCGAGGAGCGGTCCGCCGAGGCGATCTCCCTCGCACAGCTCGCCTGCGAAGTGGGCGACGACGCGCCCGAGGCGGACGTGTGCCGGTCGGTTCCGGCGGCACTCGAGGTGATCGATGAGCTTGGCGGGCCGGCCGAGCTCGGTCGCGGGAAGCCCGCCCTCGGGGCGCTGCTGATGGCCCTCTGCGTGGCGTGGACGCCGGACGTCCCGTTGCCCGCTCCGCCCGCGGATGCGGACGTGGGCGAGCGCCAACACGCCTGAATATCTAAGTCTCGACTAAAGCTTGAGCCTCTCAAGGTTTTTTGTGTGACCGGGATCACGGACGTAACGGCGCGGACAGGGAAACCCTCCATTGGTTCTTCGAACGGCCCTTTCCGCATTCGCCGGCAAGTGATCTGAGCGCCAGCGGGCGGAAGGACCGCCTCTAACCCAACCGCACCGATGCGCGCGGGCTAGATGGGGGCGATGCGGCCGGCCTCTTGCCGGTCGTTGCGCATTCGCGCGTTCCTGCACTCACTGCAGGGGGCTGAGAAAGGGATTTGATGCAGTTTGATTCCACTGCGCTCAGGCGCAGTGCCGGTCTGGGCGCGCTCGCGTCGGGCATGGTCACCATGGGCACGACGGCCGTGGTGGGCGCTGCCGCACCGGCAAAGGCCGAGGCTCCGGCTCCGACGACCGCGTCGCAGCCGCTGCAGGCCAAGTTCAAGCGACACAACGTGCTGTACGGCGGCCGGGTGCCCGTGTCGGGCAAGCTCCTGACGCACCAGGGCGGCCGCCGCATCCTGCTCCAGGTCAACAAGGGGCACGGCTGGCACACCGCCAGCAGGACGACGACCGGGCCGCGAGGCGGGTTCAAGACGAGCTTCCGGCCCCACGGGCTCGGCCGCTACCGCATGCGCGTGCGGCTGGTCGGGCCGGTGGCGTCGGATGCGGCGGCTTCGGTGAAGAAGTCGGCCATCCACACCCGGGGCAAGGTGACCGTGTACCGGCAGACCTTCGCGTCCTGGTACGGCCCCGGCTTCATGGGCGGGCGCACCGCCTGCGGCGGCACGCTGTCCGCCGGCACGCTGGGTGTGGCGAACAGGACGCTCCCGTGCGGCAGCCGCGTGACCTTCCGCTACCACGGGCACACGGTCACCGCGCGCGTCGTTGACCGCGGCCCCTACGTGGGTGGGCGCGAATGGGACCTCACGCCCGCCGTGAAGGCGCGGCTGCACTTCCCGTCCACCGGGACGGTGTGGTCCACCCGCTAGAGGGACAGCTCGAGCTGTCCGGCGGCCGCCGCGGTGGTCTCTCCGTGATCGAGGCCCGACACGCCCACGCCCAGCAGGCGCACCGGGCGCGGCGGGTTGAAGTCGCGGAGTAGCTGGCGGGCGACGGACAGCACGGTCGGCAATTCGTTGGTGGGCTCGGCGATGCTCTTCGCGCGGGTGTGCGTGGAGAAGTCGTCGAGCCGGACCTTGATCCCGATCGTGCGACCGCTGTTGCCCTGCTTGACGAGCGTCTCGCAGAGCTGGCCGGTGAGCTTCTCGAGCACGGGCTCGAGGGCGTCCAGGCCGCGCAGGTCCGTCTCGAAGGTGGTCTCGCGCGACTCCGACTTGGCGATGCGCACGGTCTCGATCTGACGGTCGTCCTCGAAGCGGGCGAGCCGCGCCAGGTGCGGTCCGAGGCGCCCGCCGAACATCTCCGCCAGTTCGTCGTCGGAGGTCTCGGCGAGCTGGCGCAGCGTTTCGATGCCGCGGGCCTTGAGGCGCTCCGCAGTCTTCGGCCCGATGCCCGGCACAAGCCCAGGCGGTTGCGGGCCGAAGCGCTCCATCGCCATCTCCCGGCTCAGCACCACGAAGCCGTCGGGCTTATCCGCGTCCGAGGCCATCTTGGCCACCAGCTTGTTCGGCCCGATCCCGATCGAGCAGCAGAGGCCGGTGTTCTCCAGCACAGCGACCTTGACGCGCCGGGCCGCCGCCTTGGGCCGGTCGATGCCGGTCAGGTCGAGGTACGCCTCGTCGAGCCCGACCACCTCCACGCGCTCGATGTGCTCCTTGAGCACGGCCATCACCTCGCGCGAGCGCGCGCGATAGGCCTCGAAGTCGGGCGGGATGAAGATCGCGTCCGGGCAGCGGCGCCGCGCCCAGGCCGCCGGTGTGGCCGAGAAGACGCCGAACTTGCGCGCCTCGTAGCTCGCCGTCGTGACAACGGCGCGAGCCCCGCTCCCCGCCACGACCACGGGCTTGCCGCGCAGCTCGGGCCGCCGCTGCAGCTCCACGCTCACGTAGAAGGCGTCCATGTCGACATGGGCGATCACGCGCCGCATAGTCGCGCGAACGCTAGTTCGCAGAGCGGATGGGTCAGTCGCGGACGCGAGACATGTTGTCGATGGCCACGGTGAGCGCCAGGATCAGTGCGTCGTCCTCGCCCGGCTCGACCTCGATTCCGTAGCTATCGCGCACACGGAACCACCTCTTCGAGACCTTGGCGATCACGTCGCCGTCGCGCTTGATCTCGTACTCGTGGTCCGTAATGTTGCCGCGGGCCTTCAGATCCTCGCCGTCCTCGACGTCGATGTCGAAGCGGTCGCGGATCCCGATCATCGCCTTGTGGATGGTCGCCAGCGTGCGATCCCCGCGCTCGACCTTCATCTTGTCGCGGATCGCCAGCTTCTTCTCCTGGATCTTCGCGACCTCGTTGCCGTCGCGATCCTCGAGAACGAAGGTGTCGCGGATGCGCATGGCTTTGCCGTTCACCTTGTAGACCTTGTCGCCGTCCTCGTCCTCGATCCAGAAGTCGTCGCCGATCGAAAGCAGCTTCTGCCGCATCTGGAAGCGGTGGCCCGCGTCATGCTGCCGAAGGAATCCCATGGCGGCGACGGTACGCCGGGCTTCCGGCCTGCGACATCACCCGGAACGGGTGACTAGGTGCTTTGGCGCACCGGCCGTATGAGCAGCTCGTTGATCTCGACGGACGCCGGCTGGCTCAGCGCGTACATCACCGCGCGTGCGACGTCGTCGGCCTCGAGCGAGCTCTCGGGCGTGTTGTCGAAGAAGGGCGTGTCCACGGCGCCGGGTTCGATCAGCGTCACGCGGATCCCCGTGTCGGCCACCTCGGCGCGAAGCGAATGGCCCATCGCGGTGACCGCGTGCTTGGTGGCCGAGTAGAGCGACCCCGGGAGGTTGACCCGCCCGGCGACCGAGCTCGTGAGCAGGAAGTGGCCCCGACCGCGCTCGCGGAAGTGAGGGAGGGCGGCGCGGATCGTGAGGGCGCAGCCGTAGATGTTCGTGTCGATCATCGACTTCCAGAACTCGGGCGTCTCCTCCAAGAAGCCGCGCTTGGCGCCGAAGCCGGCGTTGGCGAACATCGCGTCGAGCTGCCCGTACGCCTCGATTGCGGCGCGGACGAAGGCCTGCTGGTCGTCCCAGTCGGTCACGTCGCAGCGTTCCGGCAGCGCGAACGCCTCGCCGCCCAGCTCCTCCGCAAGGTCGCGGAGCTTGTCCTCCGACCGCGCGCCCAGCACGACCTGCCAGCCGGCCTCGACGGCCTGCCGCGCGGTGGCCGCGCCGATCCCGGTGCTTGCTCCTGTGATCGCGAGGACGGGCATGGCGCGCGTTTGTATCACTTAGTCTCCGCGCGGGATGGACGACCCGACTCGCGCCCGCTTTCCCGACGTCCCGCACTCGGACGGCCACTACGAGAGCTTCTACCTGCGCGCGGCGCATCCGTCCGAGGCGCTCGGCGTGTGGATTAGGTACACGGTCCACAAGCGCCCGGACGCGGAACCTCGGGGCTCGCTCTGGTTCACGCTCTTCGACGCGAATGCCGACGGCCCGTGGGCCGTCAAGCTCACCGAGCCCTCTCCGCGGCTGCCCAAGGATGCGTTCATCGAGATCGCCGGCGCCACCTTCGGGCCGGGCAGCGTGAGGGGGCGCGCCGGCGAGGCGTCCTGGGATCTGACCTACAGCGCAAACAGCGAGCCGCTCTTCCACCTCCCGCGCGACTGGATGTACACGGCCAAGCTGCCGCGCACCAAGACGCTGAGCCCGCACCCGGCGGCGCTCTACAGCGGCACGGTCACGGTGGGGGACCGGACCGTCCAACTCGACCGCTGGCCCGGCATGGTCGGGCACAACTGGGGCGCCGAGCATGCCGAGCGCTGGGTGTGGATGCACGGCATCGGCTTCGAGGGCAGGGGCGAGGACACCTGGATCGACGCCGCCGTCGGCCGCATCAAGGTCGGCCCGCTCACCACGCCGTGGATGGGCAACGGCGCCATCTCAATCGACGGCGAGCGCTACCGGCTCGGCGGCATCGAGCGCACGCGCGCGATTCGCGTGAACGAGAAGCCGTCGCGCTGCGACTTCTTGCTGCCCGGCCCCGGGATCACCGTCCGCGGCACCGTGGGGTCGGACCCGAAGGACTTCGTGGGCTGGCGGTACGCCGACCCGGCCGGCCCCGAGCACAACACCGTGAACTGCTCGATCTCCGGAATGGAGCTCACGGTGAGCCGCGACGGCCAGCCGGACGTGATGCTGCGGACGGGCTCCGGGGCGAGCTACGAGCTGGGCATGCGAGAAACCGATCACGGCATCCCGATTCAGCCGTTTCCGGACGGCTGATCCAGTAACAAAACCCCCATCCGGCAGACTGTTCAGTAGAACGAATAACCGGAGGGATATGAGTACCCAGAAGATCGAGAAGACCGACCAGCAGTGGCGCGAGGAGCTCACGCCCGAGCAGTACGAGGTGCTCCGCCAGAAGGGCACCGAGCGGCCGTTCACCGGTCGCTACGTGGACACCAAGGAGGACGGCACCTATCGCTGTGCCGGCTGTGGCGCCGAGCTGTTCAGCTCGAACACCAAGTTCGAGTCGGGCAGCGGTTGGCCCAGCTTCTACGAGCCGACCAGTGAGGACAACGTCGAGCTGATCGAGGACCGCAGCCACGGCATGGCCCGCACCGAGGTCGTGTGCGCCAGCTGCGGCGGGCACCTCGGGCACGTGTTCCCGGACGGGCCGAAGCCGACCGGACTGCGCTACTGCATGAACTCCTGCTCGCTCGACCTCGACGCGAGCGCCAAGTAGCCACCACGATCCGCATACAGTGCTGCCGGTGAAGCGGCCACTTCGCCTTCACCGGCAGTCCTTTCTGGACGATCCGGCGCTCGACGTCGCCGTCTCGCGCGCGGTCCTCTTGCGCGTGGCCGACGGCGAGCTGCCGGAGACCATGCGCATCACGCGCCCGCCCGCGATGGTGGCGTTCGGCCGCCAGGACGTGGCGGGCGAGCACTACCTCGAGGGCGTGCGCGCCGCGCGGCAGAGTGGCTTCGAGGCGATCGAGCGCCTGGCCGGCGGCCGCGCCGCCGTGTTCCACGAGCAGACGCTCGCCATTGCGCATGCCCGCCCGGACCGCAACCCGCAGGCGCACATCTACCCGCGCTTCGAGGAGGCGTCGGAGTGGATCCGCGCGGCGTGCGCGGAGCTGGGCGTGGACGCGCGAGTGGGGGAGGTGCCCGGCGAGTACTGCCCCGGCGGCTACAGCGTGAACGCGCGCGGGCAGAAGAAGCTCGCCGGCATCGGCCAGAAGCTGATCAAGGGCGCGGGTCACCTGGGCGGCGTGCTGGTGGTGGAGAACGGCGCCCGCGTGCGCGGCGTGCTCGTGCCCGTCTACCTCGGGCTCGGGCTCGAGTGGAATCCGTCAACCGCCGGCAGTGTGGCGGACGAGCTGCCCGGCATCACGCTTGACGACGCCGAGCAGGCCCTGATCGAGGGGCTGAGCGCGAACTATGAAATCGAGGACGCGCCACTCGATCCCGAGACGCTTGAAATCGCCCGGACGCTCGCGCCCGAGCACCGCTCACCCTGACTAGCGCTTGTGCTTGTGCCTGTGCTTGCGGGCGACCGTGACCCGTATCGGCTTGCTGGCCGACACGCCGAATTGCCCGTCCCCGCGGAAGAGCACGCGGAACAGGCCGCCGCGCTTCAGCCGCGTCCGCACGCTGAAGGTGTTGCCGCTTGAGACGACGGTCTTCGCGAACGTGACGAAGTAGCCGTTCTTGTTGGCCTGCTGGAGCTCCACCGGCGCGCCCGGATGGCCGGGCCGCGCGGCGCCCTTGAACGTGACCACGCCCTTGCGCTTCACGCGCCTGTGGCTCGGCTTGACCGAGAGCTTGAGCGGCAGCTTCACCAGCTTGTCCTTGCTCTGGACCGGCGGGTTGGCCTGCCAGATCGCCCGGTAGCTCATGTTCTGCGCAATCGACGTGTGGTAGCTGAAGTAGCCGCCGAAGTCCGTGGTGAGCGTGGCCACCGGGGTCCATGCCGTGAACGGGAACGCGCTCGCGTAGAGCTGCACCGTCTGGTTCGCGACGCCGCTCTGGTCCACGGTGGCGGGCAGCTCCACGTGCCCGTACACGTAGGTGTTTCCATAGGGCTTGGGGTAGAGGTGGCCGCCGAGGATCGTGGTCGGCACGGTGGGTCCCTGAGCCGACGCGCTGCTCGCGCACGCGAACGCCACCGCCAGCGCGGCGCAGAGCGCGATCGTCTTTCCCCTACCAGCCATCACCGTGACAAAACAGCGAGGGCCGAAAGGTATCGGTGCAATCGGCTAGCGGTGGTGCTTCTTCTTCCTGGCCTTGACCTTGAAGGTGACCTTCTGGCTGGCGACCTTCGAGCTCTTGCCCGAGGCGCGAAGCGTGACGCTGAGCCGCACCGTCAGCCGCCGGTAGCGCTTCAGAAGCCTCTGCGCGGACCTGCTCAGCGGGACCTTGACCGTCGCCGTCTTGCCGGCCGCCACCTTGAAGCTCTTGCTTCCCGCGCGGATCGTCCTGGTGCGCAGCCTCGCCCTCTTCCTCGCGCTGAGGCCGACGATCCGCTTGCCGCGGAGCTTCTCCTTGAAGCTGAGAGCGGCGTTGCCGTGGCAGGCCGTGGCGGCGGCAGCCACGCAGCTCACGTGGAAGACCACGTACTTGCCCTTCACCCTCGCCCTGCCCTTGAGGCGGAGCTTGGGCGGCGCAACTGCCGGTGTCGCCCCGGTGATCGAGCCCGTGGCCTGCGCCGTCCCGCCGTAGATGGTGGTGGCAGTGGCCGTGATGGCGTTGGCGCCGGCGTGCAGCGGCACTGTGGCGCTCCACGAACCGTCCGCGGCCAGCGCGGCGCTCGCTCCGTTCACCGTCACGCCCGCCAACCCGTCGCTGAACGTGGCCCTGCCCGTCACGGTCACAGAGGTTGCGGAGGTCGATGCCGGCAGCGGGTTGATCGAGATCGATGGCGTGAACGCGGCCTGCGCCGAGTCGGCCATCGCCACAACATCGGACCGGTTGAGCGCGTTGGCATAGGTGAACGCGACCGACGTCGAGCCATTGGCCGGAATGGTGCGGTCGTACTCGAACTCCATGCCCGAGCCACGGTTCGAGGAGTTCTGCTGGTAGATGACGCGCTCGTCTTGCGGCGGCCCGGCGAACACGATCGCGCCCTGTGCGGTGCTCGCACTTCCACTCGGAGCGTTGAGATCGGACGTCACGTAGATCCGTCCGGGGCCGCTGGTGGGGCCGGCGAGGGTGCCCAAATGGATCGGAAGAAAGTCGGCGGAGAGCCATGGAAACTCGTAGCCGACCGGCGCTGAGGCACTGCTGTTCTGGTCGTTCTGGTACGCGAGCCCGAGTTGATGCGAGGCGCCGTCGACCGACGTCCACTTGTCCCGAATGGTCGACACCAGACCCTCGTGGCTCTGTGTGATCGTGCGCTCGAGCCGGACTCCCGTGGGCACGAGGCTCGTGCAACTCCCGGTCGTTGGCGGATAGCTGGTGGGATTAGGGGCGCAGCGCACCGCCGCCTCCGACTCGGTGATCGTCACGGCATTGCCGGAGTCGAACGAACGGGTCCATGACAGCGCTGGGAAGCCCGACAGCCCCTGGGGATTGAGCCCCGATTCAAAGGGGTTGCTGTTGGAGAGGTCGCCCGGCAAGAAGGCATTGACCCCGTCGACGTGCAGCTCTGAGGCTGTCGCCTGGACGTCGTCCGGCGGGACCGACGATCCGATGTCCCCGTTGCCCGCCAGAAGCCCGTCGTTGCAGAGGAAGATCTCGTCGATCACCCCAAACGTCACCGGATCCCAGAGGTAGCTGTCGTACAAGCCACAGCTCCCGGTGGAGCGGTAGTCATATGCGCCCTGGGATTGCACGTCCTGGAGGTAGTAATCCTCAAGATCCCCGTCATTGGCCCCGCCGGAGACCCGGTACTCGTCAAAGCCCTCGGCCATGATCTTCGGACCGGAAAAGGGGCTGGAGGAGCCGGGAGGCGCCGACGGCGGGGCGGGCGGAGGCTGCGGGACTGCGCGCAGGATGCACGGAGCCTGCAAACCGACCTGCACGAGGCTCTTCTTGGCGATGTCAACGGTGAAGTTGCCGCTGTTGTCGACAGCAACGTTGTCGGCCAGGTTCGTGTTGTAGTTGCCCGTGTAGCAGGCGATCTGGACCTCGTCGCCCATAGTGCCGTCACTCGTGCCGGAAACCGTGAAGGTGTCGGCCGAGTTGCCGTCACCAAAGATCACCGTGCCGTCGGCCGGAGACGTGATGTTGCTGCCGGTGACCGCCGCTGAGGCCGGTGAGGCAGCCAGCGCGAGTGCCGCGGCCACGGCAGCGAGCGCGAGCAGGGAGGGCCGGAACTTGGGCACTGATGGGCTCCTTATCGAGGGGCGCCTCCCAGCACCGCGCGAGCACCTCGACGGTAAGCCGAGCCTGGGCAGCGATCAAGCGAACTGTCCGGAACCTGACCACCTTGTGGACTGCTAGCTTACGTTCACGTAAGAAACTGCATGGCGTTCGCTGAGTCCACAACCACCACGACAGCCCGCAGGCGCCTCGGCGTCGCCGCCGAGCACCCCAACTACAAGTGGTGGGCCCTCTCGTGCACGAGCCTCGGCATGCTGCTCGCCACGATCAACTCGGGCACGCTGATCATCGCGCTGCCCGACCTCGAGCGAAGCCTCGGCACCTCGCTGCTGCAGCTCGTGTGGGTGATCCTCGTGTACATGATCGCGAGCACCGTGCTGGTGCTCACGGCGGGACGCCTCGCGGACCTGTTCGGCCGCAAGAAGGCATACGTGGGCGGCTTCCTCGTGTTCGCGCTGGCATCGCTCGGCGCCGGCTTCGCCGGCGGCGGTACCGAGCTGATCCTCTGGCGCGTCCTGCAGGGGATCGGGGGCGCCTTCCTGTTCGCCAACTCGGCCGCGATCGTGACCGACGCGTTCCCGCGCGAACAGCTCGGGCTGGCGATGGGCACGAACACGATGGTCGCCGCGGTGGGCCTCGTGATCGGGCCGGTGCTCGGCGGCGCGCTCGTCCTGCTCTCCTGGCACTGGGTGTTCTGGTTCAACGTGCCGCTCGCCATCGCGGGCAGCCTCTGGGCCGGCTTCGTGCTGCACGAGCTGTCGAACCCGGATCCCGAGCGCAGCCTCGACCTGTTCGGCACGTCCGTCTACGTGCTCGGCCTGACCGGGCTCGTGCTCGGCATCTCCAAGGGCGGGCTCTCA
>Ga0105238_10005198_pt1 | contig 12862 bp, 9 predicted proteins | sample KBSC34metaG_FD_81526 | JGI IMG/M metagenome (GOLD analysis project Ga0105238, IMG submission 81526) | Corn rhizosphere microbial communities from Kellogg Biological Station, Michigan, USA - KBS C3-4 metaG | ecosystem: Host-associated > Plants > Roots > Rhizosphere > Soil | place: Michigan, USA... | reverse complement strand
TCGCGATTTGAGTGTCATTTCCCCGGCTCCCGAAGTTGGCGCCAGTCGCGAACGCGAACCCAGCTACCGTTTCAAGGAGCATTGTTAACCATAGTGGTTAAGTGGCGGTTAAGGATAACAGCCCGTTACCGAATTGATTTCGATCGGATTTTAGCGATGGGTGCAAAAAGCGAAAGCCGCCCGGCTGATGCCGGGCGGCTGGACGAATTGAGAAATATCGGAGGCGATTACTTGGTGTAGATCGGTTCCGGTTCCGGCACGTAGGGCTCCGGCGGCGGAGCGCAGTCGGACTGGCCGCCGAACTGGTAGCGCAGACCGCCGCGGACTTCATGCACGTTGATGCCGTGGTCGAAGCCTGGGCCTGCACCGGTGGTTCCGCCGGCGCCTGCCGCGTATTCGAACATCCGGCCACCATTGATGTGGCTGTAGCGATAGCCGACATCGAGCTTCACGCGGTCCGTCAGGCAGTAAGAAGCGCCGGCCATGAGCGCATAGGCAAAGCGCCAGCCCTTGCCGCCTTGATGGAAGAAGTCGCCATCGAGATCGCTGTTGTGCAGCGTGTCCCATTTCATCCAGGCGCCGCCAATACCAGCGCCGACATAGGGAGTGACACCATGCCATGTGCCGATATCGATATAGGCGTTGGCCAGAAGCAGAAGCGCCGAATAAGATGAGGTATCCGTCGAGATACAGGCAACGCCGCCGCCGCAGGTCCCGACCGTCGATCCACTGAAATTGGACTTACCCAGCCAGTCCGCGGTGAGATCCGTGCGGAAATATTGGTTGACCTGATAGCCGACACCCGCACCAGCAGAGAAGGCGCCCTTCAGTTTGCCGCTATCAAAGCTGTTTGAGCCGGGCGGCGGACCGTAGGTGATGTAGTCGGCACCGCCGAAGCGAGACCAGTGGTAGTCGAGATCGCCGCGGATGTACCAGCCGCCGACATCGACGGGCTGCGCCTCGACGACCGGCGGCGGCGCTGGCTCGACCGGAGGCGGTTCCGCGAGATCGGCGGCGAGAGCCGGGCCGGCTATCCCCGCGAACAGCGCGGCAAGCAATGCCATTCTTGCTGTCTTGAACATTCTGTCACCCCTAAGAAGCCTCGGGACGACACCGCCCGAAGTGATTGACCTCGGGTTTGGATAATGAATTGCAAAGGTTAAAAGCCGTTTAACCGTACCGATTAACCACGAATCTATACAATTTTAGCTAGAACTCAGATGCGGTGCCTTCCCTCGGATCGCAAACAGAAAGCCCGCCGAATGGCGGGCTCGCATGTAGCGGATCGGATGCGGCTTCAGGCGGCGCTACGGTTTTCCTGGATGATGCCGACAATGTCGTTGACGACCGCCTCGACCAGCTGCGGATCGTCGCCCTCGGCCATGACGCGGATGAGCGGCTCGGTGCCCGAGGGCCGGATGACGAGGCGGCCTGACTTGCCGAGCCGGTTGCGTCCCTCTTCGATCGCCGCCTTGACCGGCGCTTCCTCCAGCGGCTTGCCGCCGGAGATGCGGACATTCTTCAGCAACTGCGGCACCGGCTCGAACTTCTTAGACAGCTCGCTGACGGGGCGGTTCTGCCGCTTGATGCAGGCCAGCACCTGCAGCGCCGAGACCAGTCCGTCGCCAGTGGTCGAGAAATCGGAAAGCACGATGTGGCCGGACTGCTCGCCGCCGACATTCAAGCCATGCGCGCGCATATGCTCGACGACATAGCGGTCGCCGACCTTGGTGCGGTGCAGTTGCAATTTCATGTCGCCGAGGAAGCGCTCAAGCCCAAGATTGGACATCACGGTGGAGACGACCCCGCCGCCGGCCAGCCGTCCGCTCTGGTGCCAGGATTCAGCGATCAGCGCCATGATCTGGTCGCCGTCGACGATCGCCCCGTTCTCGTCGACGATGACGACACGGTCGGCGTCGCCGTCGAGCGCGATGCCGATGTCGGCGCGCACCTCGTGCACCTTCTTCTGCAGGCCGGCCGGATGGGTCGAGCCGCACTCCTTGTTGATGTTGAAGCCGTTCGGCTCGACATTGATCGCCACCACCTCGGCGCCGAGTTCCCACAGCGCCTCGGGCGCCACCTTGTAGGACGCGCCGTTCGCGCAATCGACGACGATCCTCAGGCCCGAAAGCGACATCGAGCGCGGCAGCGTGCGCTTGGCGAATTCGATATAGCGGTCATGCACGCCATCGACGCGCTTGGCGCGGCCGAGCCCGTCGGAATCGGCGAGCGCCAGCTCGATGTCCTTGTCGAGCATGCCTTCGATGCGCTCCTCGATCTCGTCGGAGAGCTTATAGCCATCGGGCCCGAACAGCTTGATGCCGTTGTCGTAGTAAGGATTGTGCGAGGCCGAGATCATCACGCCGATGTCGGCGCGCAGCGAGCGCACCAGCATGGCGACGGCCGGTGTCGGAATAGGGCCTAGCAGGAAGACGTCCATGCCGGCGGCGCACAGGCCCGCAACCATGGCGTTCTCGATCATATAGCCGGAAAGCCGCGTGTCCTTGCCAAGCACGACGCGGTGACGATGATTGCCGCGCTGAAACGAAAGACCGGCGGCCATGCCGACGCGCATGGCGATCTCGGCCGTCATCGGAAATTTGTTGGCGCGTCCGCGGATACCGTCGGTGCCGAAATACTGACCTGTCATGTCTCTTACAGTCCCCGTCGGTTTTTCAGCCGCCCGTATTGCCACAATTGGGCCGCATCCGATCATCAAATTTCGTAATTGTATATTACCAATTCTTAGAAAATCATTGTCGCGGGCGGTGCAAGTGATTCGACAGCCCATCACCACCTTTGATTTAGCGCCGCTGCACCTGCCAGCGCGAGGCTTTTCGGCCGCGTATCCACCGACAAACCTTGTGCCGCCGGCGAACCCGCAAGCAATTCATCACCTTATCGGGAGCAACACACTTTGTGACAACGTCTGTGTCGGTAGCATCTGGCGCAACCGAACATTGAGCGTTATTGATTTGGCATAGGGACACTTATTGGCGGCATCAAGGGAGAAAACGCCATGCTTATTCATAGACTTGCAGCTTTGACGGGTATCGCCGTCGCAACCTTGTTCCTGGCGGCGCCGGCCAACGCGCTGACCATGGCCGAGTGCAGCACCAAGTATAACGCAGCCAAGGATGCGGGAACGCTCGCTGGCCAGACCTGGAACCAGTTCCGCAAGGCGCAGTGCGGCAGCGATGCATCCGCGGCGACCGACACCAAGGCGGTGACTGACACCAAGGCGGCGACCGATACGAAAGCCGCCGAAACCAAGCCTGCCAAGAAGACAAAGACGGCCGCCGCTGCCGAAGACGCAGCCAAGGGCCTGAGCTCCAAGGAATGCAGCGCCAAGTACCAGGCTGCAAAATCCGCCGGCACGCTGAACGGCATGAAGTGGAACGACTTCCGCAAGGCCGAGTGCGGCCCTGGTGCAACTGCCGCGGCTGCCACCGCGCCCGCCGCCGACACCAAGCCTGCCAAGACCTCGACCGCTGCTGCCGACGGCGGCAAGGGCCTGAGCATGGCCGAATGCAGCACCAAGTACCAGGCTGCGAAGACCGCCAACAAGCTCAACGGCATGAAGTGGAACGACTTCCGCAAGGCCGAGTGCGGCGCCAGCGCTGCCGATGACGACACCGTGCCGGCCCCCACGGAAGCCACTTACACCAGCGAGCCGGCGAAGCCCTCCGTCACCGCGCCGAAGGGCGTGACCTTCCCGAAGGCGATCTCGCCGAAATTCGCTACCGAGACCCCGGCGAAGGGCCGCATGCACACCTGCCTCGAGCAGTATTACGCCAACAAGGATGCCAACACGCTGAACGGCCTCAAGTGGATCCAGAAGGGCGGCGGCTTCTACAGCCTGTGCAACGCCAAGCTGAAGAGCTGATCGTTTAGCTTATCTCTCTAAAAAAGGCCCGCGCATCGCAAGATGCGCGGGCTTTTTGTTGGGCGCTTCTGTGACTGGCGCGACTGATGGGCCGAAGGCTTGATTGACAAGTGGTTCCCCCAATCCGTCGCTGCTTCGCAGCGCCACCTTTCCCCTCCGGAGGGAAAGGAAGGGAGCGTTGCTGGACGAAGGTTGACGGCAAAAAGCTTGGCGCCTTTCCCCTACCCCGTCGACCGGGGAGAGGAGGCTCGGCGAAGCCGAGACGGAGTGGGGGTCGACCAGCGCTACATTAGACAATGCATGCGCCAAGCTGCCACGCGCGCTATCGCCAAAGACCAGCCGCTTGGAAATGTGTGCATGCAGCAGCCCGTTTCCGGGGAGAAGGTGCCGGCAGGCGGATGAGGGGCCGACCTTGGCGGCTGGAGCGTAGGCGAGGTCGGCCGAGAGATCGGACCGGTCGCCTTCCTTCGATCCTCCCCCAAAAGCAAAAACGCCGCGGTTTGATCCGCGGCGTTTGTTTGTAAGCTGTTGGCTCGTCCTCAGCCCTGCGGTTGCGGCTCCATCCCGCCTTCGGGCTCGGAGCCTTTCTTGCGGCGGCCACCGGTGCCGGCCTTCGGCACGGCCGAGCCACGGCTTGGCGGGGTATCGTCGCCAAGGTCGCGAGCGGGCTTCTGCCCGGCGATCAGCTGCTTGATCTCTTCGCCGGACAGCGTCTCGTATTCGAGCAGCCCCTCGGCCAACGCGATCCATTCCTTCTTCTTCTTGGTCAGGATGGTCTTTGCCGTCGAATAGGCGTCGTCGATCAGCCGGCGCACTTCGGCGTCGATGATCTGGGCCGTCTCTTCCGAGATGTTCTGCGTGCGCGCCACCGAATGTCCAAGGAAGACCTCTTCCTGGTTGTCGCCATAGGCGACATGGCCGAGCTTATCGGAGAAGCCCCAGCGCGTGACCATGGCGCGCGCCAGCTTGGTCGCCTGCTCGATGTCGGAGGAAGCGCCCGACGTGATGTTCTCCTTGCCGAACTTGAACTCCTCGGCGACGCGGCCACCCATCATGATCGCGAGACGCGAGACCATGTACTTGTAGCTCATCGAATAACGGTCGCCTTCCGGCAGCTGCATGACCATGCCCAGCGCGCGGCCGCGCGGGATGATGGTCGCCTTGTGCAGAGGGTCGGCCGACGGCACGCTGAGCGCCAGGATGGCGTGGCCGGCCTCGTGATAGGCGGTCAGCTCCTTCTCGGCCTGCGTCATCGCCGACGAGCGGCGCTCGGCGCCCATCATGATCTTGTCCTTGGCGTCCTCGAACTCGGCCATGGTGACCAGCCGCTTGTTGCGGCGCGCCGCCATCAGCGCGGATTCGTTGACGAGGTTCATCAGGTCGGCGCCGGAGAATCCGGGCGTGCCGCGCGCGATGACCTTGAGGTCGACATTGGGCGCCAGCGGCACGTTGCGCACATGCACCTTGAGGATCTTCTCGCGGCCGACGATGTCGGGATTCGGCACCACGACCTGGCGGTCGAAACGGCCGGGCCTCAGCAGCGCCGGGTCGAGCACGTCGGGCCGGTTGGTGGCGGCGATCAGGATGATGCTCTCGTTGGACTCGAAGCCGTCCATCTCGACCAGCAGCTGATTCAGCGTCTGCTCGCGCTCGTCATTGCCGCCGCCGAGGCCGGCGCCGCGATGGCGGCCGACGGCATCGATTTCGTCGATGAAGATGATGCAGGGCGCGTTCTTCTTGGCCTGGTCGAACATGTCGCGCACGCGGGATGCGCCGACGCCGACGAACATCTCGACGAAGTCCGAGCCGGAAATGGTGAAGAACGGCACATTGGCTTCGCCGGCAACCGAGCGGGCGAGCAGCGTCTTGCCGGTGCCGGGCGGGCCGACCAGCAGCACGCCGCGCGGGATCTTGCCGCCGAGGCGCTGGAACTTCTGCGGGTCGCGCAGGAACTCGACGATCTCCTCCAGGTCCTCCTTGGCCTCGTCGACGCCGGCGACGTCCTGGAACGTGACGCGGCCATGCGCCTCGGTCAGAAGCTTGGCTTTCGACTTGCCGAAGCCCATGGCGCGGCCGGAACCGGATTGCATCTGGCGCATGAAGAATATCCACACGCCGAGGATCAGGATCATCGGCAGCCACGAGATCAGATAGCCGAACAGCGAATTGGAGCCATCGGTTTCAGGCTTGGCGGTGATGGTGACGTTCTTGTCCTGCAGCCTGGAGACCAGCGACGGGTCGCCGGGCGAATAGGTCTGGAAGCCGTTGGCGTTGTCCGTGTAGTTGCCGAAGATACGGGCGCCGGCGATGGTCACGCTCTTGACCCGGCCGGAGGCTACGTCCTGCAGGAACTGCGAATAGGCGATATCCGTCGTGGCGCCACGCGTCTGCGGCGTCTGGAAAAGATTGAACAAGGCTATGAGCAGGACCGCTATGATCGCCCAGAGCGCGAGGTTGCGATAATTCGGATTCATCTATTGTCCTGTTGGGGTCCGCGTGCGGACCCGCGATGATGGAGAAGCTTGGGCCTAACATAGGGAGAGCGCCCCCCCTTGCCAAGCAGAACAGCACGTATCGGTTAAGCTTTCGCCCACCCTCGACCGCCATCATGGCCATGGAATGGCGCCGCCGGCAACGGCGGCGCGCCGACAAGCGCCGCGACGGCAGCTGCGGGCTCGAGGTCGAAGGAGGGCAGGAAGCGCGCGAAAGGGGCCACCGCCGGAACGATCGAGACCGATTTCGGGCCATTGCCGCCAGCAAAATCAAGGCATTCGCCTGCGGCCCACAGCGAGGGCTCCGCTGCAAGCGCAGCACGTGAAAGGCTTGGTGGAATATCCTCGCTCAACGATGCCCGCCTGGCGGCGGCGGAGCCCAGCGGCGCGATCACCAAATCGCCCGGCCCGTCTTTCAAAGTGATGCGCCGCCGGTTGTCCCAAAGCCGGTTGTCCGCCGGTGGCGCAGCGGCGGGCAGGTCGCGCCTCTCGCGGCGAAGGAAAATGCCGGTTCGTCGCGCGTCGATCACCGTCCGCGACAATGTGGCACAAAGCGGCGCGGAGCGCAGGCGGGAAAACAGCACGGCGCAGCGCGCCTCATCGGCCAGGAACGACACCCCGCCGACGGTGGCCAGCAGGATGCGCAGCGCATAGATGGCGGCCTGGCCGTCCTCATGCGCGGCAAAATCGCCGTCGAGGCGGACAAGGCCTGGAACCGGCGTGCTGGCCAAGGCGTCGATCAACAGAGCTGCGCGATGGCCGACATCCTCGCGTTCGCCGGCCGCCTGGGTGGCCCGCGCCAGCGCTTCCGCGATACGCCGTTCGCCCTCGCCCTCAGCGAGCGCGGCGCGCACGCGCGGCCGTTCGAAGCGGACATCGACATTGGTCGGGTCCTCGACCCAGCCGATGTCGCGACGCCGCAGCATCTCGCGCAGCGCCGCGCGCCGAGTGCCGAGCAGCGGCCGGACGATCCATGTCCGCCAGTCGAGAAGCGTGGCGGGCGCCATGCCGGCGACACCGCGGCCGTCATCTTCGCGCGCCTGCCGCATCAGCACCGTCTCCGCCTGGTCGTCGGCGGTGTGGCCGGTCAGGATCAGCTTGATGCCTTCGGCACCGGCTGCCGCGGCAAGCAGGTTGTAGCGCGCCTCGCGCGCTGCGGCCGGCAGCCCGCTCGCAGGCTTGTCGCCGCTCCAGGCAAGAATGCGATGCGCAATGCCGCGCATGGCGCAGAGGCGGGCGACGAGCCGCGCTTCGGCGGCCGAGTCAGGCCGCAAGCCGTGATCGACCGTCACCGCGAGCAACCTGGCGGTCGGTGCAGTCCGGTCGAGGTGATCTTTGAGAAGAAGGAGAAGGGCGGTCGAGTCGCTGCCGCCGGATACGGCCGCAACGGCGCCGTTCGAAAAGTCCAGGTCGGAAAAAAGGCAGTCTGAAAGGTCAGGTTTGATGTCGGCCGTCAGCACGACGCCAGGGCCTTTTCCTGCTTGATGCGTTCCTTGAGCGTGCCGGAGACATCGGGATAACGCTTGCCGATTTCGTTGAAGGTAGCGCAGGCGACGTCGTTCTGCTTCAGGCCGACCAGCGAAACGCCGAGCTTGAGCAGCATGTCGGGGGCCTTCTTGGCCTTCGGATAATCCTTGCTCGCGGCGAGGAAGACTTCGGCCGCGTCGCGGTATTTCTGCTGACCGAGCAGCGACTCGCCGAGCCAGTAATGCGCATCTGGCGCCTTGGCGTCCTTGGGGAAGCGGGAAATATGGTCGCGGAAACCCTGCTCGGCGGTCGGATAGTCGCCCGACAGGATGAACTGGTAGGAGTTGCGATAGAGCTCGTCAGGATCGTTGGTCGACGGCAGGGCGGCGACTTCGGTGCCGCCGGACTTGCTCTTCTTGGCCGGCGTTTCGGCGGAAGGAGCGCTTGCCGTCGCCGCCGGAGCTTGCGCCGGCGCGCTGGTCTGCGGGCCGGTCTCGGCGTTGACGACATTGCCGTTCTTGTCGACGGTGATGGTGCCGAAATTCTTCGGCGGCGCGCCGGTGATCAGCTTGCCGGGATCACCGGTCTGCGATTCCACGATGACGTCGCCGACGGTCTTGCCGCCGCCGCTTTGCCCGCCGGTGTCAGCCGGCGCCTGCGTCGCCGGGGCCTGGGCGACGCTGTCATCGGTTCCAGCGTCGCCGGTACCGGATTGACCGGTGCCGGCATCGCCGAGATTGGTGTTGCCACCGTTGCTGTTCCCGCCTTGGGGCGCGGCTTCGGATTTCTTCTGCCCGGCCGGCTTGGCGCCGCCTTGCGAACCGCCCTCGAGCTGCTGGAAGCGGAACTCATTGTCTTCCTGCTGCTTTCGCATCTGTTCCTGCATCTGCAGGATCTGGAAATTGAGCTCCTCGATCTTGCCGTTCATCTGGCGAAGCTGGTCCTCCAGACCAGTCATGCCGGCGCCGCCATCCTGCTGCGCGACCTGCGCCTGTTCCGGCTTCTTCTTCTCGCCGAAGATGCCGAGTGTCGGCAGATGGAAGGTGAACCCTCTGTCGGAGGCCTGCCCGGCGTTGTCGGCTGGCGCGGCCAGGCTTGGGAGGCTTGATACGAGCAGCAACGCAAGCGTGCCGCTCAGGACCGTTCTGAAATGCATTCTGTCTCTCGCGGTGGGTGTTGGCCTGATGCGCCTTTCCAAATCAAACAGGGGGATGCAGCGCCCTCGCGCTCATAGCAGGACGCGAGACTTCGGCCAAATTTTGTTTCCGTTTGTCGCATATGAAAAAGGCGGCCCTGCGGCCGCCTTTCATTTCCAACTGTTGTATTTTTGTCGCCCGTGGCGCCGCGTCGAAGCGGCCGCTGCGGCGCTGGATCTTAGGAACCAGCACCCGACAGCGTGGTGACCGCGCGGCGGTTCTGCGACCAGCAGGAGATGTCGTCGCAGACGGCGACCGGACGTTCCTTGCCGTACGAAATCGTCTTCAGGCGGCCGGCGGAGACGCCCTTGGAGACGAGGAAGTCGCGGGTGGCGGCGGCGCGGCGGGCGCCCAGAGCCAGATTGTACTCACGCGTGCCGCGCTCGTCGGCATGGCCCTCGATGACGATCGCGTACTGCCGGTACTGGTTCAGCCACTGCGCCTGGCGGGCGAGCGTGGTCTGCGCATCGGCGCGGATCGACGAGGAGTCGGTGTCGAAGAAGATGCGATCGCCGATATTGACGGTGAAATCCTGCGCGGAGCCAGGCGTTGCGGCGCCGGCGCCGTTGAGGCCCAGCTCGGCCGCGCTGTTCGGGGTCTTCTTGGAGGCGCAGCCGGTGATGGCAAGCGCTGCCACCAGCGCGATCATGGCCGGGTTTCGGGTAAGTGCTGCGATACGGCGCATGCCGCCTCTCCTTCGCATTCGAGTGATTTCGTTGATCACCCAGTAACCACGTTTGGGTTAACCGGCATTCAAGAAACACGGTTAATTTTTGGTTTCGAGCCGCCGTCCTCGGCCGTTTTCTGCCCGGCTCACACTGAGCGCGGACCGTAGGCGGAAATGCGGCCAAAACGCGACCAGGCTGTGAAAAAAGAGGCCGGAAAGGCCTCTTTTTCATGGTTCTCAGACGAATGCGACACTATTCCAGCAACGGCGACCAAGCCGGGTCCGAAGCATAATTCGCGGTCGGAATCTGCTGCTCGTTGCGGCCGGTGAGGTCGACCGAGACCAGCTTCGGTCCGCCGCCGGAATCGCGGAAGAACATCAGCACGCGGCCGTTCGGCGCCCAGGTCGGGCCCTCCTGCTGGAAGCCGGAGGACAGGATGCGCTCGCCCGAGCCGTCCGTCTTCATGACGCCGATCTGGAACTCGCCGCCGCTCTGCTTGGTGAAGGCGATCAGATCGCCGCGCGGCGACCAGACCGGCGTCGAATAGACGCCGTCGCCGAAGGAGATGCGGTGCGGATTCGAGCCGTCCCCGCCCATGACATAGATCTGCGAGCGGCCGCTACCGCCGCCACGGTCGGAGGTAAAGACAACCTGCGAGCCGTCCGGCGAATAGGACGGCGAGGTGTCAATGGCGGTCGAATCGGTGAGCCGCGTGGTCGAGCGGCTTCTCAGGTCCATGGCGAAGATGTTGGAGTTTCCGTCGTCGCGCAGCAGACTCATGATCACCTTCTGGCCGTCGGGCGAGAAGCGCGGCGCAAAGGTCATGCCGGGGAAGTTGCCCACCAGCTCGCGCTGGCCTGTCTCGATCTGCAGCAGGTAGACCTTCGGCTGCCCGCTTTCATAGGACATGTAGGTGATTTCCTGCCGGTTCGGCGAAAACCGCGGCGTCAGCACGATGGCGCGGCCATCGGACAGATAGCGCACATTGGCGCCGTCCTGGTCCATGATGGCCAGCCGCTTCTTGCGCGCGTTCTTGGCGCCGGATTCGTCGACGAAGACGACGCGCGTATCGAAATAGCCCTTTTCGCCGGTGATCTTCTCATAGATCGCATCGGCGATGATGTGCGCGACACGGCGCTGATTGGCGTCGTTGGCGAAAAACTGCTCGCCGGCCAGCTGCGTGTTGCCAAAAATATCCCACAGCCGGTACTGGGCGCGGATGCGGCCGTCCGCTTCCTTGCTCACGCTGCCGGTCACTAGCGCCTGCGCGTTGATGACCTTCCAGTCGTCGAAACGCGGCTGTGCATCCGGATTCGTGATCTTTTCGACAAAGGCTGCCTTGTCGATCGGCGCGAACAGTCCCGACCGCTTCAGATCGGCGGTTACGATTTCCGATATCTGCGGGCCAAGCCCCCCCTGAAAGTCGGGGATGGCGATCGGCATCGGCTCGACATTGCCTTTGTTGACGTTCAGCTCGAGGGTTGCCCGAGCAGGCAAGGTGGCGACAGAACTTATGCCTACCGCCATCGCGGCGACCATCAGGAGCGGCTTGAGGATGGATTTCATGTCTTCTCGCTTCTCTTGCTGATTTTTTGGATGCTCAGGCTACAGGCCAAGCATCGCTCTCGGATCGAAGTTGACGCGAATGTCAGACCAGATGTCCTGCTTTCCGGCGGGAACCTGCAGACCGGCGACATCGCATTTCTGCACGGCGCGAACCGCGCTGGCGTCGAACTGGGGGTTGCCGCTGGACTTCTCGACGGTCGGGCGGCCCTCCAGCTTGCCGGAGGCATCCAGGTTGAAACGGATGACCACGGTAAAGTTCTCGGAACCTTCGAGACCAACCGGAAGGGTCCAGCAACCGCCGAGTTGATCCTCCAACGCCCCCTGCTCCGACTTGGAGAGTTTCTGGCCCTGATCCTTCTCGCCGCCGAGCGAAGCCTGCTGGGTCGAGCGCTTGGCGCCGCCACCGGACGGCTTCTGCTTGTCGAGCAGCGCCGTTATCTCGTCGGCGTTGAACTGCTTCTCGTCCGACTTCTTCTTGGAAGACGCTTCCTTCACCGGCTTCTCAGCGTCCTTGCGGTCCGGCGCCTTGGCGCTCTCGGCCTGGGCCGGCTGCGGCTGCGGCTTCGGCCGCGCTTCCGGCGCAGGTGCTGAATCCGGCAGCTTCGCCTCATCCGTCGGCTGATCCTGCGAGATCGCCTCGGCCACCGCGTCCGGCTTCACCTCTTCCTTCTGGATGGCGGCGGTCGTGTCCTTCGTCGGCGCCGGCTCCTTGGCCGGTGTCGGCTTCGGCTCCGTCTGCTTGACCGGCTCGGGCTTGACTTCTTCCTTCGGAGTCGGCGTCGGCGCGACCTCGGTCGCAGGCGTCGGCTTCGGCTTTTCCTGCGGCTTGGGCACGTCCTCGACCGCCGGCTTCTCGGTCGGCGTCGGCGCCGGCGGCGGCGCCGCCGTCTTCTCGACCGGCTTCGGCTTGGCTTCGTCCGTCACCGGCTTGTCGGTGTCGACGGTGTTCTCGCCGACCTTCTGGGCATCGGGAACGACATCCGGCCGCTTGGTCGGAACCGGCGCCGGCTTGTCATGCATCACCGACTTCTTGTCGCCCTGCAGCGTCTGCGCGATGGCCTCCATCGGCACGATGTCGACCGCCACCGACTCCACGTCGCTGGCGGGCATGGCCGGCGGCGAGGACAGCGTGAACAGCCCGAAGGCCAACGCCACCGCATGCAAGATCACCGATGAGGTGAGACCGGTCCGCATCTTCTCGTCTACTGATCCTGTTCTTGCAGCGAGACCAGGCCGATATTCTTGTAGCCGGCCGCCGAAATGCGGGCCATGACCTTCATCGCCGTGCCGTAGTCGGTCGACTTGTCGCCGCGGATGAAGATGCGCTCATCATAACCGGTCTTGGAAATCGCCTGCAGCTTTGCCACCAGCTCGTCGATCGGGATCTCCGTTTCCTGCAGGAAAATCTTGCCCGTCGCGTCGATCGAAACGGTGATCGGCTGCGTGTCGACATTCATTGCCTTGGCTTGGGTGTCGGGCAGGTCGATCGGCACGCCGACCGTCAGGAGCGGCGCCGCGACCATGAAGATGATCAGCAGCACCAGCATCACGTCGACCATCGGCGTGACGTTGATTTCGGACATCAGG
>Ga0105238_10005196_pt1 | contig 12866 bp, 10 predicted proteins | sample KBSC34metaG_FD_81526 | JGI IMG/M metagenome (GOLD analysis project Ga0105238, IMG submission 81526) | Corn rhizosphere microbial communities from Kellogg Biological Station, Michigan, USA - KBS C3-4 metaG | ecosystem: Host-associated > Plants > Roots > Rhizosphere > Soil | place: Michigan, USA... | reverse complement strand
GGCGTGCTGTCGTCGTTCGGGATGAACATCCTGCGCGGCAACGCGCTGACCAACCCCAACGGCCTGGTGCTCGACGTCTTCCACTTCACCGACGACGAGCACTTTCTCGAGAAGAACCCGGACGCGCCCGCCCGCATTTCCGAAATGCTGGCCGACGTCGTCGCCGGCCGTGTCGACGTCGCCGCGCGGCTGCGCGGCCGCGAGCGGGGCGTGCAGTCCAAGTCGTCGATCCGTTTTCCGCCCGTGGTGCGGGTCAGCAACGAGTCATCGAGCCGTTACACGATTCTCGATATCGTGGCGCCCAACGCGCTCGGCCTGCTGCACCGGATCAGCCGCGTCATCGCCGAACATCGCTGTGACGTCGATCTGGTGCTGATTGCCACCGAAGGCGGCAAGGCGATCGACGTCTTTCATCTCACGCAAGGCGGAGCCAAACTGACCGAGGCGGAGCAGCTGGCGCTGACGTCCGACCTGCAACGTACGCTGGAGGAGATTCGATGAAACTGATCAAGAGCATTGTGCGCCCCAACAAGGTCGACGAGGTGAAAGACGCGCTGGCGAAACTGAACATCGCGGGCATGACGGTCACCGAGGTGCGGGGGCACGGCAAGCAGAAGGGGCATACCGCGATCTATCGCGGCAAGGAATACAACGTCAGCCTGCTGCCGAAGATGGAGATCGAGGTCGTGGTCGCCGACGCGGTGGCCGACGATGTGGTGAAGGCGATCGTGACCGCGGCGCGAACCGGCGAGATCGGCGACGGCCGTGTGTTCGTGCTGCCCGTGCTCGAGAGCTACCGCATCCGCACCGGCGAGCGGGAGGCGTAACACGAGCTCGTCCGTGGTGCTTGGTTCTTAGTGCTTAGTCCGTACTCGGTCCTTAGTCCGTCCTGAGTCCCTTGTCCTTGGTCCCGTAGTTGGAGGATCTTGGACCTAGGACCATGGACGGACCAAGAACCAAGAACTAAGGACCAGGGACCTTCCTACTCGTGGCGCAGCGCTTCGATCGGATCGAGGCGCGAGGCGCGGACGGCCGGCACCATCCCGAAGAAGATGCCGACGCCGGCCGAGAAGCCCATCCCGATCGCGAACGACCACCAGGGCAGCGAGATGGGGAAGCCGGTCGCCAGCGTGACGCCGAGGCCGATGCCGCTGCCGCAGAGAATGCCCAGTACCCCGCCGATCAAGGTGAGGACCGCGGCCTCGGACAGGAACTGAAACAGCACTTCCTGCCGGCGCGCGCCGAGCGCCTTGCGGACCCCGATCTCGCGCGTCCGCTCGGTCACGGAGATCATCATGATCGCCATCACGCCGATGCCGCCGACCATCAGCGCAATCGAGGAGATGACGATCAGCGCCAGGAACGTGGCGCGGCTGATCTGATCCCACACCCGTAGAATCGCGTCCTGCGTCGCCAGATCGAAGTCGTTGGGCTCGTCGAGCTTGAGCCCATGCCGGATCCGCATGATCTCTTCGACGTCGGCCAGCGCATCCTCGCGCGTGGCCCAGGCGTAGGGCACGATCATGATCGTGGCACTGTTCTGGCCGGCCAGCCGCCGCCGCGTGGCATTGCTGCTGAACAGCACCTGGTGCGTGGTTTCCGGAATCACCACCATGTCGTCCTGATCGTTGCCGAACCCGCCGACCGACGGCGCCTTCTCGAGCACGCCGACGACGGTGTACTCCACCGCCCCGATGCGCACCTGCTTGCCGACCGGGTCGAGTCCCGACTTGCCGAAGAGCCCCTGATACGCCGTGTCGCCCAGCACCACGACGCGGCGGCGGTGGAGGACTTCGGGCTGCGTGAAGAAGCGCCCGAGCGTCACTTTGGCAAAGCGCGCCTCTGCGAACTGTTCCGTGGCGCCGACGATCGTCAGGAGCTTCGTCCGCTCGCCGCGGTAGTACATCCGCTCCTGCGTCTGGGCCAGGCCGGTGCCGAGCAGGATGTCCACCGTTTGAATCGACGGCGCCAGCTTTTCGATCGCCTTGGCGTCGTCCACCGTCAGATTGGGACGCCGCAGCAGATCGGAGAACTGCGCGCCGCTCGAGATGCTGACGATGCTCAGTTTCGTGAGGATGATCGTGCTCGGGCCAAGGGCTTTCACGCTGTCGCGCAGCGACTGATCGAAGCCGCGGATCAGCGACGTCATGCCCACGATGGCGGTGATGCCGATGACCACGCCGAGAATCGTCAGCCCCGAGCGCAGCTTGTTGCCGCGCAGGGTGTCGAGCGCCATGCGCACGACTTCGCCCGCCAGCCCCCTATTCACGGCGGAGCGCCTCGATCGGGTCAAGGGCCGCGGCGCGCGAGGCCGGATAGATCCCGAAGAACAGGCCGACGCCGGCCGTAATGCCAATGCCGAGCACCACCGACCACGGTTCGAGCCGCGCCGGCAGCGGCGTGACCGCCGCGATCGCGAGCGCCGCCAGGAACCCGAGCGCAATACCGACGATGCCGCCGAAAATCGACAGCGTCACCGATTCGGTCAACACCTGCGACAGGATGTCGGCGCGGCGGGCGCCGAGCGCCTTGCGCAAACCTATTTCCCGCGTCCGCTCGCTCACCACCATCAGCATGATGTTCATGATGACGATGCCGCCAACCACGAGCGACAGCGCCACCACGCCGACGAGCACCGCGAAGATGCCGCTCGTCGCCTGTTTGTACAGGTTCAAGAACGTGTCGGACGTGAAAATGCCGAAGTTGTCGCGCTCGGCGGGCTTCAGCCGCCGCTTGACGCGGAGCGCCACCGTCGCGTCGTCCATCGCGGCTTTCACGTCGTCGGCCGATCGAGGCTTCACGACGATCTGCAGCGACTGGCGGGTGCCGTAGATCTTCTGGAAGTTCACGAGCGACATGATGACGAAGGTGTCCTGCGAGTTGCCGAAGAACGACCCCTGTTTCTTGCTGACGCCCACGACCCGGAACGGGACGCCTTCGACGCGGATCACCTTCTCGAGCGGATCGTTCTGACCGAACAGACGGTCGGCCGTGTCCCAGCCGATGACCGCCACCGCGGCGCCGCGCGCCACTTCGGTAGGGCTCATGAGCCGGCCTCGCTCGGCGTTGAAGTTCGAGAAGTTGATGTACTCGCTGGTCACCGCCTGGATGGTGACCTGATTCAGTTCGGTGTTGCGATACGCGACCGTGCCTCCGCGGCCGGTCTGTCCCATCACCGCCGTGACGAGCGGGCTGAACGCGCGGATGGCGTCGGCCTCGTCCATCGTGAGGATCGGGTTGTTGCGCGTGCGCTCTTCGTCGTCCTCGTTGCGGATCGGCGGCTGGCGCTGGATGGTGAAGGAGTCGGCGCCGACATCGCTGATGATCGCCGTCGAAACCATCGCGTTCATCCCCTGGATGAGCGTCACGACGGTCACGATCGACGTCACGGCCACGATGTTGCCGAGCACCGTCATGAACGAACGCAGCTTGTTCGTCCAGATGGCGTTCAGCGCGATGTAGACCGACTCGAGGATCTGGTTCATGCAGTCGTCACAAATCGGCCGCCTGAAGGCGGCCCCTACGGCGTGGTCGTGCGTGTGCGCGAGGCCCGCGAATTGTTGTTCTGCTGCAGCCGCACGCCTTCGCCGTCGGCCAGTTCACGTACCGAGGCGAAGGGGCCCGTGATCACTTGATCTCCCGCCTTCAGCCCCTGCGTCACTTCGAAATACTGCTCGCCGGCGATCCCGGTCTTGAGCGGCGTGAACACGGCCTTGCCGTCCTGGTAAAGGAACACGCCTTCGGTCTCCTTGCGGGTGTGCCCGTCGGGTGTTTCCGGACGCGACGCGGCGGCGTCGTCGGCGGAGCGCTTCCGTCGCGGCGGCGGTTCGCGTACAAGCTGTCCGGCGTTCGTGTAGAGCAGGTCGCGGACCGTCAACGCCTGAATCGGCACCGACACTACGCCCTTGCGCGTGGCCGTCGTGATTTCGGCGGTGCACGTGAAGCCGGGACGCACGTCAGGGACCTGCTCGTCGATGGTCACGACCACTTTGAAGGTCGTGGCCTGCCGTTGGCCGCTGGTGTTGGTGGACGTCTGAATTGGACTATTCGCGATCTCCGTCACTTTGCCCTTGAACTCGCGGTCAGGCACGGCATCGATCTTCACCTTGGCCACCTGGCCGAGCGCGACGTTCGGGATGTCGGTTTCGTCCACTTCGATCTCGGCCTCGATCACCGACATGTCGGCAATCGTCAGCAGGACGGTGCCCGCGTTGTTCATCGTGCCGACGACCGCGGTCTCGCCCTCTTCGATGTTCCGCCGTGTGACCAGCCCGTCCATCGGCGAGGAGATAATCACCTGGCTCAAGTTGTAGCGCGTGGTGGCGAGGCTGGCCTGTTCCTGCTTGATCTGCTGCTCGCGTGTCTGGATGTCCTGTTGGCGCGAACGCACGTCGGCTTCCCGCGCGGCCACATCGTTCTGCGCGCGTTCCAGCGACTCCTTGGTGGTGAGCCCGTCCTTCCAGAGCTCCTGCTGGCGTTTCAGGTTGGTCCGCGCCAGGTCGAGATTGATGTTGGCCGATTCGACGGCCGTGCGTCCCGACTGCAGCGACGACTGCGCGGCGGCGATGCTCGCCTCGCCGCGCTCGAGCTGTCCCGACAGCGAGCGGGGATCGATTTCGAGCAGGAACTGGCCGGCCTTCACGCGCTGGCCTTCTTCCACCGCGAGGCGCGTGACCTTGCCCATGGTGTTCGCGGAGATGTTGACCTGGCGCTTGGGCTGAATCTTGCCGCTCGCCGACACGATGGCTTCGAGGTCCCGCGAGCGGATTGCTTCGGTGTTCACCTGCACGCCGCGATCGCGCTGGTAATAGATGTTGGCGCCTACCACGGCGGCGCCGATCAGCACCACCAGCACCACGATGACGATCTTGGTCCGAGTTGTCATCCCTTGCGCGCCCCGCCAAGAGCGCGGGTCGCGCGCTCTATCTGGCAAACCGGCTTAACGCCGGTTCGCGATTTGAGTTAGTTGCCCGACCGCACGATTGCGAGCAGCAGCGCCACCACTACGTACAGGCCGACGAACGTGGCAGCAATCCCACCAGTCTTCTTCTTGAAGAGCACACCGACGCCGATGGCGACGTTGATCGACCACCACACCAGGAAGAGATCGATGGCGCCGAGGAACCGCGCCAGGAAACTCGTCTCCTCGAGCATCGGCACGAACACCCCGAGGTTGGCGCCCGCCATCCTGTGGGTGGCGTAGCTGAGAGGCATGGCGAACAGCACCGACAGCGCGAAGATGACGCCGGAGTGGGCGAGGATGGCGTAGACCTGCTTGAACGTGCCGGTGCCGCCCATCAACATGCCCCAGATCGCGAGGATGATGCCCGCCATGATCGCCGCGACGATCGGAATGCCGATCACCAGCGAGATCGGCGTGGTGTAAGCCGCGCGGCCGATCCCCTGTTCCATGCGCGCGTACGTCTGGTCGTTGATGGTGACGCCGAACGATTCGACCGTCTTCACCTGCTGATCGAGCAGCACTTCTTGCATCACAGGCGTGGTGAAGAACGCGCCTTCCGTGATGGCCATGATGCCGATCGTGATCGCGAAGGCGCCGAGCACGCGCGGACGGGCGACGACCGCCTGGTAGGTGGCGCGCGGTGAGAAGATCACGCCGAGCAACCGCGCGATCAGTCCGGGACCCTTGGACTCGGCGACCGGTGCTGCGACTGCTGCTTCAGCCATTTCGCCTCCGGCGCGGCCCGCCAAGAACGCGGCCCGCGCGCGCTATCTGCCAAACCGGCTTACGCCGGTTCGCGATTTCAAGCCGCGGTCGCCATCACGGCGGCAGCGATCAATGCGATGCCTACGTACACCGTCACGATCCACGCGGCGCACGTGCGCGCGCGCGCGCCCGACAGGACTGCGATACCGATCCCGAGCACCACGGCCCACCAGATCGTGAAGAGATCGATGGACCCGAGGAAGCGCGCGATGGGCGACGCCTCGTCGAGCGACGGAAACCAGTTGCCCACTGTCGTGGCGCTCGCCGTCGTCTCGCGCGCGTAGATCAGGGGAGCCGCCACGAGGCGACCGAGCGCCAGAATCACGCCGGCGTGCACCACCACCGCAAGTACTTGCGAAAACCGCACGCCGGACCCGTGCGGGGCACTGTGGCGCCGCAGCCACCCGAACACGACCACGGACACCGCCAGGGCAACACCCGGACCGGCTAGAAGGGCGTTTCCCGCCGCGACCGCCGGGCCCAACCGGCTCCATGCCAGGAGGTCGGCGTACCGCGTATCGTCGACGCTCTGTCCGAAGGCCAGCGCCGTCCGCTCCCACTGATCCACCAAGGCCAGTTGCCCCACCTCTGTCGCCGACACGATCGCCCCCGCGGCTGCCGTCGCCAGCGTCAACGCGAGGAGCAGCGACGCCCAATGGGGATGGGAGGCGACCTCCTGCAATGTCAGACGGGGACGGCTGAGGATCCCAAGGACTCGCGAGGCTGCGCCGTGGAGTGGCGAACTCGCCGGCTCCGCCTCGCGAGTGCCAGTGTTTGCTTGCCCCGCCTTCGGCGAGACGTCTAGCCGGTTCAACTTGCACTCCAGATACGGGAAGGTGGGTGATCGGGTTCCGGTATAGATGTCAGGGGGCGAGGCTCCGCGTGACGCCGGGCATTGACGGCGCCCCTAAGCACCAAGGCGCCTCGACCTTAAATATTACCGCGGTACACTGGCACTTCTTTACTTCCCATACATGAGACGACTCTCCCTCTGCGTCAGTGTTCTGTGGCTGTGGTGTGCTCTGGGAACGGCGAGCGCCGGTGCTCAGACGATCGAAACGGTGGGCGAGCGCGCGATGGGGATGGGCGGCGCCTTCGTCGCCGTCGCGGACGACAGCAGCGCCACCTGGTGGAATCCGGCCGCGTTGGCCGCCGGCCCCTTCCTCGACGTGGCCGCGGGGTGGTCGCGCACCGAATTTCGAGAAACCGGCGAGGCGCGCGGACGCACCACGCCCGTGGCCGTATCTATTTCCACGCCGCCAGTTGGCGTGAGCTATTACCGCTTCCGTATCACGGACATACAGCCGTCGGAGCCAAAAGGTGGGCCTACAGTAACGCCTCCCGCGGGCCGAGAAGATGGACGGGTTGGAGTCGGGCGGTCGCTGCGGCTGCACGACGTCGGCGTGACGCTCCTGAGCTCGATCTTCCCAGGGGTTCACGTCGGGACCACGCTCAAGTTCCTGCACGGGAGCGTCGAACACACGTCAGGCGATCTCGCGTCGGCGTCCGAGTCGCAGTTCGACGCGGACCTTGGAGTGCTGGCGGTGGCAGGGCCGTGGCGCATAGGCGGCGTCGTCCGCAATCTGCGTGCGGCGGAGTTCGGCGGCACGAATGGCGACGGCATCAGGCTGCCGCGCCAGGGACGGATCGGGGTGGCCTTCGACAGCGCGGCACGGCGCGGGTCGAACGCCGCATGGACGGCGTCGGCAGACGTGGACGTCGCGAGCTACGCGACGGTCACGGGCGACCGGCGCGTGATTGCCGCCGGCGCGGAGCGGTGGCTGTTCGGGAAACGGATTGGGGTTCGCGGCGGTGGCAGATTCAACCAGGTTGGCCACAAGGAGCGAAGCGCCACGGGCGGCGTCAGTGCCGCGATCCGTTCAGGCATGTTCATCGAGGCTCACGCAGTGGCCGGCGGCTCGGATGACGAACGCGGCTGGGGCGTGGGGGGCCGGGTGTCCTTCTAACGCAGGTTCGGCTGCAAGGACGGCTGGGTCCTAGATGGCCGTCCGACTTGGCGACCTGCTTCTCAAAGAGAAGCGCATCACCCCGGAGCAGCTCCAGGAGGCCCTGACCTATCAGAAGCAGAAGGGCGGGAAGCTCGGGTTCGCGCTCGTCTCGCTCGGCTACGCCAAGGAAGCCGAGATCACCGCGCTCCTCAGCAAGCAGTTCGGCGTCCCCTCGATTGCGATCGGCCAGTTCCAGATCGACCCGAGCGTCATCAAGCTCGTGCCGGCCGAGACCGCGCAGAAGTACCAGATCATCCCGCTCTCGCGATCCGGCGCCACGCTGACGATCGCGATGACCGACCCGACCAACGTGTTCGCCATGGACGACATCAAGTTCATGACGGGCTACAACGTCGAGCCGGTCGTGGCCTCGGAGACCGAGGTCGACGAAGCGCTGCAGCGTTACTACGGCAAAGCCGCGGTGGCCGCGGCGGCCGCCGAGACGGCCGCCGCCAACGCCGGTCCGAGCGCGCTCGAGATGGCCAGCCAGGCGCTCGAGAACATGCCGCAGCTCGACGATCCGGGCGACGTCGAGGTTCTCAACGAGTTCGAAGAGATCAGCGCCGAGGCGCTCGCCAAGCAAGGCGAGGAAGCGCCCGTCATCAAGCTGGTGAACGTCATCCTGATGTCGGCGATCCAGAAGGGCGCGAGCGACATCCACATCGAGCCGTACGAAAAGGAACTGCGGGTCCGCTACCGCATCGACGGTCTGCTCTACAACATCATGCAGCCGCCGATGAAGTTCCGCGATGCGATCACGTCGCGCATCAAGATCATGTCGAAGCTCGACATCGCGGAAAAGCGCCTGCCACAGGACGGCCGCATCAAGATCCGGTTCCAGGACGGCGGCGTCAATCGCGACATCGATTTCCGCGTCTCCTGCCTGCCGACGCTCTTCGGCGAAAAGATCGTCATGCGTCTCCTCGACAAGGAGAAGCTGATGCTCGACATGACGAAGCTCGGCTTCGAGCAGGAGTCGCTGAGCAAGTTCGAGTTCGCCATCGGCAAGCCGTGGGGCATGGTGCTCGTCACCGGTCCGACCGGATCGGGCAAGACGAACACGCTCTACTCGTCGATCAGCAAGATCAACACCGTCGACACCAACATCATGACCGCCGAGGACCCCGTCGAGTTCAACTTGATGGGCGTCAATCAGGTGCAGGTGCGCGAGAGCATCGGCTTGAACTTCGCGGCCGCGCTCCGCAGCTTCCTGCGTCAGGACCCGAACACGATTCTCGTCGGTGAGATCCGCGATTTCGAAACGGCGGAAATCGCCGTGAAGGCCGCGCTCACGGGCCACCTCGTCCTGTCCACGCTGCACACCAACGACGCGCCCAGCACGATCAACCGCTTGATGAACATGGGCATCGAGCCGTTCCTCGTGGCGAGCTCGCTGAATCTCGTGTGCGCCCAGCGCCTCGTGCGCAGGATCTGCAAGAACTGCTCGGAACCGCACCCGACGCCGCCGGAAGCGCTGCTGCAAGCAGGGTTCAAGGCCGATGACGCCAATACGGTCGTCCCCAACAAGGGGAAGGGCTGCGAGAAGTGCAACAACACCGGCTACAAGGGGCGCGTCGGCTTGTACGAGGTGATGGAGATCACCGAGGAGCTGCGCGAACTGATTCTGGTCGGCGCATCGGCCATCGAACTGCGACGCAAAGCGGTTGAAGAGGGCATGATCACGCTCCGCGGGAGCGGTCTGCTCAAGGTCAAACAGGGAGTGACGACCATCGAAGAAGTCGTCAGGGAGACTGTGAAGTAATGGCGACGCTGCCCGAACTGCTCCAGCAGATGGTGTCGATGCAGGGCTCGGACCTGCACATCACCACCAACACGCCGCCGACGGTGCGCGTGCACGGAAAGCTGACGCGGCTCGAACAACCGGTACTTGGCCCCGCCGACACCAAGCAGCTGGCGTACAGCGTGCTCACCGACGCGCAGAAGAAGCGCTTCGAGGAGACGCTCGAGCTCGACTTCTCGTTCGGGCTGAAGGGGCTGGCCCGCTTCCGCTGCAACATGTTCAACCAGCGCGGCTCCGTGGGCGCCGTCTACCGGTTGATCCCAGAAGAGATCAAGGGGTTCCACGAGCTGGCGCTGCCGACGGTGCTGGCCACGCTGGCCGATCGCCCGCGCGGGCTCGTGCTGGTGACCGGCCCGACCGGCTCGGGCAAGTCCACCACGCTCGCCGCGATGCTCGACAAGGTGAATCGCGAGCGGTACGAGCACATCCTCACGATCGAAGATCCGATCGAGTTCGTGCACAAGCACAAGAACTGTCTGGTCAACCAGCGCGAGGTGCACAGCGACACCAACAGCTTCTCGATGGCGCTCCGCGCCGCCCTCCGTGAAGACCCGGACGTCGTGCTGATCGGTGAGATGCGCGACCTCGAGACGGTGGAAGCCGCGCTGAAGATCGCCGAGACGGGCCACTTGACGTTCGGCACGCTGCACACCAACTCGGCGATGCAGACGATCAACCGCATCATCGACATCTTCCCGTCGGGGCAGCAAGGGCAGATTCGCACCCAGCTGTCGCTCGTGCTCGAAGGGATCGTCTGTCAGACGCTGCTGCCGAAGGTCGGCGGCGGCCGCGTGGTGGCCCTCGAGATCATGATCCCGACGCCCGCCATCCGGAACCTGATTCGCGAAGACAAGATCCACCAGATCTACTCGTCGATGCAGACGGGCCAGGAGAAGGTGGGCATGCAGACGATGAACCAGTCGCTCGCGACGCTGTATCAGCGCAAGCAGGTGACGCTCGAGCATGCGCTGGAGAAGTCGTCGAACCGCGACGAGCTCCAGGACCTGATCAACCGCGGCGTCGGCGTTGTCGCTGGAGCGGGCCTGCAACGGCCCCGCCCGGTTGGAGCGCCAACGCGATAGCAATCGAGGCAGGGTAGGCGGAGAAGGCAGGGTGGGCGGGAAGGGAAAGCTTTCGTAGAGGCGGGTCTTTAGACCCGCCTGGCAGGAAATAAACGATGGCCACATTTGCATACAGCGGACGGACTCGGGCCGGGCAGAACGTGACCGGCGAACGCGTGGCGGACACGATGGAAGCCGCCATCGCGGCGCTGCGCCGTGAGCAGGTGATGGTCACCAAGATCAATCCGGTGAAGGAGAAGGCCACGGCGCCGGCCAAGACCGCCGTCGTGCGCAAGAAGGGCGTCAAGCCGAAGAGCCTCGCGGTCTTCACGCGCCAGTTCTCCGTGATGATCGACGCCGGCCTGCCGCTCGTGCAGTGCCTCGACATCCTCGGCACCCAGGAAGAGGACAAGAACTTCGGCGCCGTCATTCTCGAGACGCGGGCCGAGGTCGAAGGTGGTGCGTCGCTGGCCGACGCCATGAAGAAGAACCCGAAGGTGTTCGACCCCCTCTATACCAACATGATCGCGGCGGGCGAGGCGGGCGGTATCCTCGACACCATTCTGAAGCGGCTGGCGACCTACATCGAAAAGGCCGTCAAGCTGAAGAACCAGGTGCAGTCCGCGATGGTGTACCCGGTGGCGATCGTCGTGATCGCCACGGTGGTCGTGGGCGTCATCCTGTGGAAGGTCATTCCGACCTTCGCCACGCTGTTCGCCGGCCTCGGTGCGGAGCTGCCGCTGCCGACGCGTGTCGTCATCGCCCTCAGCAACGGCCTGGTCCGCTACATGCCGTTCGTGCTGGTGGGGATCGGCGCATTCGTGTTCGGGCTTCGCGCCTACTACAACACGCCGAACGGCCGCATGACCATCGACCGTCTGCTGCTCAAGGCGCCGGTGTTCGGCTCCATGTTCCGCAAGATCGCCGTGGCGCGGTTCTGCCGCACCTTGGCGACGCTGCTCGCGTCGGGCGTCTCGATTCTCGAGGCACTCGACATCACCGCCAAGACTGCCGGCAACGCGGTGGTGGAGCAGGCGCTCTACGCCACGCGCAAGAGTATCGAAGGCGGCGAGACGATCGCGGCTCCGCTGAAAGAGACCTCGGTCTTCCCGCCGATGGTGGTGCAGATGATCAGCGTCGGCGAAACGACGGGCGCACTCGACACCATGCTCGGCAAGATCGCCGATTTCTACGAAGAAGAAGTGGACGTCGCCGTGGCGGGCCTGCTCACCCTGCTCGAGCCGCTGATGATCGCGGTGCTCGGCGGCGTGGTGGGCGGCATCGTCATCGCGATGTACATGCCGATCTTCAGCCTGATCAGCAAGCTGACGGGTTCCTAGATTCGTGCAGTTGGTCCAGAGCGTGAGCGAGAACGGGGCGCCGCCAGTGACCTTGCGGTCACGCGTGTCGCCATTCGTCGCCGGCCGCGTGGTGATCTCGACGATCATCCTCGGCGGGGCCACGCTGGTGCAGCTGTCGACGCCCGGCGCTTTTCCGATCAATCCCTTCTACTTTCTGATCGGCCTCACCTACGGACTCAGCGTCGTCTATCTGGCCACGCTGCGCTTCGTCGACGACAACCCCTGGCTGGTGGACCTGCAGCTCACGGTGGATTCGGCTCTCGTGTCCGCATTCATCTTCGTGACAGGAGGGATCAACAGCGACTTTTCGTCGCTCTACCTGCTGCCGATTCTCGCCGCCAGCACGCTGCGCCAGCGGCGCGGGGCGCTGCAGGTCGCGTCGCTGAGTGCGCTCCTGTACTTCGGCGTCGTGATGAGCCAATACACGACGCTTGCGACATTCCCTCACTGGACGCCGGACATCGACGCGGGCCTGCCGGTGGCGCGTTTCGCGCAGTACGTCGCGGCCACCAACGTGTTCGGCTTTCTCGCCGTCGGCGCGCTCGCCGGCGCGCTGGCCGAGCGGCTTCGCTCGACCGGCAGCCGGCTCGCCACGGTCTCCGAGACGGTGGAGGATCTGCGCGCGTTCAACGAACATGTCATCAACAGCCTGGTGAGCGGGCTGGTCACCGCCGACGCGGACTGCCGCATCCTGACGTTCAATCGCGCGGCGTCCACGATCACCGGTGTTCCGATGGGGCAGGCGGCGGGCCGCAACGCCGCTGGCGTACTCGGTCTGCCACCGCACTTCGTGAATCGTCTGACGACACTCGGGCGCACGCGCAGCCAGCGCGGCGACTTCACGGTTCGCACCGAGGACGGGCGCGACATCGAGCTGGGCGTCACCGCGGCGCGGCTGTCGTTTCC
>Ga0105238_10005195_pt1 | contig 12866 bp, 10 predicted proteins | sample KBSC34metaG_FD_81526 | JGI IMG/M metagenome (GOLD analysis project Ga0105238, IMG submission 81526) | Corn rhizosphere microbial communities from Kellogg Biological Station, Michigan, USA - KBS C3-4 metaG | ecosystem: Host-associated > Plants > Roots > Rhizosphere > Soil | place: Michigan, USA... | reverse complement strand
CAACGCAGGATCGTTCTCGAGCAATCGGCTTGCACCCGCGGGCTCGTCGGCCAACCGGCGCAGCACGGTCGCATTCAGCGCGCGGACCCGCAGCGCCGCGCGCAGCCGCGGGATCAGCCGATCATAGTTGCCGCCGCTCAGTCCCAGTGGGAGGGCGTTTTCGGGAAGCTCACCCTCCGACTCGACGGCAATCAGGGGAACGTAAGGCTTTCGTCTGCCGATCTGCTGCGCCAGTGCCTCGAATCGCGCTTTGTCGACGCCGGGCATGTCGACGACAACGGCCGCTGGCTGTACGTCCGAGACCGCCCGTACGGCGTTGCTCCAGTCGGCATCGACAAGCGGAAACATCCCGGCTTCGTCGAGCGCGGCCGCAAAGGATGGCCGTCCGCTGTTTCCGATGATGAGGATCGGCCCTTGTTGGGACATCAAACAAACCCGGGGCAGTGAGGAGGCGTCACCGTAGATCGGCCGCCTTAATGCGCCGTCAACGCGCCCTCAAGCGACGTTTGAGCGGTCGCGAAAGGCCTCCACCATCAATGGGTTGAGACCAAGTTCTGAGAGCGCGTCGCGGGCGCGGGCATTGTCCTGGGCGCGGCCGGCGAGCCGGTGGCCGCTAAGCCGATCGGGCAGCGCCGTGAGCAGCGCGCCCTGGCCGAGCCGCTTGCCCCATTCCTGCAGGTCTTGCGCGAGGAAACGATAGCCGCCGACCGCCATGATGCCTGACGGCGGCGCGGTGATCGCGATCGCGCCGGTGGTGCGGTCGATCCGCGCCGCGTACTCGGTGTCGACGAAGTCACGCGGCGTATGCGGGATCAGGGAGTCGTTGGGCGGGGCCGGAGGCGCGTAGGCTGCAACGGCGACCATCGGGCCGCGCAGGCCGAGCGTTCCCTTTGGCGTCAGCAGGATTTCACCCGATATCGACGAGCCCGGCAGCTCGCGCGGCGCGCCGTGCAGACCAGGCTTGACCAGCGCAGGCGCACCGTCGTGGGCTGTCCTTCGCGCACCGAACAATCCGGCTTCGCCGAACAGATAGGCGTCGGTCAGCGAGGCGCGCTGCGCCGTCCACAGCGGACTGGACGCCACCTGCTCGGGTGCGCGCCACATTCCGATGACATTGCGCAGAGCCGGCAGCCGCGCATCGAGGTCGAACTCGTCGAGGCGGAACACAAGCTGGGCAGGTGCGATCAGTGTATCGCAGCGATGCTCCCTCAGGTCCTGTTCGAGACCATCGGCCTCGAAGGGATGATGCAGCGCCAGCGTCCCGCCCGACAGCAGCCAGACCACGACGGACGAAGCGAGGCCCGCGAAAGAGGTCGGCGCAAACGCCGACATCACGGTTGCACCCTGCGGCACATCGCTTTCGAGCGAGAGCGCAAGCCCACCCGCGATCAGGCTCAAATGCGTGCGCGGCACGGCGCGAAAGCCGTCGGAGGTGACGTCGAATGAGATGATCGCGGCCTTGCGGCCATCCTGGATCACCGGGCGCGTCGTGCTCGACGGCTGCGCCAGCGCCTGGTCGAGCGAGGCCATGCCCTCCGGCAGGTCGCTGCCGAAACCGCAGACGTGGCGGATGGAAAAAGCTTCCGCCGCGGCATTCATGGCGAGATCGGCATGATTGACGCCGTCGACCCGGGCCGAGGCGACGATGGCCCGCGCGCTGGTACGATTGAGCGCTGCGACCAGTTCGGCCTGCCGCCACAGCAGCGGAAACAACGCCACCACGAGCCCCGCGCGATGCGCGGCGAGTACGGTCAGTGCGAGCTCCACCGTATTCGGCAGCTGCACGGCGATCACGGAATGGGCGGGCAACCCGGACTCGATGAAGTGCGCGGCGAGAGCCGAGATTGCGCGGTCTGCCGCTTCGTAAGTGAGGCGCTTCGGCGGTTGTCCGGTGACGCGCAGCTTGTTGCCGGGATCGATCAATGCCAGGTCGCGCGGCCTGCGCGCGAGAATCCGCCCGAACAGCGTGTCGAGCGTCGGCGATGTCACGGTCTGGTTCACCTCAAGCCCGTTTCTATTTCCCTAGCGCGGTCTGCCGTTGCCACCAGCCTTCGGGAAGATATCCGACCAGCGGGGTGACTTTAGGTCGTTCTATCCGATTCCATCGGGCAATCCATTGGTCACCGGCGTTAAGCACGGGAATAGCGTAGAACCCCGACATCAGCGCGCGATCGAGCGCGCCGACCGCGGACGCGAACCCCGTATGATCACGGGCTTCAAGCAGTGCTGCGATCATGGCGTCGATTGCGGGATCCTTCGCGCCCATATAGTTGCGCGTGCCCTGGGTATCGGCGGCCTGGCTGCCCCAATAGAACGACTGTTCATTGCCCGGCGAGAGCGATTGATCCCAGCGGTTCTGGATCATGTCGAATTCGTAAGCCAGGCGACGCTGGTCGAACTGTACGGGATCGACCGCGCGGACATTGGCTTCGATGCCGGCGCGTTTGAGATTGCTTGCGTAAGCCAGCGCGATCCGCTCCTGATCGCGTGTCGTCACGAGGATTTCGAAGGCGAAGGGCGTTTTCGTCGCGCGGTGCCGCAACACCGTACCATCGAGATCATAGCCGGCTTCGGACAGCAGCTTCAGCGCATCGCGCAGCGTGGTGCGGTCACGGCCCGAACCGTCGGCGACAGGCAAGCGATAGCTGCCGTCGAGAACATCGGGCGCGATGTCGGACGCGAACGGCTTGAGCAGCTCCCGCTCGCGGTCATCTGCAGGGCGCGTATAGGCAGACAGCTCCGAACCCGGGAAGTAGCCGCCGCTTCGGGTGTACAGACCGAAGAAATAATTCCGGTTGATCCATTCGAAATCGAACAACAGCGTGAGCGCGCGGCGTACGCGGATGTCCGAAAACACCTGGCGCCGGGTGTTGAACACCAGATATTCGGTCGGTTGCGGCAGGCCGCTCTTGATGGTGTCGCGGATGACTTCGCCATTCCTGGCTGCGGCAAAATCGTAACCGTCGTGCCAGCGCAGCGGCTCGCTCTCGGCGCGGAAATCGGTGAGGCCGCGCTTGAACGCTTCGAACTGGCTGTTGGATTCGCGGAAATAGTCGAACCTGACCTCGTCGAAATTGAACAGGCCGCGATTGATCGGCAGGTCCCGTCCCCAGTAGTTGGGATCGCGGGTGAAGGTCACGCTGGCGCCGGGCTTCACCGCGGTGATCCGATAGGGCCCCGAACCGATCGGTGGCGCCAGGGAAGTCTCCTCGAACGTCGCGGGATCGACCGCATGCCGGGGCAGGACCGGCATCAGGCCGAGAATCAGCGGCAGCTCGCGATCATTGGCGCCTGTGAGGTCGAAGCGCACGCTGAGGCGATCGAGCGCTTCGGCTCTTGCGACCTTGGAATAATATTGCCGATGGTTCGGGCGCCCGTGATCGCGCAACAGCTCCCAGGAGAACAGCACGTCGTCCGCGGTGACGGGCTTGCCATCCGAGAAATGCGCGCGCTCGTCGAGACGGAAGGTGACATAGCTTCGCGCGTCGTCGGTCTCGACCGTCCTGGCGAGCAGGCCATAGAGCGTGAATGGCTCGTCCTCGCCACGGGCCATCAGGCTTTCGATGACGTAACCGCGTTCGAAGTTGAAGCTTCGCACTTGCTGGACCGCGATGCCTCGGACGATCATCGGATTGAGGCTGTCGAATGTGCCGAGGTTGCCCCACACCAGCCGTCCGCCTTTGGGCGCATCGGGATTGAAATAGGGCAGGTGTGTGAAATTGGCCGGCAGGGCCGGATTGCCATGCATCGCGAGCGCATAGCTTTCCGCGGCAACGCTCGGTTTCCAGGCCGATGCCAGCATCAGCGCAAGCGCAAACCGGGTCGCTCCACCAACGGAAATGCGCCTGAAAACCAACATGGATACGCGCGGAATTGATTCGGACCGGCAGATGCACGAGTCTTAGCATAGAGCCCCGGAATAGTCGGATTGCCGAGACCAAATCTGCTTGCCGGCATTGATCTTTCCGCCCGCCACGGTATGAAGGCGGGCGATTGGGGAAGGCGACAGGACCTGTCACGTATCCGCCTCAATTGACTAGGAGACAGCCGCCGCGAAAAGGCGCGATACGGCGCCCTCAGACGGTTTCGGGCGCTCCCGTTCAGAAAGGGTTTTCCGCAATGAATTTCCGTATCTTGGCCGCGTCGGTCGGGCCGCGTGGGCGACTTCTCGCCTTTTTGGCGGCGACCGCACTGGCCGTTCCCTTTACCGTGACGGCCCAAGCCCAGGCCCCGGCGCCGGCCCCGGGGGCGCCCGCGCCCGCCAAGAAGAAGGCCGCGCCGAAGGCGCCGGCAGCCGCCCCCGCGCCGACCGCCCAAGCACCCGCGCCGGCCCCGCAACAGGCTCCGCCGCCCCAACAGGGGCAAGCCCAGCCTCCGGCTGCCGGTGGCCAGCCGCCGCAGCAGGACCAGGTGCAGTTGATCTATGCGCCCTGGACCAAGTTCTGCCTGAAGGGACAGGATGCCAATGCCAAGCAGGTCTGCTTCACCGGCAAGGATGGCCGCATCGAGTCCGGCCAGCCCGTGGTCGCCGCTGTAATCATCGAGCCCGAAGGCGAGCCGAAGAAGATCCTGCGCGTCACGCTGCCGCTCGGCATGCAGCTCGTGCATGGAACCCGGCTCATCGTCGACAACAATCCGCCGCAGCAATCGCCCTACGTGATCTGCTTCGCCAATGGCTGCATGTCCGATTACGAGGCGACCCCGGAGCTGCTGGCCAACATGAAGAAGGGCCAGAACCTCGTGGTACAGGCGATCAATGCCAACGGCGCGCCGCTGACGCTGCCGTTGCCGCTCGCCGAATTCGCCAAGGCCTATGATGGGCCGCCGACGGACCCGAAGGTGTTCGAGGAAACCCAGAAGAAGCTGCAGGAAGAGCTGCAGAAGCGCGCCGACGAAGCCCGCAAGCGGCTCGAGGCGAACCCGCCGCCCAGCGGTACCACCGCGCCGGCCCCGAGTGCCGCGAAGCAGTAAGCTCTCGAAAAGCAAAAAGGGCGCTCTCCTTCCAGAGAGCGCCCTTTTCTTTGCGGGCAGAAGCCCAATTCAGTTCAGTGACGGGTTGCGGGGGCGGTAGCCGCCCGATTTGTCCTTGATGAAAATTTCCGAGACCTGCGAGTGCCGGATCGGTTCGCCGGAATCGTCGGGCAGAAGGTTCTGCTCCGACACATAGGCGACGTATTCGGAGTCAGAGTTCTCCGCAAGCAGGTGATAGAACGGCTGATCCTTGTGAGGGCGAACGTCCTCGGGGATCGACAGCCACCATTCCTCGGTGTTGTTGAATTCCGGATCGATGTCGAAGATCACGCCCCGGAACGAGAAGATCCGGTGGCGCACGATCTGCCCGATCTGGAACTTGGCGGTTCGCGCTTTGATCATGCACTAGTCGATAAACCATGATGGGAGACCGCGCTAGTGCCCGTTTCCCACGCTGTTGATCCATTGTCACAAAACCACTGCGTTACCCCTTGTGGTAACTGCGATTTGACCGAATCTAAATTTTACGGTGCATGGCGGCCGGCGCGCCAGGATGGCGCCAGCCCCTCGCGCATGGCGAGCCGCCGCAACGGACCGACCGAACCGATCAAATGCAGCCCGGCCGCACGCAGCGATTGCACGGGAAGGAGATCACTCAGCAAGGAGCGGTTCGCCACATCGATCGCAAACGTACGGCTGAGCACATCGGCGCGCCGCGCCACGTCGTAGCGCCGCAGCGTGTTGGCCGCGCCGGGATCATCGCCCGACGAAATTGCCTCGTGCACGGTCGCGGCTATGTCGGCGGCATCGCGCAATCCCATGTTGAGGCCTTGCGCGCCGATCGGCGGGATCACATGCGCGGCTTCGCCGACCAACACCACGCGCTTTTGCGCAAATTGCCGGGGCCGCTCGATGGCAAGCGGAAACACGTGACGGCCGCCTTCGACCGCCATGCGCCCGAGAATCGAATGCGATTGCTTCTCGGCAGCCTCGGACAATTCGTCATCGCTGAGCGCGCTGAGGCGCTCGACATCCTTTGGGCCTGCGACCCACACCACACTGCAGCGAGTGCCCGGCAGGGGCACGAACACGCAGGGGCCATGCGGGGTATGAAATTCGGTCGATATGTTCTTGTGCGGACGCGCGTGGCTGACATTGAAGGTGAGGGCGGCTTGATTGAGGTCGCGCCTGCTGACGGAAATGCAGGCCGCCTTGCGGCACAGGGAATGTCGGCCATCGGCGCCAACGACAAGGCGTGCGGATAGCGACTTTCCGGCGGCGGTGCGGATGACGACATTTTCCTCGTTCGGCGCGACGCTCTCGGCCTCATCGTCCAATCGTGCGAGAGCGGACAATTCCGCGGCGCGCGCTTCGAGCGCCTCCATCAAGGTCCGATTTTCGATGTTGTAGCCGAACGCATCGCGGCCAATTTCGTCGGCCGCAAAGCGCACCTCCGGCGCGCGGATCAGGCGGCCGGTGTCGTCGACCAGCCGCATGGTCTTCAGCGCCGCGGCCTTGTCCTCGCAACGCCGCCATACATCGAGGCTGACGAGGAAGTCGACGGAAGCGCCCAACAGCGCGGTGGTGCGGTTGTCGGCATAGGGGACGCGCCGCGCGATCAGTGCGACATTGTTGCCGCTCTCGGCCAACGCAATGGCGGCTGAAAGACCGGCCGGACCGCCGCCAACCACCACAACGTCTTGAGAAACAGAAGGCTCCTGCATGCCCGTCACAATTGGCATGCCGGGCGGCATTTTCAAGTCCGTTTCAAACCCGCGTTAGATGATAGGTTTTTCGCGACCGATCGCCGCAACATCGCATGTACAAACAAAGCCGATTCCTGATAGCACTGCGCGACGAATGGACCAGGTTGACCAGCCAGTTTCCTTGAGTGCCACACCGCGGAGGCGTGTCGCCGCTTTCTCCGTGCATGTGTTCACGGCACTTGGCGCGGGTATTGCCTTGCTAGCGCTGCTGGAAGCCGTGCGCGAGCATTGGGCCGCGATGTTTGCCTGGCTCGGCATGGCGCTCGTCATTGACGCTGCCGATGGACCGATGGCGCGCCGGCTCGACGTGGTGAGGCTGCAGCCGAACTGGTCCGGTGAGGTACTCGACCTCGTGGTCGACTTCGTCACCTATGTCTTCGTGCCGGCCTATGCGATCACGGCGGGCGGGCTGCTGCTGCCGCTTGCGGCGCCTCTGCTCGGCATCGGCATCACCGTCAGCGGCGCGCTCTATTTTGCCGACCGCCGCATGAAGAGCGCCGACAACCATTTCCGCGGCTTTCCGGGATTGTGGAATATCGCCGCCTTCTATCTGTTCCTGCTGCACTGGCCGCCGGCGTTGTCGACGCTCCTCGTAGCCGTATTGATCGCGGCGACGTTCCTGCCGTTCCATGTGATCCATCCCGTGCGTGTGGTGCGGCTGCGTTGGCTCACGCTGATCCTGATGGCGGCGTGGGCCGCGCTCGCGATCTATACGCTCATCAACGATTTCAACGTCGAGGCGCCCGTCATCGTCGCGCTGTGCGTGATCGCCGCCTATGTCGTGGCGAGCGACGGCGCCATCCGCTTTCTGCGGTCGCTCAAGGCATGATCGATCTTCTGACCAGTCCGGAAGCCTGGGCAGCGCTGCTGACGCTGACCGCGCTCGAAATCGTTCTCGGCATCGACAATGTGATCTTCTTGTCGGTCATTGTGGCGCGTATTCCGGAGCCGCAGGCCAGCCGCGCGCGCAAGGTCGGACTTGCGCTGGCGTTGATTTTCCGCATCGTCCTGCTGACCTTCCTGGTGTGGCTGATCGGCCTGACCCGCGATGTCTTCGTCGTCAGCGGCATGGGATTCTCCTGGCGCGACATCATCCTGATTGCCGGCGGATTATTCCTGCTCGCGAAGGCCACCCACGAGATCCATGCCGAGGTGGAAGGGAGCGAGGAGGGAGCCGGTCAGGCCGGCGGCGCCAACGCGTTCTTCTGGGTGATCGCTCAGATCGTGGTGATCGACCTGGTGTTCTCACTCGACTCCATCATCACGGCGATCGGCATGGCGAGCGACCTGGCCATCATGATCGCGGCCGTCGTGATCGCCTGCATCGTCATGTATGTGTCGTCGGGGCCGGTAGCGCGCTTTGTCGCGGAGCATCCGACCACCAAGATGCTGGCGCTGGCGTTCCTGGTGCTGATCGGCGTCGCGCTGGTCGCCGACGGCTTCGAGTTCCATATCCCGCGCGCCTACATCTATTTCGCCATCACGTTTTCCGCTGCGGTCGAGTTTTTCAATGTGCTCGCCAAGCGCAACCGCAAGAAGCCTTAGCCTGTTGCCGGCCGTTCGAGTTGACAATGCGGCCTTGATGGCCTTGGTTTCCGGTGCTGACAAATCGCCGGGAGGAGTCGCGATGACCAAGGCCGTGCGTGTGCACAAGGTGGGAGGACCGGAGGCGCTCGTTTACGAGGCTGTCGACCTCACCGCCCCGGGGCCGGGCGAGGTGCGCATCCGCCAGCACGCGGTCGGGTTGAATTTCATTGACGTCTATTATCGCACAGGGCTCTACAAGGCGCCCGGCACGCCGTTCATCGCCGGCAACGAAGCCTCCGGCGAGGTCGTCGCCGTCGGTCCCGGCGTCACCAATTTCCATCCCGGCGACCGCGTCGCCTACTATCACAACCTCGGCGCCTATGCGACCGAGCGCAACATTCCCTGGGAGAAGCTGGTCAAGCTGCCCGATCACATCACCTACGAGCAGGGCGCAGTGTTGATGCTGAAGGGACTCACGGTCTGGTATCTCCTGCACAAGACCTTCAGGATCGAGCCGCACCATCGCGTGTTGATCCATGCCGCGGCCGGCGGCATCGGGCTGCTCGCATGCCAATGGGCGAGGGCACTCGGCGCCCACGTCATCGGCACGGTCGGCTCGAAGCAGAAGGCCGAACTCGCGCTTGCCAACGGCTGTGACCACGTCATCAACTATAGCGAGGAAAACTTCGTTGACCGCGTGAAGCAGATCAGCCGCAACGAGCTCTGCGACGTCGTCTATGACGGCGTCGGCAAATCGACGTTTCCGGGTTCGCTGTCTTGCCTCAAACCGCGCGGCCTGTTCGTCAGCTTCGGCAATGCCTCAGGTCCCGTGCCGCCCTTTTCGATCGCCGACCTCAACAATCACGGCTCGCTGTTTGCGACCCGGCCCAAGCTCAACGACTATATCGGCACCCGCAAGGAATTGCTTGAGGGCGCCGATACGCTGTTTGCCGCCGTGATAAGCGGCAAACTGCATGTACCGATCAACCACGCCTATGCGCTGAAGGATGCAGCGAAGGCGCATATCGATCTCGAGAGCCGGCAAACGACCGGCGCTTCGATCCTGAAGCCGTAGGTTTCGTGATAGCGAGGGCACTCGCTCGCTATCACGAACCGGCTACGCGACGAGACGCGCCGCTCCGGCCCTGGTCAGGATCGCGTCGAGGCCGTCGATCATCTCGGCAATCTCCTCGCGCGTGACATTGAGCGCCGGCATGAACCGCAGTGCGTCCGGTTGCGGCGAGTTGAGCAGCAAGCCCGCTTCCAGCGCCTGCGCCACGATCGCGGCGCCGATCGGCAGCTTCAGATCGAGGGCCAGCAGCAGGCCGCGGCCCCGCACATCGCCGAGCCCATGCCGAGCCGAGAGCTTCTGCAACTCGCCTTCCAGCAACAGTCCGGTGTCTGCAGCCGATTTCAGGAAAGATGGCTTGCTGACCTCGTCGAGCACCGCAAGCCCGACAGCGCACATCAGGGGATTGCCGTTGAACGTGCCGCCCTGGTCGCCATGCGCGAAGCAGGAAGCCTTGTCGGTCGCGAGCAAAGCCGCAAGGGGCACGCCGCCGCCGATGCCCTTACCGAGCGTCATGATGTCAGGTTCGATGTCCGCATGCTCATAGTGGAACAGTTTTCCGGTGCGACCCATGCCGGTCTGGATCTCGTCGAAGATCAACAAAAGCCCGTGCTCATGCGTCAACGCGCGCAATTCTTGCAGGAACTGATCGGTCGCGGGCCAGACACCGGCCTCACCCTGGATCGGCTCGAGCATGACCGCGATCGTGTTGGCGTTGATCAGCGCCTTGACTGAGTCGAGATCATTCAGCCGCGCCTTCCGGAAACCCGGCACTTTCGGCTCGAACAATGGTTCGAACGCCTTCTTGCCCGAGGCTGACATGGTCGCAAGCGTACGTCCGTGGAAGCCGCCTTCGAAGGTGATGATCTCGTAAGCTCCGCCCTTGTGCAGCGAACCATATTTGCGCGCGAGCTTGATGGCGCCCTCATTCGCCTCAGCACCAGAGTTGGCGAAGAACACCTGGTCGAAGCAGCTCTTGTCGACCAGCGCTTTCGCCAGCTTGAGGCTGGCATCGTTGTAATAGGCCGGGCTCGGCGTGATCAGGCGTTTGGCCTGTGCCGAGAGTGCGTCGGCGATGCATAACGGCGAATGTCCGAGGCAATTGACCGCCCAGCCCTGGATGAAATCGAGATAGCGCTTTCCCGTGTCATCCCAGAGGTATGAACCTTCGCCCCGGACGAACACGGTTTGTGGCCGTGCGGTGATATCCATCAGCGCGTCGAACGGATTGATAGCGTTTAGCATGTCGAAATTCCTTCTGTGCTGGAGGGGAGGGGCCGAAACGCAAGAAGGCCGCGCTTTTCGGGCGCGGCCTTCTCGAGAACTATGCTGATCTATTCAGTCAGCGTGGTCGTCGGACATGGCGCAGCCCATCATCGTCGCTGGTGCGACGGCGGAAAGCTGCGCGGCGGTTGGTCCGGCTCGAAATCATGGGGCGCGGTCATACAGCCGCAGCGGATAGGATGTCAAGCGGTATGGGGCATCAGCCACTCACTCCTCGCCCCGATAGACGGCCACGCCGCCCTCGCCGACATCGAAGGTCATGAGGTCATCGCCGATGATGAGAGGTCCCTTGTATGTCTGGCGCGTGGCGCTGATCAGCTCGGCGTTGCTTGGTTCCGGCGAGGTCGCATTGCCCAGCCGGACGATGTGGGTATAGACCGCCAGCTTCGGTTTGGCGCGATCGAACACGGTGCCAACTTCCTGCGGGCTGGTGTGATGCGCCATGATCCGCTGAATTGCCGGGAGCTTCATCATCTCGGGGCCGGAGAGGCCGACCTCGTGGATGAGGATGTCCGTGCCGGCCCCATATTTGATGGCGCTTTCTGTGAAGCGCGTATCGCCGGAAATCACGACCGACTTGCCGCGATAGTCGATCCGATAGCCGTAGGCAGGCTTGATGACATCGCCATGATTGACCTCGAAGGCGGTGACGCGCACGCCGTTCTTCTCATAGACGACGCCGTCGGCGGTGAACTCCTCGACCTTCACCGCGATGCCTTCAGGCGGAAGCTTCTCGTCTTCGCTGCGGATCTTGATATCGGCGGCATAGGCCTGCTGCAGCCCGTCCATCAGCTGCTTTGCGCCGGTCGGACCGATGACATGAAAGGCGGTTTTGCGCTGAGCATAGGGCGTTCCAAGCCAGCCGGTCAGCCAGAGATCGGGGACACCCGAGGTATGATCGGAATGGAAGTGGGTGAGAAAAAGCACGTCGATCTTGCCGAGGGGGATGTTGAGCTGCCGCAGCCTGATCGGCACTCCGCGGCCGGCGTCGATCAGGAGCTTCTGGTCGCCGGCCTCGATCAGCGTGCTCGGCCCGAACCGCGTCGGCCGCGGCGTGGGCGACGCGGTACCGAGCAGGGTGACCCGGAACGTATCATCGTTTTGCGCAGAGGCGCTTTCGAAGGCCAACAAGCTGCAAAGCAGCGCAACGCCGAAAACAATCGTTCTGGTCATGGAGATGCCTCTGATCGGATGGGGTGAGAGCAACCGCCTATTTGAAGCCGGCCGACGGTTCCAGTTTTACTAAACCTTTAGGCATCAGCCGTAGCCTGAACCGATCAAGCTTAGAACAGCCGGTTAGCGCTCAGGATGAGCGAAATAGATACAGGCCTTTCGATCGCCGACGAAGTCGAGGCGGCGATCAGCACAGGCTCAACCCAGAAATGCGCAGAAACCGCCGGCCGCGTGACGGCGCTGTTTCTGGCGGCGGCGACCCGTTATAGCGACGAGCAGATCGAGCTGTTCGGCGACGTCTTCGAGCGCCTTATCAACACCATCGAGCTTCGGGCACTTGCGGATGCCGGCGCGCGGATCGCCTTGGCCGAGCTGAGCGCGCAGCTTGCGCCGCTGCCACGGGCGCCGGCCTCGGTCATTGGCCGACTGGCGCGGCATGAAGAGATCGACGTGGCGCGGCCGGTGCTGACGGAGTCGCCGCGGCTCAGCAGCGAAGATCTGGTCGAGATCGCGAGCAACGGCGGCGAGAAGCATCTGGTCGCGATTGCCGGCCGATGGTGGCTGCAGGAGATCGTCACCGACGCCCTGCTGGCGCGCCGCTTCCCGAGCGTCAACCGCCGTCTTGTCAACAACCCCGGCGCCAAGGTGACGCCGGCGGGCTTTGCGATGATCGTGGCACAGGCGGTCTCCGATCCCGAACTCGCGGTTGCGACCGGCATCCGGGCGGATTTGCCGAGGGAGCTGCGAACAAAACTCCTGCGCGGGGCTACCGACATCGTGCGGACCCGGCTGTTGTCACGTGCGCCGCCCTATCTGTTCGAGGAGATTCGTGCGGCGATTGCCGCGGCCTCGGCCGGCACGGAGCGTGAATTGTCGCGGGAGCGCGATTTTGCAACGGCCAGGACGCTTGTGGCGCAACTGAAGAAGGACGGCAGGCTGACGGAGGCAAGCCTGCTCGGGCTCGCCAGGCAAAAACGCTACGAAGAAACCGTGGCAGCACTCGCGGAGCTGTCACGGACCGGCATCGAGATCGTCCGCCCGCTGATGCAGAGCCTGAACAGCGACGGCATCCTCGT
>Ga0105238_10005194_pt1 | contig 12867 bp, 19 predicted proteins | sample KBSC34metaG_FD_81526 | JGI IMG/M metagenome (GOLD analysis project Ga0105238, IMG submission 81526) | Corn rhizosphere microbial communities from Kellogg Biological Station, Michigan, USA - KBS C3-4 metaG | ecosystem: Host-associated > Plants > Roots > Rhizosphere > Soil | place: Michigan, USA... | reverse complement strand
GATGACATACCATGACGAAGACCCCACTCGAGGCCGTCAGGCTCTTCAACGGAGCCCTCGATGACGCAAGTGACAGTCCAGCCGGTGTCGTGCTGCGTGGAGCGCTTGCGCTCGACACGTTGCACCTGCTCCAGACTGATAGCTACCAGCGTGAAGTGCAGCCGATGAGTTCCCAGAGCCGCATCCTCGATGCGCTCACGAAGGGCGAACGTCTGCCCGACGTGGTTCTCGGCATGCGCGGCCACAACTTCCACATGCGCGAGGGCGCCTTCAGCCTGAAGGACACGACCTACATCGTGGATGGGCTGCAGCGCATCTCGACGATCATCCAGTACAAGCATCAGAACCCGACAGCGGAAGTCCACATCGGCGCCACCGTCCACATGGACACCACGCCGGAGTGGGAAAGCGACAAGTTCCACAAGTTGAACAACTGGCGGAACAAGCTGTCGCCCAACATTCTGCTTCGCAACATGCACAAGACCAACGATGGCGTCCGCATGCTCTATGGCCTCTCGCTCAACGATCGCGCGTTCCCGCTGCATCATCGGGTGTCGTGGCAGCAGCGTATGACGAAGGGCGAGCTCATCACCGCGCTGAACTTCGCGAAGACCGTCGGCTATCTTCATGGCCACAAGGTCGCCGCGTCGCGCAGCCAGGTTGATGATGTTGCTGTGGGGCTGCAGAAGCTCGTCGATGCGGTCGGCGTGCAGGTGGCGAAGGACAATGTCCGTACCTTCTTCGATCTGGTGGATACGCTGTGGGGCATCAAGAGCGTGCAGTACAAGGAAGGCGCCATCTACATGCGCGGTACCTTCCTCGGCGTGCTGGCGCGGCTCCTCTCGAACCACGAGGACTTCTGGCAGAACGACGACAAACGGCTGTTCATCAATGTGGATCTGAAGCGCAAGCTTTCGCAGTTCAAGATCTACGATCCGGAAGTCGTTCGCCTCGCTGGGTCTTCCGGTCAGGCGCAGACGGTGCTGTACATCATGATGCGCGATCACCTCGACAAGGGGAAGCGCTCGGGCAGGCTCACGGCCCGCGCTGGCGTCACGATCGGCGGAGAGGAAGACGATGCGGACGACAACAACGCCGAGTAAGAGTACGTTGTTGGATCAAGCCGAGCGGCTTATTCGCGACATACGGCGTGACGTCGGAGTGGCCTGGCGCTACTTCGAAGAAATGCAGTTGATCGTTAGGAAGCGTTCGGACTGAAATACCGAAATAGGGAGGGCTCCGCCATGCGGGGCCCTTTTCCATTTCGAGGCGAGTCCGGTTTGACAGACTGACAATTCTAACGTATACATCACCCCGTACCCAAGCGGGTTCACTAACAGAAACAGGAGAAGGACATTGGCGAAAAGCTACTTCCCGCCGAACAAGCTGCTCCCATGGCTCCTTGCGAGAGCAACGGGCCAGGAGAGTTTCCGCCTTATGGCAGAGTTTTTTGCCGAAGTACGGGTGGAAGCGAACTACGAAGGCATCCTCGCAGGGCTGCGCGACCTCAAGAATCGCGCATTCCCGGATCCGGATGCGATGGGACCGAACGACCGCGAACTCTTCGATAGAGCCATGGCGACGGTGAGGGATCAGGAACGCCGCGCCAAGGAGCGTAAGAAGGCGAAACCGCGGGCAAAGAAGAAGCCGAAGAAAATGGCGCGCAAACGCCGTTGAGACGAACAAGCCTCATGCAGGGAAGCCTCATGCTCCCGCGTGAGGCTTTCCTTTCATAAACGCAAAACCCGCCGGAAGGCGGGTTTCTGCGACGAATCCAAGGATTCTTAGGAAAGGTGCGCCGAAATGAGCTTCGTCATCTCGAACATGGTCACCTCGCCCTTGCCGCCGAAGAGGGGCTTCAACTTGTCATCCGCGAGGATGTTGCGCTTGTTCTTCGGGTTCTGGAGGTCATGCTTCTTGATGTACTCCCAGACCTTCTTCACTACTTCGCCGCGGCTCATAGGGCCCTTACCGGTGACTGCCTCGAGCTCCGGAGAGAGCGTCATAGGCTTCATGAGTGCTGGATTCGCTGTTCGTGGCATAGATTGATGTTGTGATAAGTAGTCAGAAATGACTGAACCCTATTGTAGCCTAGGGAAATAGCCTGTGAAGCCCTTGCCGGGGACAACTGCTTGTGCCCAAATGCTGTGGTCTAATATTGCATTCTGTCTGCATTACCCTATACTGTGAAAAGTTGTGTGCGTAATGTCAGCGTTCACGACGCCTTTGGTCAATCAGAAGGAGAGGATTATGCCTTCATTCACTGGACAGACCTCTCCGCTCTGGAGAGTTGGCTACTATCACTTGACCGAGCTTACCAACGCTCGCGCAGGGCGTGCCGAGTCACTTCCGCGTCGCGCTGAGGAGCTTGCAGACCTTTTGACCGAGTCTGGTCTGAAGATCGCAAAGGTGCCTGGAGCGGTGAAGTATTCAAAGCACGGTCTGCATGGGTATACGTTCATGGCTTGCCTTGAGCAGTCGTCAGCGTCGATCCACTGCTATCCGGAAGCGACCCATCGTTCTGTGACGGTTAATATCGAGACCTGTCGCCCCGAGGACGAGATGCAGTCTGCAATCGACACCGTCACTTGGCGTCTCTCGCAGTTCTATGGCGCTCGCGCAATGATCCGAAGCAGGAGCGGCAAAGGGCTCTACCTACAGTCGAAAGATGTCGAACTTGGTCACGGCATGAAGTGGCTTAGGGATTACGCCAAACGCTGGGAGCCGTAGGGCTTCCGCCAAAGAAAGGGCAGCAGCACTACTACGCTGCGGCCCTTTTCCCTTTGTGGATAGCGCCTTTTCTGCTAGAATGCGAAGACATGCAGGGGGGTATATCCATACACCTAGCGCCTTTGGCGCTGTTCCATATCGGTAACTTTCCCGTAACCAACACTCTGGTTACGACCATCGTCGTATCCCTCATCCTCGTCATCATCGCGTTCTTCGCGGGCCGCAACATGAAGCTCATACCGGGCAAGTTCCAGGCGGTCATAGAGCTCCTTGTCATGTACCCTTACGAATTCACCCGCGACACGCTCCAGAACGACAAGGTCACGAGGAGGATTTTCCCGGTCATCATGACCATCTTCCTCTTGGTCCTTTTCCAGAACTGGTTCGGCCTCCTGCCGATCACCGAGGGTATCGGCCTTGCGCCCGCTGAGCCGGGCGGGGAAGTCACGAGCTACCTCTATTCGGGCGCGACCGACCTCAACTTCACGCTCTCGCTCGCCCTCATCGCATTCATCGCCATCGAGTTCTTCGGTATCGCGACGATAGGATTCTTTACGTACGCCAAGAAGTTCCTCAACTTCTCGTCCCCGATCAAGTTTGTGGTGGGCCTCATCGAGCTCGTGTCTGAGTTCGCCCGCCTCATCTCGTACTCGTTCCGCCTTTTCGGCAACGTATTCGCAGGGAAGGTGCTTATCTTGGTGATTGCGTTCTTCGTACCGCTCTTCCTGCCGGTGCCGTTCCTCGCGTTCGAGACTTTCGTGGGCTTTATCCAGGCGGCGATCTTCGCGCTTCTCACGCTCTTCTTCACGAAGATCGCGATCGAGATCCACGACGAGTCTCATTCTGAGGAGCACGCGTCGCTCGCGATGAGCGAGGCCTTGGAGGAAGGGTTGCATCACGCAGAGGCCTAAGGCCCTTGCGTGGCGCACCCCTCCCTCGGAGGAATTACTTACCAGATCAGATTTTATTATGGATATTGAATCAGCAAAGGCAATCGGAATGGCAATCGCTGTCGGTTTCGGCGTGTTCGGCCCGGGCATCGGCATCGGTCTCATCGCAGGCCGCGCACTCGAAGCTATCGGACGCAACCCGGAGGCTCAGAGCGCGATCATCACGAACATGTTCATCGGTATCGCCTTCACCGAGGCGCTCGCCATCTTCGCGCTCGTGGTCGGCTTCATCATCAAGTTCACATAGTCTCGTCGCGTAACCGCTATGTCTGCACTTATCTCTAGCTTCGGCATCGATTGGCACCTTCTGTTCGCGTACATCGTGAACTTCTTGGTGCTGGTCGGCCTTCTGACCTGGCTTCTCTACAAGCCGGTGATGAAGATGGTGTCTGAGCGGGCTGCGGTGGTAGCGAAGGGCGTGGAGGACGCGCAGGCAGCGGCAGTAAAGCTCTCTGAAGCAGAGAGCGAGGCTGTCGCACGCCTCAAGGCCGCGGAGTCTGAAGCTTCGGGCATCGTCGATACGGCTCGCCAGAGCGCGAACGACACCAAGGCAGGCATCCTGAAAGAAGCGGAGTCGCGCGCCGCGCAGGTAGCGAGCGACGCAGAGGCACGTGCGAAGGAAGCTGCTGCTAAGGCGCTCCGCGAGAGCGAGAAGGAGATCGCGCGTCTCGCGATGCTCGCTGCAGCGAAGGTGATGCAGGGCAAGGCATAACGACATGATCAAGGATTATCCGAAATTCATCGAGCACTTGAAGGCGACGGGACGCATGAAGCTCCTGCCGCAGGTGCTCCGCGAGCTCAAGGAGGCGGAGGCGCGCGAGAAATTGCTCGCACCGCGCACCGAGAGCGCCAAGGATAATCCGGAACTCATATCGGGCTCCCGCACGCTCGCGAACGGCACGCTCACGGATACGACCGGCAAGCAGGCACTCATCGATATTTACAAGAAGATCACGAGTTCAACTAACTAAGAGAACATGGAGTCGATTATCAAACAGATAGAGCGCGAGATTTCCGGCTGGCAGCCCAAGGGCGGTACCGAAGAAGTCGGTATCGTGCGTGCGACCGGCGACGGCATCGCAGAGATCGACGGCCTCGACAAGGCCGTGATGACCGAGATGGTGCTCTTCGATCCGACCTTCGACCGCAGCCTCGAAGCTGCGCTCAAAGACCCGGAGCCGCTCTACGGGCTCGTGCTGAACCTCGAGGAAGGCGGCGTGCGCGCCGTGATTCTCGGCGACTCGTCGAAGGTGTACGAGGGCATGCTCGTACGCCGCATGAATCGTCTCCTCTCGATCCCGGTCGGCGACAGCCTCGTAGGCCGCGTGGTGAACCCGCTCGGCGAGCCGGTAGACGGCAAGGGCCCGACAGGCGCAAGCATCGACAAGCCTATCGAGCGCGAAGCATACGGCGTCATCGACCGTTCTCCGGTGAACGTCCCGCTCCACACCGGTATCAAGGCTATCGACGCCATGATCCCGATCGGCCGCGGGCAGCGCGAGCTCATCATCGGCGACCGCGGTACTGGTAAGACCGCGGTGGCTATCGACACTATTTTGAACCAGCTCTCCGAGCCAGCTGAGACGCGCCCCATCTGCATCTACGTGGCTATCGGCCAGAAGGAATCGAAGACGGCAAAGCTTGTAGCAGAACTCTCCGAGAAGGGCGCGATGGCGTACACCATCGTCGTCACCGCCCCAGCATCCGCACCAGCTGCGCTCCAGTTCCTCGCCCCGTTTGCGGGTGCGACTATCGGCGAGCACTTCATGGAGCAGGGCAAGGACGCACTCGTGGTGTACGACGACCTCTCGAAGCAGGCCGTCGCGTACCGCCAGATGTCGCTCCTTCTGCGCCGCCCGCCAGGCCGCGAAGCATATCCGGGCGACGTGTTCTACCTCCACTCGCGTCTCCTCGAGCGCGCAGCAAAGCTCTCCAAGGAAAAGGGCGGCGGGTCGCTCACTGCGCTCCCGGTGATCGAGACCCAGGACAACGACGTCTCGGCATACATCCCGACGAACGTGATCTCGATCACGGACGGTCAGATCTTCCTCGAGTCATCGCTATTCAACAAGGGCCAGCGCCCGGCGGTGAACGTGGGTATCTCCGTGTCCCGCGTGGGTTCTGCGGCGCAGACCAAGGCTATGAAGAAGGTCTCGGGCAAGATCAAGAACGAACTCGCACAGTTCCGCGAACTTGAAGCCTTCATGCAGTTCTCGAGCGACCTCGACGCAGACACCAAGCGCCAGATCGACTCGGGCCGCCGCATGACGGAGATGCTGAAACAGAACCGCGGCGAGCCGCTTCCGTTCGAGATGGAAGCAGCCGTAATCTTCGCGGCGACGAACGGCTTCATGGACACCTTCGCGCCGGAGAACATCTCCGCGATGGAGAAGAAGCTCCGCGACTTCCTCACGCGCGAAGCGAAGCCGGAACTCGAGGCAATCAAGTCGTCGAAGAATATCGAGGAAGCAACCGAGGCATCCCTCAAGGAGAAGCTCGCGCGCTTCGCTGAGACCGCGTAATCACTCATGGCGCTGAAGGACATCAAGAATGCGATAGGAGCCAAGCTGCGCACCAATAAGGTGACGCGGGCCATGGAGGCTGTCTCCGCGGTGAAGATGCGCAAGACGCAGCAGTCGGCACTCGCCGGCCGCGCGTACGCGCGCGCTGCGCTCCAGATCCTTTCCCGCCTTTCGGGCACGAGCGACTTGAAGCGGCACGCGCTCTCGACGACGCGCCCCGTGAAGAACACTGCGCTCGTGGTCATCACGAGCGATAAGGGCCTCGCGGGTGCGCTCAACTCGGGCGTGCTCAAGGCCGCAGCTGCCGCTATCGAGGGCCGTCCGAAGGAATCCATCCGCGTGTACGCATACGGCCGCAAGGCAGATGAATTCTTCAGTCGCCGCGGGTACAACGTAGTGAAAGCTATCGAGAACAAACGCGACGACGTGCCGCCGGCGGTGATGCAAGAGCTCTCGAATGAACTCTCTGCAGGGTTCGTGTCAGGCGAATACGACGAGGTCATCGCCGCCTACAGCAACTTCAAGTCGACCTTCGAGCAGATCCCGACTGCGCGCCGCCTCTTGCCGCTCTCGGTCGAGGGTATCAAGGGGCTCGTGGGCGACATCATCCCGGTGCGCGGCAAGTGGAGCGATGTCGAGGATGCGAAGGCGCCGGCGGCGTACAACGTCGAGCCATCTGCCGAGACGGTGCTCGGCGTGCTCATCCCGCGCCTCGTCGCTGTGTCGCTCTACCACATGCTCCTCGAGTCCAAGGCTTCTGAGCACTCGGCGCGCATGGTGGCGATGAAGAACGCATCGGATAAATCGAAGGAAGTCGCGCACGAGCTCACCCGCAAGTTCAACAAGACCCGCCAGGCCGCGATCACCCGCGAAGTGTCGGAAATCGTTTCCGGAAGGGAAGCATTAGCAAGTTAGGGGCGCTTTTGATAGAAATTAATTACAACCATTATGAACAAAGGAACCATCACTGAAGTCATCGGGCCGGTCGTCGACGTGCATTTCGCGGACGCGCGTCCGGAAATAGGCGAAGCGGTCGTCATCGAGAAGGGCGGCGCCCACGGCAAGATCACGCTCGAAGTGGCGAGCCACCTGGGCCTCGACCGCGTGCGCACCATCTCCATGAACGAGACTGCGGGCCTCTCCCGTGGTGAGGAGGCGAACGCGACCGGAGCTGCGATCTCGGTGCCCGTCGGCGAGGCTGCGCTCGGCCGCCTCTTCAATGTGCTCGGCGACCCAGTAGATGGTATGGGCGCGATCGATGCGAAGACGCCACGCTGGCCTATTCATCGCGACCCGCCTTCTTTTGACGAGCAGACCACCAAGGCGGAAATCTTCGAGACCGGCATCAAGGCCGTGGACCTCATCTCGCCGTTCCTTAAGGGCGGTAAGGCCGGCCTCTTCGGCGGCGCGGGCGTGGGCAAGACGGTGATCATCCAGGAGCTCATCCACAACGTGGCGAGCCACCACGGCGGATACTCGGTGTTCGCAGGAGTGGGTGAGCGCGTGCGCGAAGGTAATGACCTCTACCACGAGATGAAGGACTCGGGCGTGCTCGATAAGACTGCGCTCGTGTTCGGCCAGATGAACGAAGTGCCGGGAGCACGCGCACGCGTAGCACTCACCGGACTCACCCAGGCCGAGTACTTCCGCGACGAAGGCGGTAAGGACGTGCTGTTCTTCATGGACAACGTCTTCCGTTTCGTGCAGGCGGGTTCGGAGGTGTCATCGCTCCTTGGTCGCGTGCCATCGGCAGTGGGTTACCAGCCGACGCTCGCAGAGGAAATGGGTAAGCTCCAGGAGCGCATTACCTCAACCAAGAAGGGTTCCATCACTTCCGTGCAGGCGGTGTACGTGCCGGCAGACGACCTCACCGACCCGGCTCCGGCGACGACCTTCGCCCACCTCGACGGTACCGTCGTGCTCTCCCGCGCACTCGCATCCATCGGTATCTACCCGGCTATCGACCCGCTCGAGTCGAGCTCTAACGCGCTCACTCCGGAAATCGCTGGCGAGGAGCACTACCGTGTCGCGAACAAGGTGAAGCAGACACTCCAGCGCTACAAGGACCTCCAGGACATCATCGCCATCCTCGGTATCGAAGAACTTTCGGACGACGACAAGACCATCGTGTACCGCGCGCGTAAGATCCAGCGCTTCCTCTCCCAGCCGTTTGCGGTGGCGGAAGTGTTCACCGGCGTGAAGGGCGCGTATGTGTCCCGCGAGGACACGGTGCGCAGCTTCGGCGAGATCGTCGACGGCAAGCACGACGACAAGCCGGAGAGCGCCTTCTACATGAAGGGCTCGATCGACGAGGTCAAATAACGCATGGCCAAGACCTTCCATCTCACTATCGCGAAGGTCGGAGAGAACCTCTTCGACGGCGAAGCGCAGTCCGTCACGCTCCCCGGAGCAGACGGTGTGTTCACTGTGATGGCGCACCACGAGCCGCTCGTGTCAGAACTGAAAAAGGGTAGCGCGGTGGTGAGGACTGCGGACGGCAGCAAGCAGTCTATCGAAGTAGACGGCGGCGTCGCAGAAATCTCGAACAATCAAGCGACCGTTCTGCTATAATTAGCTTATGTCAGTCCAATCATTCCTCCTCAAGCAGGCGATGAAGTGGAAGATGAAGAATGTCCCTGCTGCACAGCAGGAGCAGATCATCGCGCTTGTCGAGAAGAACCCTGAGCTCTTCAAGAAGATCGGCGAGGAAGTCGAGCGCCGCAAGAAGGGCGGCGAGAGCGAGATGAAGGCTACGATGGAAGTCATGAAGAAGTACCGCGCTGAACTCCAGGCGCTTCAGGCGAGCTAGCGCATGCTCGAAGCACTTGCCACGCTCCTCGCCACCACACACCTTATCGGGGCAGCGCTCGGCGCGGGCGGCGTCACCTATGCAGAGATCGCGCACGCGAAAGCCATCGCGGATGGCCGCGTAGAGCACAAAGAATACGAATATTTCTCGAGGAGCTTTTGGGCGCTCCGCTGGGGCATGACCACAGTACTCCTGTCCGGCCTCGTACTTATTTACATCCAGTACTTCCTGCCGAGTTCGCCCGATGCATTCCTGTACGCGCCACTCTGGGTGCAGAACACGCTCGCTATCGCTATCACCCTCGGTGGGTGGCTCATGGTGCGGGAAGTGCTGCCGTGGTGGATCGGCTCTTCGGTCGCATTCGCGGGCTGGTGGATGATGGTCGTGCTCGACCTCTTCGACCTTTTCTCCATTTCATACCTCATGCTCATGTTCACGTATGTGGTAGCTGTATTTATTTCTGCCGGATTCTGGGGATACGTGCAGACACTGCTCCACGAGCGTGCGAGCATGAGACATAAGCATCACGCATGAAAAAGATTTTTATACTTCTTGGGCACCCTGATAATTCGATGGATCCGCTGTCGCGAAGGCTTGCCGACAGCTATGAGAGCGCTGCGCGCGCTGCAGGACACGACGTGCGTCGCATGAACCTCGGCGACATGCAGTTCAATGCAAACCTGCGCCGCGGCTACCGCGAGCGCGTGGAGCTCGAGCCAGACCTCGTGAAGGTCCAGGAGAACCTCACCTGGTGCGAGCACTTCGTGCTGGTGTACCCCAACTGGTGGGGCGGCATGCCGGCGGAACTCAAGGGCATGTGGGACCGCATGTTCCTCCCGCACTTCGCCTTCGCCATGCACAAGAACGGCATGGGCTGGACACGCATGATGAAGGGCCGTACCGCGCGCGTCATCATCCTCTGTTCCAACCGCCCGCTCTACGACTATGTGCTCTTCGGCAACTTCGCCGCGTCCATCGGATGGTCAATTCTGCGCTTCGCAGGTTTCAGCACTTCTATCACCTCATTCGGCCCGTCCGAGAAAGCCTCCGAGCCGCTCCGCCTCAAGTGGGTGTCTATCGTAGAGAAGCTTGCACGCAAGGGGAAGTAAGGTAGGTTGGGAATATGTTGAAGATCGGAATTGTGGGACTGCCGAACGTGGGGAAGTCCACGCTTTTTAATGCGCTGACCAAGATGGAAGTGCTCGTGGCTAATTACCCCTTCGCCACCATCGACCCCACCGTCGGTATCGTGCCCGTACCCGACGAGCGCCTCGACGCGCTCGCGAAGCTCTCTGAGAGCGAGAAGATGGTGCCGGCAGTCATAGAATTCGTGGACATCGCGGGCCTCGTGAAAGGAGCGTCGGAGGGCGAAGGGCTCGGTAACCAGTTCCTCACGCACATTCGCGAAGTAGACGCAATTCTCGAGATGGTGCGCTTCTTCGATGACCCGGACATCACGCACGTGCATGGCGACGTGGACCCGGTGCGCGATATCGAGATCATCAACCTGGAACTCGTCCTCGCGGACCGCGAACAGGTGGAGAAGCGCATCGAGCGCGTCTCACGCGATATGAAGGCTGGGAATAAGGACGCAATTGCAGAGAACGAGGTGCTCCAGAAGCTGAGCGCAGTACTCGCGCAAGGAAATATGGCGCGCACCGCGAATCTCTCTGCAGAAGAAGCGGCGCGTGTGAAGGCGCTTAACCTCCTCACCATGAAGCCGTTCCTCTACGCATTCAACGGCAAAGCGGGCGGCCACAATATGCACGAGGTGAATGATGGCCGCGCGGAGAAGGCGTACGAGCTCGTGGAGTCGCTCGGAGCGCGTTACGTGCATGTAGATGCGAATACCGAGCGGGAACTAAATGATGTCGCGGAGGGTGACAAGGAAGTGTTCCGCCAGGAGTTCGGCGTGCAGGTGAACGGGCTCACCGATTTGATACAGAAGGCATACCAGACCCTCGGGCTCATCACGTTCTTCACGACCGGCCCCAAGGAGTCGCGCGCGTGGACCGTAGTGCAGGGCTCCACGGCACCCGCCGCTGGAGCTGCCATCCATAATGACTTCAAGGAGAAGTTCATACGCGCGGAAGTCGTGGCTTCAAAAGACCTGCTGAATGCAGGTTCCTACGCCGCAGCACGAGAGAAGGGCCAGGTCCGCACGGAAGGCAAGGAGTACGTCGTAAAAGACGGCGACGTGATGGTTTTCCTTCACTCTTGACGTAGAGTCAATAGTGTGCTAATATCGCCCGAGCACCCGCATTCCGCGTGGTGCGTGTTCAAAGAGGGTACTTTGTCATGTCATATGACCATATCTTCATGACGATCGCGATTGTCGTGCTCGTCATGCTGCTTGCCTATAAATGGCTGCACCGCGGCGAAGCGCGCTCGGATACATTCATGTATCTGTTCGTTATCGTCGTGATCGGCATCCTGGCCTGGCCGATGATGTTCGCACACGGCTCGCTGCGCCTCTCGGGGAGCATCAGGGCAAGTGCGCCGGCGTCGACGCATTCGGGCCAGGAAGAACGCACGAGTGGGTACAAACATGTATAGGGCGCTGAAAGCTTCAGTCCTTATGCTTGGCTTTGCGCTCGCCGCGTGTTCAAGCACTCCGGACACCGACACTTCGACTCTGTCCGAAAGCAGTCCGGTCACCTTCTCCGGGAAGGACAGCGCTGGCAACCTTATGCCGAGCAATGTTCAGCCATGGCGCAAGCATGTGGCGGTCTCGACGACCGACCCCGCGCTCCTGCCCATCGTGGAGAAGCTCATCCGTATCAACCTCAATGTGAAGCTGGTGCCGGTTCCCGGTTCCCAGGTGATCATTCGCGTCCTGTCGTGTTCGACTCCGCATCACATCAAGGTGTGCACGAATCTTCAGTATGCGAGCGCAGTCATTCCCGGCCCCACGCTTGTGGGCGAAGGCGACTGCGATGAACCGGATGCCAACTGCAAGGACAAACGTGAATGCTGGACTATGGAGCAGATGGTGTTCAGGGCACCCGACAACGAAGATCGGTTCCTGGCGTTCGTCGAGCACACGCTCGACCATCTGAAGACAAAAAAATGACATCGGGTAATGGTAGGTCTTTCAAGGAGAAAACAGATGTGCAAAACGCACGCAAAAAGTCCGGTCGCAGAATGCGATTCCCGGGCTTTTTCCTTTATATAAGCGTGGTGTAGTATGAGTGGATATGGAAACCACCGCAAAGCAGCGCCCGAAGTTCGTCCGCTGGGCCGTCGTGCTCGGCATCATCATCGTCCTGAATATCTTCTTCGTCGTGGTGCGCTCACTCGTCCTCCCGGAGCCCCAGTTCGACGCGTACTGCCCGGCGGCAGCGCAGGGTAATTACACAGCAGACGCGCCCAGCTGCGATGCTGCGGGCGGCGTGTGGACCGAGACCGGCCCGGTGGCCGCTCCGGATAAGACCGCGCCGAACACACCGGCGGGCTACTGCGACTTCTACGCCAAGTGCCAGCCGGTCTACGACGCCGCGATGGCGAAATACGACATGTACGCCTTCTCGCTCATGATCGTGCTCGGCCTGCTCTCTATCGTGGCAGGTATCATGCCGATAGGCTCCTCGATCGTATCCTCCGGACTTTCCTACGGTGGTGTGCTCTCGCTCATCATCGGTTCCGCGATGTACTGGAACGAAGCGGGAAATTGGCTGCGCCTCGTCATCTCGGCGATAGCGCTCGCCGCGCTCCTCTACATCGGCTGGAAGAGGTTCCAAGACTAATACTGTGGCCGAGCGCTACGACCATCAAGAAGTAGAGCGTCTCGCCCAGGAGAAATGGGCCGAGCTCGACCTCTATAAGACCGACCTCACGGATACGTCGAAGGATCCGT
>Ga0105238_10005186_pt1 | contig 12876 bp, 12 predicted proteins | sample KBSC34metaG_FD_81526 | JGI IMG/M metagenome (GOLD analysis project Ga0105238, IMG submission 81526) | Corn rhizosphere microbial communities from Kellogg Biological Station, Michigan, USA - KBS C3-4 metaG | ecosystem: Host-associated > Plants > Roots > Rhizosphere > Soil | place: Michigan, USA... | reverse complement strand
CTGGCGCGCCCTGGCGGAAGGCGTCGCCGAGGCGATGGGCTGCAAGGCTCGCAGTGTCACGCTGGACGAGGCGCGCGACATCTGGGGCCCCTTCGTGGGGCCGCTGTACTTCGGGGTCAGCAGCCGCTCGCGCTCGCCCCGCACCCGCGCCGAACTGGGCTGGACGCCAGGGAACCTCGACCTGCTGGAGGACGTGCGGCGCGGATCCTATCGCGCGGCCTTCGCTAAAGCCTGACCAGCAGCTTGCCGAGGTTGCGGCCGTCGAAGAGCGAGACGAACGCGGCGGGGACCGTCTCCAGCCCCTCCACCACGGTCTCGCGCCACACGAGGTCGCCCCGCGCCAGCATCTGCCCCAGCGCCTGCAGCATTTCACCGCCCGCCCGGGCGCCCCAGAGGCCGGCGTTGAAACCGGTCACCGTCAGGCCCTTCTCGATGATGGTGAAGAAGTCGCGGGGGCCCGCGCGGTAGTTGTCGTCGCCGTACTGGGCGATCGCGCCACACAGGCCGATCCGCCCCCACGGCTTCATGACGCCCAGGACGGCGTCCAGGGTTGGGCCGCCCACGTTGTCGAAATAGGCGTCGAGCCCCTCCGGGCAGATGCGCGCCAGGAAGGCGCCCACGTCCTCGGACTTGTAGTCACAGGCCGCATCGACCCCCAGCTCGCGCAGCAGCCAGTCGACCTTCTCCGCCGAACCGGCGGTGGCGATCACCCGCGCGCCGCGGCGCTTGGCCAGCTGGCAGGCGATGGAGCCCACGGCGCCCGCCGCGCCGGACACGAACAGGGTCTCGCCAGCGACGGGCTTCAGCACGAACTCCACGCCGGCGTAGGCGGTCAGGCCGGTCAGCCCCAGCACGCCCAGCCGCCACTGCGGCGGGAACTCGCCGTCCACCCGCTGCAGCCCCGCCGCCGGCGCGACGAAGCGGTCGCGCCAGCCTCTGCGACTCATCACCGTCGCGCCGACCGGCAGCGCGGGCGCGGCGGAACGCTCCACCACCCCGATGGCCGCTCCCTCCATCTCCGCTCCCACCGCCATCGCCGCATGCAGCCCGCCCTGCCCCGTCAGCGGGAGGCGCATGTAGGGGTCGAGGCTCATCCAGGTGTTGCGCACCTGCACCTCGCCCTCGGCGGGCTCGGCCAGATCGACCTCTGCGATCTTGAAGTCCTCCGGCCGGATGTCCGGTCCAGGCCGCCGGGCCAGCCGGACGACGCGCGCGATCCCACTCATGACGCTGGCTCCTCGTCAGCCCTATCAACGCCTGCATAGCCCAGCCGGCGTCACGCCGCACGGAAATCTTGACACATGTAGCAGTTTTATGCGGAGTGCCCGGGAAAGCGGAAGGATGCCGGATGGACGCCGAGCTGCAGCAGCGGATCTTCGCAGAGGCCCGCGCCGAGGCGTCGCGACGAACCTATCCCGACGGTTTCCCGGCCCTGCCCGAAATCCCCGGCGGGCGCTACACGAGCGCGGCGTTCCGCGAGCTGGAGCGGGCGCACGTCTGGCGCACCTCGTGGCTCTGCGTCGGGCGTGAGGAGGATCTGCCCGAGGTCGGCAGCTACGTCCTCTTCGACAAGCTAGGCGCACCCATCATCCTGGTGCGCGGCCGCGACCGGAAGGTCCGGGCGTTCTTCAACACCTGCCGCCACCGCGGCGCGCCGGTGGTCTCGGGCCGCGCCGGATGCGCGCGCCTGCTGCGCTGTCAGTACTACTCCTGGGCCTACGACCTCGACGGCCGTCTGCTGCAGGCGCCTGACGAGTACGACTTCGCCGCCCTCGACAAGGACGCCCGCGGCCTGATCCCGATGGGGTGCGACACCTGGGGCGGCTGGATCTTCCTCTGCGAGGCGCCCGAGACCAGCCTCGCCGAGGCCTGGGGCCCGCTGTTCCGGGAGTGGGAATGCATGGGCATGGATCGCATGCGGATCACCGCGCAGCGCTCCGACATCATCCGCTGCAACTGGAAGGCCGCGGTCGACGCCTTCCAGGAAATCTACCACATCAACACCCTGCATCCGTCTTCGGTAGGCGGGCTGCTGAACAGTTCGGCGGCGGCGATCGGGCTCCTGCCGGGCGGCCACTCCCGCCTGGTGGCGATGCTGAAGACGGCGGACCAGGAGCGCCCGGTCACCACGGGCCTATCGATCCCCGGCCTGCCCGAGCTGCACCGGCGAACCAGCGTCGCCTATGCCGGCTTCCCCAACCTCATCACCCCGTTCGGCAGCGCCGGCCTGCACTTCCTGCTGTTCTGGCCCCGGGGCGTCGGCGAGTGCGAGATGCAGACCATCGGCCTGGGCGTCGACTGGGGCGAGGGCCCCACGCCGGACGCCTGGCGGCAGGCCGAAGCCGCGTTCGATCACGTGCTCGACGAGGACATCGAGAACATGTCGAAGATCCAGGCCTCGCTGGAGTCCGGCGCGTTCACCGGCATGATGCTGGGCTACCGGGAGCGCAAGATCTACTGGATGCACGAACACCTTGACGCGCGCATCGGCCGCGAGCGCGTCCCACCGGGCCTGGCCGTGCCGCCACGCCTGGGCGCCTACGCCGAAACCGAGAGCCGCAGCGCGGCGCAGGCTGGAGCTTGAGGACCATGGGGCGTTTCGAGGGGAAGGTCGCGGTGGTCACCGGCGGCAGCAGCGGGATCGGCCTGGAGATCGCCCGCGGCCTGGCGCGCGAAGGCGCCCGCACGCTCATCTTCGGCCGCCGCCAGTCGGCGATCGACGCCGCGCGGGCCGAGGTCGGCTGCGGTCTCGAGGGCCTGGCCGGCGACGTCACCAACCTGGCCGACCTGGACCGGCTGTTCGCCAGGGTCCGCGACGAATACGGCGCCCTCGACATCCTGGTCTCCTCGGCCGGCACCTCGTCCGGCGCGCCGCTGCCGGCGGTGACCGAGGACCTCTACGACGACCTGATGGACCTGAACGTGAAGAGCGTCCTCTTCACCGTGCAGAAGGCGTTGCCGCTCCTGCGCAAGCCGGCCTCGATCGTCCTGATCGGCTCGGTGACCAGCAGCGTCGGCGTGCAGGGCTGCACGGTCTATGCCGCGTCGAAGGCGGCCATCCGCTCGTTCGCGCGCACCTGGGCCCTGGAGCTCGCCCCGTCCGACATCCGCGTCAACGTGATCGCGCCCGGCATCACGGGCACGCCGCTCGTCGACCGGATCCGCTCGCAGCAGGCCGGCGCCGACCATCTCGACGGGCTGATCCACGCGCGCACCGCCATGCGCCGCCTGGGGCGGCCCGAGGAGATCGCGGCGGCGACGCTGTTCCTGTGTTCGGAGGAGTCGTCCTTCATCACGGGGGCCGAGTTGGCCGTCGACGGCGGCTTCGTGCAGATCTAGCGGGCGCGTCAGGAGGTGCGCGGTCCCGGGCTGGCGCGGCCGCCCCGGGAACCTTTCGGCGACTTTCGTGATCATTCGGCGGGCCGCCTTGAGCTGCACGCCTAGGCCCGGAGCCGAGCTCCGCGGGCCACGGGTCATCGCAAGCTGAAGCTGCCTGATTTAGGTCACGCGACTCGTGCACCCCATGGTCTTCAATGAACGACTTCATCGACCTCAAGGGCGCGTCGGGCGCCGGATACCGATTCCGCCTCTGGCCGGAGGGGGCTGCGCATGTCCCGACCGCGGGCAACTACGTCATCGTGAAAGCAGGGGCCGACGGCTTCACCGTCCTGCTCGTCGGGGTCACCAACGATCTCTCACGGGCGCGGGCCGATTGGTCGAAGGTCTCGCGTCGCGGCGCGACCCACATCTTCACCCGCCTCAACGTGGCGCGGGCGGTGCGCACGGCCGAGCATGCCGACCTGGCCGCCGCCTATGACGGCGCGGTGATCAGCGAAGGCGCCTAGGGCCGCCTGTCCACTCTGCGGCGAGCGCCTTGAACATCGCTTCCCGCGAACTGGAAAAGCGGAAAAATATATATCGCGATAATTTTTCTCTGGACACCCCGCCTCAAAGGCGCCATCCATTTAATTATCGCGATAATGATTATCGCATTCGCAATTCGAAGGAAAATCAGATGATCAAGTTCCGCACCCTGCTCGCCTCCGCCGCCGTCCTCGCGATCGGTGCGCCCGCCGCCCAGGCGGCGCCCGCCTCGTCCAGCGCCGTGAAGAACATCGTCCTCGTCCACGGCGGCTTCGTGGACGGCTCGGGCTGGGCTGACGTGCATCGGCTGCTCACGGCCGACGGCTACAAGGTGACCATCGTCCAGAACCCCACCACCTCGCTCGCCGACGACGTGGCGGCGACCCGCCGCGCGCTATCCGCCCAGGACGGCCCGGCGATCCTGGTCGGCCACTCCTACGGCGGCGTGGTGATCAGCGAGGCCGGAACCGACCCACACGTGAAAGGCCTCGTCTATGTGGCCGCCTTCGCGCCGGACAAGGGCGAGTCGGTGTCGTCTCTGATCGCCAACCCGGCCCCCGGCGCGCCCGTCCCGCCGATCCTGCCGCCGCAGGACGGCTACCTGTTCCTCGACAAGGCCAAGTTCGCGGCCGCCTTCGCGGCCGACGTTTCGCCGAAGGTCTCCGCCTTCATGGCGGACTCGCAGGTTCCGTGGGGCGTCGCGGCCCTGGCCGGCCAGGTCACGGCGCCGGCCTGGAAGGCCAAGCCCAGTTGGTACCTCGTCGCCGCCGACGACCACATGATCCCGCCGCCGGCCCAGCGCGCCATGGCGGCCCGCGCCGGCGCGACCGTCATGGAGAGCCGCGGCAGCCACGCGGTCTATGTCTCCCAGCCGAAGGCCGTCGCGACGATCATCGAACAGGCCGCCGAAGGCGCGGGCCGCGCCGCGAACTGATCGATCCTCGCTGCTCGACCGACGCCGCCGCACTCCCCGTGCGGCGGCGATCGGCGTCGCCGTCATGGCGCGATCGAACGGCGCAGGGGTGCGCCCAAGCGGCAAACCCGCCCAACAGAGCGATCACACCATGCAATTGATTTTCAGGAAAAAATGGCGCGCCCGGAACGATTCGAACGTCCGACCCTCAGATTCGTAGTCTGATGCTCTATCCAGCTGAGCTACGGGCGCGTGCCGCCTTTCGGCGAGGGCGCGGAACCTAGTCGCGGGCGGGACGGAGCGCAAGGCCCCGTCGCCACGAATTTTCCGCAGCCCCGTTTCGGCGTCAGTGCGGGAACGGCAGCGCTCCGCCCAGGATGCCCTTCTTGAGGATGTCCGCGGCGCTGGGGCGCGCCGGCGGCGGTTGCTGGGGCTGGCCGGGCTGGGGCTGGCCGCCCGGATAGCCACCGCGGCCGCCGCCGCCCATCTGCGGCATGGCCATGCCGAGGAGCCCGCCCGTGGCGGAGCGGTAGCGCACCTTCACCGCCCACTGCTGGTTCCAGGTCACCTTCGGGTCGGTGGGCCGGGGCGGGTAGACGAAGTTCGCCTCGCCGCCGTAGGCCACCATCTGGACGATGCCCTGCGGCATGGCGTCCAGCACCTCCTTGGGCACCTGGCAGGCGCGGGTCGCGGGGCCCATCAGGGTCTTGTTGGCCACCAGGCGGCTAATGTCGCCAGGGGCGAGGTAGTCGGGCGCGGCGAAGGCGGCCGACTGGCTCTCGGACGAGGTCCACATCACCACCTGGTCCTGGGCGCCGCCCAGCGCGGTCGCCAGATAGGCCTGGGCGTTGGGCACCAGGCCCCAGCCCAGGTTCACCCAGCCGCCGGGATCCTTGGCGTTGGTGGTGAGCGTCAGCGGGCCCAGGAAGTCCTGGTCCTCGTCCAGGTTGATCTTGATGGCCGGGCTGTAGTTGCCCTGGATGGTGTGCTCGCCCACCAGGGAGCCGTTCGATGGCACCTGGGTACGGGTCTTCTCGTTCGGCCAGTCGCCATAGGTGCGGTTGCGGCCCGGCGACGGCGGCTGCATGCGGCGGTAGTCGAAGCCCTTCATGATGGCCGCGAAGTTGGCCGGCATCTGGCCCTTGGCGGGATCCATCTGGGAGAAGTCGATCACCACCGGCTGGCCCGGCTTGGCGTGCGGGCCGCAGCCCCAGAAGATCAGCATGCGGCCCTTGGGGCGCTGGTACTCGCGCGGCATCTCGTAGTGGTCTTCGGTGGGCTCCGGCGGCGGCGCGGCCTTGGGCGAGAGCAGCGGCAGACTGGGGCCCGCGCCCAGGCCCTGCGGCGGCAGGTGCTCGGCCGCCGGGGCGGGGTTGGACTGGCTGGAGCCCAGCTGCAGCATCAGCGACTTGTTGGCCCCGCCGCCCCCGCCGCCCATCATCGCGCTCATGATCGCGCCGGCGCTGGGCCGGCCGCCGCCTGCGCCGCCGCCGGCGCCCGGCATGCCGAAGCCGCTCTGGGTGGAGGCGCTCATCCAGTAGACCGCGATTGGCCCGGTGACCTTTTGCCCCGCCGGCTGCGCGAACGCGGCGTTGGCGACCGCAGCGACGCCCGCGACCAGCGCGAGCTTACGACCCAGACCCATGCGTACCCCTCCTGAAGCGAACCGATTCCCCGAACGACGATTACCAGCCGACCGAGGAAGCCGGAAGGCGCCTGCCTAGATCGGCAGGTCCCGCCAGCAGGGGACATACGAGCCCGGCCACGGCGTGGCTTCAAAAACCCCGCGCGCCACCGCCCGCGCCAGGGTGTCGGCGGCCAGGGCGCCCAGACGGGCCAGTACGTAGTCGGCGTCCTCCCCCAGAGGGCGGCGGCCGGTGGACATCGCGAAGATCACGTCGCCGTCGAAGGGCGCGTGGATCGGGCGGATGGCGCGGGCCAGGCCGTCCTGGGCCATGACCGCGAGGCGCTTGGCCTGGGCCGGCGTCAGAATGGCGTCGACGGCGACGCAGGCGATCGTCGTGTTGCGCGTTTCGTGGGGGCGCTTGGCGGAGCCCCACTGGTCGGGACCGGCGGCGAGGCCCGCCGGGCCCAGGCCGCCGAACTCGCCGTCCAGCTCGAACGGCGCGGCCCAGAACGTGCGCCCCCCGGGCGCGATCACCGAGCCCCAGCTGTTCACCGCCACGATCGCGCCGACGGTGAACCCGTCGGCCGTGACGGCGGACGCCGAGCCGGTCCCGCCCTTGAGGCCGCCGGCCATGGCCCCGTAGCCCGCGCCGGCCGTCCCCAGCGCGACGTCGAGACCGGCGGCCTCCACCGCGGCGCGGCCCAGGTCGCGGTAGGGTGGCGCCTCGCCCCAGGCCTTGTCGCCGCCATTGGGGATGTCGAACAGGATCGCGCCCGGCACGATCGGCGACTTGGGCACGCCCTCGACCAGGCCGTGGCCGCGGCCCCGTGCGCCCAGCCAGGCTGTCACACCGTCGGCCGCCGCCAGGCCGTAGACCGAGCCGCCGGAGAGCACGACCGCGTCCACCGCCTCGACCAGATTCTCCGGGGCCAGGGCGTCGGTCTCGCGCGTCCCGGGCGCGCCGCCGCGCACGTCGCACGCGCAGACCGCGCGGTCGTCGGGCAGGATCACCGTCACGCCCGTGCGGACGTGCGGATCGTCCGTCTGACCTATCTTCAGGCCCGGAACGTCCGTGATCACGTTGCGGGGGCCTGGACCTGAGGCGTTTCCGTCCATAGGACGTGCCTCGCACGACCCGGCGTTTGTTGTCCACGCGGACGGCCCGCTATGGTCAAGGCTCTTCCCGCCCGTCCGGAGTCCGCCGCCCGTGAAGTTCGTTCCGCTTGCGCTCGCCTCTGCCCTTGCCCTGACCCTCGCCGTCGCGCCCCAGGCCGCGTTCGCCAAGCCGCCGGCCAAGGCGCCTGCGAAGGCGACCCAGCCGGTCACCTCGAAGGGCATGGTGGCGGCGGCCAATCCGATGGCGGTGGAAGCGGGGCTGAAGGTGCTGCGCGCCGGCGGGACGGCGGTGGACGCCGCCGTGGCCGTGCAGGCGACGCTGGGCCTGGTGGAACCACAGAGCTCCGGCCTCGGCGGCGGCGCGTTCCTCACCTACTACGACGCCAGGACCCAGACCGTGACCGCCTACAACGGCCGCGAGAAGGCCCCAGCGGGCGCCACGGGCAAGTGGTTCTACGGCGACGACGGCAAGCCGCTGGACCGGGTCAGCGGCATCCTCTCCGGCCGCTCCACCGGCGTCCCCGGCGCCATCGCCATGCTGTCGCTGGCCCAGTCCCAGCACGGCAAGCTGGCCTGGAAGGACCTGTTCGGCGAGGCCGAGCGGCTGGCCGACGGCGGCTTCCCCGTCCCCGGTCGGATGGCCAACGCCGCCGCCAGCCGCGCGCCCCAGGCCAGCCAGCCGGACGCCATCGCCTATTTCACCAAGGCCGACGGGACCAAGGTGAAGCAGGGCGAGATCATGAAGAACCCGGCCTATGCGGCCACCATCCGCAAGGTCGCCGCCGAGGGGCCGAAGGCGCTGCTGGAAGGCCCGATCGCCGAGGCGATCGTCGCCAAGGTGCATCAGGGCGCCAATCCCTCGACCATGACCCTGGCCGACCTGAAGGGATACCAGCCCAAGGCGACGCCGGGCCTCTGCCGGCCCTACCGCGTCTACATCGTCTGCGTGCCGCCGGCGCCGTCAGGCGGTCCAGCCGTGCTGGAGGGCCTGGGCCTGCTCGAGCACACGGCGATCGACAAGCACCGGGGCGACGTGGAGGGCTGGTACCTGTTCAGCCAGGCCAGCCGCCTGATGTACGCCGACCGCGACCGCTACATCGGAGACCCCGACTACGTCTCGGTGCCTACCGAAGGCCTGCTGGACCCCGCCTACCTGGCCGACCGCGCCAAGCTGATCCAGCCGGTCAACGCCGGCCCGGCGCCCATGCCCGGCAAGCCGAAGGGCGCCGGCGAGCGCGCGCCCGACGCCACCAAGGAGCCCGGCGGCACCACCCACATGGTCATCGTCGACCCGTGGGGGAACGTCATCTCCATGACCACGACGGTGGAGAGCATCTTCGGCTCCGGCCGGATGGTGAACGGCTTCTTCCTCAACAACCAGCTGACCGACTTCTCGTTTGTCCCCAACGACCGCGACGGGGCCCCCGCGGCCAATGCGGTGGCAGGCGGCAAGCGGCCGCGCTCGTCCATGGCTCCGGCCATCGTGCTGGACCGCCAGCATCACTTCGTGGCCGCGGTCGGATCGCCCGGCGGGCCCTCGATCATCGCCTATAACCTGAAGGCGCTGGTGGGCATCCTGGACTGGAAGCTGCCGATCCAGGACGCCATCAGCCTGCCGAACCTGATCTCCTCGGGGACCTTCTACGCCGCCGAGGTGGACAAGTTCTCGCCCGACCTGCAGCAGGGCCTGGCGGCGCGCGGCGTGAAGCTGCAGTCGGGCTTCGGCGCCGAGGGTTCGGGCTTCCACGGCGTGGAGGTGACGCCCACCGGCCTGCGCGGCGGCGCCGACCCGCGCCGCGAGGGCGTGGCGAAGGCGCCTTAGCAAGCTTCCTTCCTTTCCCGCCACCGGCGGGAGAGGGGGACCATCGGCCGAAGAGCCGATGGTGGAGAGGGCAAGCCCCATCCACCGAGTCATGGGCGCACGATTGACCTGCCCAGTCTGAAGCTTTCCCTCTCCACCACGCCCTCTGCGGGGCGCGGTCCCCCTCTCCCGCGTTCCGCGGGAAAGGAAGGCCGCGGCGCTCAGGCGATCCGCGTCGCCTTCCGGGCCTTCGGCTTCGGCCGTGGCGCGCCGGGCAGGCGCAGTTCGAACACCGTGCCCTCCGCCCCGGTTACGGAGAGGGTGAGGTCGCCGCCGTGGCCCTGGGCCAGCTCGCGGGCGATGGCGAGGCCGAGCCCCGTCGAGTCCGGCCGCCCCGATCCGGCGAAGGGCTGGAACAGGCGGTCACGGATGCGCTCGGGCACGCCGGGGCCGTCGTCGGAGATGCGGATCAGGCTGGCGCCGGCCTGGGCCTCCAGCGACACCTCCACCCGGCCCGGCCCGGCCCGGCCCTCCTGGTGCTCGATGGCCTGGCGGGCGTTGCGCAGCAGGTTGACCAGGATGCGGTGCAGCTGGTCCGGATCGGCGATCACCTGGTCGGCGGCGGAGATCCGGGACACCAGCTTCACGCCCGGATCGCCCAGCCGCGCCTCGGCGGCCGCCTCGTCCAGCGCCTCGGCGAGCGGCACGGTCTGGGTCTCGGGCGGCGTCTCCTGGGTCTTGCCGTAGGCCAGCACGTCGGCGGCCAGCTTCACCGCGCGGTCCAGGGCGCGCTCCAGGCGCGGCAGCGCCTGGCTCACCCGCGGATTGCGCAGGGCCGCCAGCCGCTCGGACGCCAGCTGCGCACTGGTCAGCATGTTCTTCAGGTCGTGATTGATCTTGGCCACCGCCTCGCCCAGCGCCGCCAGCCGGGCGCGGGAGTTCAGCGCCACCAGGAGGTCGGTCTGCATGCGGTCCAGCTCGGCCTCGGCGCGGCCGATCTCGTCGCGGCGGCCGGAGAGCTGGATCCGGGCGGCCGGATCGTCCGGCGCGGCGCGGAACCGCTCCATCGAGAAGGTGATCCGCTGCATCGGCCGCACCAGGAAGAGGTTCAGCGCGAAGTAGACGATGACGCCGGCCAGAGCCGCCACGCCGGCGACGATCGCCACCAGCTTCCAGAGATAGCTGGCCAGCACCCGCTTCAGCTCGGTGTCGGTGGCGACGAACTCGATGAAGTCGGCCGGCCGGATGCGCGGGTCGGCCACCACCCGCACCCGGTCGCCGCCGCCCAGCAGGGTCTGGAACGGGGCGAAGAGGCCCAGGCCCGGGGCGCGGTTGCGCAGGTCCACCAGATAGGGCGCGCGGGTCGGGCGGGCGCTGGCGAACACCAGGCGGCGCACACCGTCGTTGGAGACCGCCACGATCTCGACGCCGGCGCCCGCCAGCAGCTGGGTCTTCAGCTGTTCGCTGACCACCCGGTCCGGCGCCACGTCGGCGGCCAGGGAGGCGAGCTCGGCCGCCCGCACCCGGTCCAGCAGCCACTGCTTCTCGTAGGCCGCCAGCGCGGGCGGGATCGCCAGCGCGCCGCCCAAGGTCGCGAAGACGACGGTGAGGACCAGGAGTCGCGCGGACAGGCCGCCGGGCCAGAAGAGGCGGCGCCGGCTCAGAGGCGGTTCGGTGGGCGTCGGGGCGTCCGCCATCGTCCCTCCGAGTTAAAGCAGGCGGACCGCGCGGGCAACGCGGGGCGGTCTTATCTTGCGCCCACGGCCTCGCGGACGGAACGGAAGCCGTCGGCCTGCAAGAGCCCGGCCAGTTCGCGCTTGATGCGCACGACCAGGCCCGGCCCCTCGAAGGCCAGCGCCGAATAGAGCTGCACAGCGCAGGCGCCGGCGCGGATCTTGGCGTAGGCGTCGGCGCCCGAGGCGATCCCGCCGGCCCCGATCAGCTGCAGGTCCTTCGCGGCGACCTCGCGGAAGCGCCGGAGCACCTGGGTCGAGAGGCTCATCAGCGGCGCGCCCGAGAGCCCGCCGGTCTCGCCCCGATGCCGCGAGCGCAGGCCGGGGCGGCCGATCGTCGTGTTCGACACGATGATCCCGTTGAAGCCGCTGCGGTCGACCACCTCGGCGATCGCCTCGATCTCCGCATCCTCCAGGTCGGGCGCGACCTTCAGGAAGATCGGCCGTCCGCCCGCGTCCGGCAGCGCCTGGCCCGCCTCCACGATCCGGCCCAGCAGCTCCTCCAGCGCGGCGCGGGTCTGCAGCGCGCGCAGTCCCGGCGTGTTCGGCGAGGAGATGTTGACCGTGTAGTAGTCGCAAAGGCCCCAGACGCGGGTCAGGGCGACGACGTAGTCGCCGACCCGGTCGGCGGAGTCCTTGTTGGCGCCGATGTTGGCCCCGACCACGCCCGATCCCCGCCGCGCCAGACGCCGGGCGAAGGCCTCGACGCCTTCATTGTTGAAGCCCATCCGGTTGATCACGGCCCGATCCTCGGTGAGGCGGAAGAGGCGCGGACGAGGGTTGCCGGCCTGCGGCAGCGGCGTGACGGTGCCGCATTCCACGAAGCCGAAGCCGGCCCGCAGCATGGGCCCGAACACCTCGGCGTTCTTGTCGAAGCCGGGGGCGAGGCCCACAGGATTGGGCAGCTTCAGGTCCGCCATCTCCGTCGCCAGGATCGGCGCGTCGGCGGGCGCCGCCGGCCCCAGGCCCAGCTTCAGCGCGGCGAGGGCGGCGGTGTGGGCGTCCTCGGGGTCGAGGACGTGCAGGGCGCGGGTGGCGAGGCCGTGGAGGTCGTTCACGAGGGGAGGTTGATCACCGGAATCGCCTCGCCGTCCAGGGGCGCCGGATGGACGGCGCGGACATCGGCCGCCGAGAGGACGCCGTAGAGGTGCGGGAAGAGGTCGCCGCCGCGCGACGGCTCCCACTTCAGCGCCGCGCCCAGGTCGTCGCCCTCGACCTCCAGCACCACCAGGTCGGCCAGGCCCGCGAAATAGCGCCGCGCGGTCTCCTGCGCCTGGGCGGCGGTGGAGAAGTGGATGTAGCCGTCCTGGTGGTCGACCGCGGAGCCCTCGAACCGTCCGGCCGCCTCAGCCGCCGCCCAGTCGGCCGCGGGCAGGATCTTGTAGATCCTCAATCGTGCCGCTCCGGATAGAACAGCCCGTCGTAGTGGGGCCGCCCGTTGGGGTCGATCAGGAAGACCGCCGCCGTCGCCGTCGGGAACCGGTGCATGGCCTTGGAGATCAGGCCGCCGGGCGCGGAGCCCTCGCGCAGCAGGGCGATGGTGAGTTCCTGCAGGCCCGGATTGTGGCCGACGACCATCACCGTGCCGGATTCCTTCAGCGCCGCTTCCGCCATCCGCCGCACCGCGACGGAGTCGGCGTGGTAGAGGTCGTCCTCGAACCGCACCTCGGCCTTCGGGAAGGCCACGCTCACGGCCTCCCAGGTGTCGCGGGTGCGCGCGGCGGTCGAGACGAGCACCACGTCCGGCGCGAAGCCCATGTCGGCCAGGTGCGCGCCCATGGCTGCGGACTCCTTCGCCCCCCGCGACGCGAGCCGCCGGTCG
>Ga0105238_10005185_pt1 | contig 12878 bp, 10 predicted proteins | sample KBSC34metaG_FD_81526 | JGI IMG/M metagenome (GOLD analysis project Ga0105238, IMG submission 81526) | Corn rhizosphere microbial communities from Kellogg Biological Station, Michigan, USA - KBS C3-4 metaG | ecosystem: Host-associated > Plants > Roots > Rhizosphere > Soil | place: Michigan, USA... | reverse complement strand
GCCAGCGTGCCGTCTTCCGACAGCAGCTTGCCGCGGATGATCTCGTTGGCTTTGACGGTGTCGATGAACTTGTCGTACTCGGCGCCCTCGGGCAGTTCCGCCGGGAACAGCGCCGCCGGCAATCTGCCCGGCGCCGGCGACTGCCGCGCGGAAAACAGCGAGACCAGGCCGCGCGTGCCGTCGACGAGTTGCAGGTCGGTGACGAAGTCGCGCAGCTTCTCGAGATTGTCGCGCGCCAGCAGCGTCTTGCCCTCGACCACGACGAGGACGTCGAATTCCTCAGCCGGGAATTTCTTCGTGACTTCTTCGTATTGATGGAATTCCTTGGTGTTGGATCGGAACAGCTGACTGAGGGAGTCGTCGATCTTGATGCGGTGGATACCGAACACCGCGCCGACCATCAGGACCGCGAGGATGATGCAGGACAGGATCGGGGCCCGCATCGGGATCAGGCCGAGCTTTTCCAGTCCGAACGCAATGCTCTTGGCCGGCGGCTCCTCCAGCATCTCGACATGGATTTCGTTGTCGCGGGTCTTTTCGAGCATGCGCTGTCCAATCCTCACTTCGGCTTTGGTTTGAATAGCTTAGGTCTTGTGGGCGCGAAAGAACCCCTGCCGGCCATCTTTGAACGGCGCTAGCCCTTGAAAAGATATAGAAAAATCGGCAGCGCGGGTTTAGCAGGTCCCCTCCTTGCCTCGCAAGCGCGGTGAGTTGCCGAAATCGTCGCCCAAAGGGCTGATTCCGGCTGTCGCGGATTTGTCACACCGGGCTGCCTTTGGGGTTCGGAAGGTGCGACGTTCGGTCGCCGCTCTCGTCTTTGAGGGCAATGCCGGTCACCCGACGTCCCAACCCCTCGCGTACCAGCCACGCAATCTTCGAAGCGGCCTCCTCGTAGCTCAGCCCCTCGCGATGGATGTTGGACACGCAGTTGCGGTCGGCATCGGTGCGGCCGATGGTGGGCGCGAAGGTCAGGTAGGCGCCCAGGCTATCGGGCGCGGACAGGCCGGGGCGCTCGCCGATCAGCACCACGACCATGCTTGCTCCGGCGATGGCGCCGATCTCGTCGCCAAGCGCGACCCGCGCACCCGAGGCGATCACGACCGGCCCAAGCGCGACCTGTGCAGCGGCGAGACGAGGCAGCAACTGCCGCATCAGCTCGACCGCATGTGCTTGAACCGCTGAAGGCGACAATCCGTCGCCGATCACGATCGCAAGCTTGCCGGCGCCCCTCCCCTCGCCGCTCGCAAGATGCTGCGCGGAAGCTTCATCGAGCCGCCGCCCGAGGTCAGGACGCCGCAAATAGTCGCGGCGACTGCCGGCACGGCTTTTGACCTCGCTTGCAGCGACACCGAGACCGCCAAGGCGCGCGATCAGCGACGGCGCATCGAAGGCGGCATGAACCGCGTCGCGCGCCCGCGCATGATCGAGGGTGAAGTCGAGCAGCGCGCGTGTCGGCAGGCTGATGCCGGCACGGCCGAGCGCGACGCGTGCCGGCGTCAGCGCCGTGAGATCAAGTATTGAGCGGGAAGCAGGCTGCTTCATTCGGCAGGAACGGACGCCTCGCGCAGCCGCAGCGAATAGTTCGACGCGTTCTGCCGCCCGGAGGACGCCGCACGCGCGAACATGATCAGATGATGCGCGATCACCACCGAGCCGATCAGCCCCTCGATATCGCCGTGCCGCAGGCGGCGGAGCGCGAAGCTCCAGAACGCGCGCTTGTAGCTGCCGAGCACGCCGACCTGCCAGAAGATGTTGCGCAGCATGATCAGGCCGCGCTTGATGTTTTTCCAGCTCCGCAGTTCCGGGCTGACCGGCACCTTGATCCGGTTGGCATGCGTGTACTCGCACTGATACTCGTAGCGCGCGAGCAGCTTCGCCGGCTCGTAGGCGAGCTTCATGGCGCGCTTCCAGGAGCTGACGACCTGATCGTAAGGCAGCAGGAATTCGACATTGGAATCGCGCGTGTCATCATCCAGAACCAGGCGTTTCTCGCGCTCGAGCCGATCCCACAGCGGCGTCTTGGGCAGCGCCTGCAGCAGGTTGATGGTCAGCAGCGGAATCCGCGACTCCTCGACGAACGACAGCAGCGCGTCGGCGGTGCCGGGCTTGTCGGTGTCGAGCCCCATGATGATGCCGGACACGACCTCCATGCCGTAGGAGTTGATGGTCTTCACGCCCTCCAGGATCGGGACCATCATGTTGTGGTCCTTGTGCATCGCCTTGAGGGCATCCGCATCCGGCGTCTCGATGCCGCAGAAGATGGTGACGAAGGCGGCTTCGCGCATCTTCTCCAGGATCTCCGGGCGCTTGGCGATGTTGAGCGTCGCCTCGCAGGCGAGCCGGGTGACATAGCCGTGCTTCTTCTGCCATTCGATCAGGTGCGGCAGCAGGTCGAGTGCGGCCTTGCGGTTGCCGATGAAATTGTCGTCGACGAAATAGACCGTGTCGGCGATGCCGCACTCGCGCATCTTGTCGAGCTCGGCGATGATCTGCTGCGGCGTCTTGAGGCGCGGGTTGCGGCCATAGAGGCCGGGGATGTCGCAGAACTCGCACTGGTAGGGACAGCCTGAGGAGTATTGCACGCTGCTGAGCATGTATCGCCTGACCTCGGCCAGCTCATAGGCCGGCAGCGGAAAGTCGCTCATGGCAACGCGCTCCTTGGTCGTGAACACGACCTGGCGCTCCGGACGCGCGGTGTCCTCCGCCAGGCGCCTGATCAGGGCGTCGGTGGCATCGCCGAGTTCGCCGACATGCAGATAGTCGAACGAGGGATAATAATCCGGGCAGGCGCTGACCGAGGGCCCGCCGATCGCGACCGGGAGATCGAATTGATGGGCGCGGCGGCAGATGTCGTTCATCTGCTGGCGCTGGATGTGCATGCCGCTGACGAACACCGCCTCCGCCCATGCGAAATCTTCCGTGGTCGCGGGCGTCAGATTCTCGTCGACGAAGCGGACGTGCCAGTGCGCGGGCAAATAGGCCGCGATCACCAAAAGGCCCTGCGGCGGCATGAACGCCTTCATCCCGTCGGTCAGGGGGTAAGCGTATTCGAACGTGCCGAAAGCGGACGTATACCGGGGAAAAACGCATAGAATGCGGCGCGCCGCCTCGATGCCTTCAACTCTCATCAAATTTCCTCTGCGATACCCTGCAAGCCAGCAAATAAGCCCCAAGATAAGCATGCGCCACGACGCTGGGCCATAAATTCTTCGGCATTGTGGCAGTCCTAACCCATGAGACGCTCGATTGGTTGCAATGGTTCAAGCTCTAGCGGCGGCGTCCGCGATCAGTCGCGACGCAAAATCGGGTAACTGCCCCGCATTGCCGGCAAGTCGGAAGCCGGAATCGGCCAGGCCCATGCGCACCAGCCAGTCGTCGAATTCGGGCGCCCGCTTCAGTCCGAAGAGGTCGCGCACATAGAGCGCATCGTGGAACGAGGTGGACTGGTAGTTCAGCATGACGTCGTCCGCGCCCGGCACCCCCATGATGAAGGTGACGCCGGCGGCGGCCAGCAGCGTCAGTAGATTGTCCATGTCGTCCTGGTCAGCCTCGGCATGGTTGGTGTAGCAGACGTCGACACCGAGCGGCAGGCCAAGCAGCTTGCCGCAAAAATGGTCCTCGAGGCCGGCGCGGATGATCTCCTTGCCGTCGTAGAGATATTCGGGGCCGATGAAGCCGACCACGCTGTTGACCAAAAGCGGCTTGTAAGCCCGCGCCACCGCATAGGCGCGTGCCTCGCAGGTCTGCTGGTCGACGCCGCCATGGGCGTTGGCCGACAGCGCGGAGCCCTGCCCGGTCTCGAAATACATCACGTTGTCGCCGACCGTGCCGCGCTTCAGCGAACGCCCGGCCGTGTGCGCCTCGCGCAGCAATGCGAGATCGACGCCGAAGCTGCGGTTGGCGGCCTCGGTGCCGGCGATCGACTGGAATACAAGGTCGACCGGCAGGCCATCGCCGATCAGTTTCAGCGTGGTGGTCACATGGGTCAGCACGCAGCCTTGCGTCGGAATTTGCAGCCGCACGATGACGTCGTCCAGCAGCCGCAGGAGCCGGCCGATGACGGCGGGATCGTCGCTCGCCGGATTGATGCCGATGCAGGCGTCGCCCGATCCGAGCAGAAGTCCGTCGAGGATGGAGGCGGTGATGCCCTTCGCATCGTCGAATGGATGGTTGGGCTGCAGCCGTGCGCTCATGCGCCCCCGCAGCCCGATGGTATTGCGGAAGGCTGATGTCACCTCGCATTTTTTTGCGACCAGGATCAGGTCCTGGTTGCGCATCAGCTTGGAGACCGCAGCCGCCATCTCCGCCGTGATGCCCGGCGCGAGTTCGGTCAGAACGCCGGGACTTGCGGCATCCGAGAGCAGAAAGTCGCGGAATGCGCCGACCGTTTGCGGCGCGATCGGCGCAAAGGCCTGCGCATTATGGCCGTCGATGATCAGGCGGGTGACCTCGTCATCCTCATAGGGGATGACGGTCTCCTGCAGGAAGCGGGTGAGCGGAACGTCGGCCAGCGCCATGCGCGCGGCGATCATCTCTTCGGCGCTGTCGGCGGCAATCCCGGCCAGCCGATCGCCGGAGCGCGGCGGGGTCGCCTTCGCCATGAGGTCGCGCAGATCGGCGAAGACGTAAGAGGTGGCGTCGATGGTATGCCGATAGACCATGAAGCTCCGCCCTCTCCTTTCGCGACGGCCAAATCTAGCATCCGATCACGATCGGCGCGCCCGGCCTAGCCTCTACCCTTGTACCTCTGCGGAATCGGCTTGGCGTTGGCCGCGGGCGTGCCGGGCACGGCCGGTATTGGAACCTCGCCGCCCCGATAAGCGCATGAAATCGATACCAAATTCCCGCGCAAAATGCAGTGACACAGCTCGTTCATTAATCTTTTATCCATGAAGATTCTGCATGATTTTTAGACGGTTGACGCACCCGTCGGCATTCGAAGGAGAGCGTTTCCCTTTCGTTAATCAATCCCGAAAAGCTGGCTCGTAAAAAATGGCATCCAGGCTCTCGCTGGCGGCAAGGCTGTACTCGATCTTCGCTTTGTTTGCGTTGTTGACCGCCGCCATCACCGCTCTGTCCGACTACAACACCCGCCGTAACGCGGCACTGACGCAGGAGATCGAGACGGTGAATCTCGCCGCGCTCAATGTCGAACGCGTCAATTCGCTGGTCTATGCGGTCGTGATGGAGTCGCGCGGCGTCTACATGTCGACCGAAAAGGACGTGGTGAAGAAATACGGCGACGGCCTGCTGAAGTTCAACGACAACATCCTCGGCGTCGTCAAACGCTGGGAGGCGATCGTCCAGGCCGATGACGCCGAGCAGTTCGCGACCTTCAAGAAACGCATCGAGCAGTTCGTCGATTTCCGGAAAGAGCTGGTGCGTCGCGCCAACGAGATCAGCCCGGCAGCGGGCCGCGAATGGGGCGACAACGACGCCAACCGGACCGTCCGCTCCGCGCTGAACAAGGATCTCGAAGCGCTGTCGAGAGTTTATGCCGAGCGCGGCAAGAAGATCGCGGCGGAGGCCGAGCTGAACCGCGAATTGTCGTTCGTGCTGACCGGCCTCGGCGGTCTCGCGCTGCTTCTGGTCGGCATCGGCGTCGTCATCATCGCCCGCTCGATTGCACGGCCGCTCTCGGTCATCACCTCGACCATCAAGCAGGTCGCCGCGGGTGAGGAAAACGTCGAGGTGCCGCATAGCGGCCGCGCCGACGAAATCGGGGCGCTGGCACGGGCCATCAAGATTTTCCAGGAAGCGATGGAGCGCAATCGTAATCTCAATTCGCAGGTGACCGCCGATTCAGCGGCGCGCGAGGAACGCAGCCGCCGCATCGAAGCCTCCGTGGAGGAATTCCGTCAGGCGATCGGCGCCGTGCTGCGCGCGGTCAACCAGAATGCATCCGCGATGCGCCAGACTGCGGAGAGCATCACCCGCGTCACCTCGGACGCGAGCCAGCGCGCGATGGCTGCCACGGGCGCCACCACGCAAGCCGCCGGCAACGTCTCCGCGGTGGCAGGCGCCGCGGAGGAACTATCGGCGTCGGTGCAGGAGATCGGCCGCCAGGTCCGCCAGTCCGCAGGCGCGGTCGAGCAGACCGGCCAGCGCACCGAAAAATCGATCACGGAGATCGAGAGCCTTGCCGCCGCCACCCAACGCATCGACGGCGTGCTGCAGCTGATCCAGGCGATCGCCGAACAGACCAATCTGCTGGCGCTGAACGCCACCATCGAGGCAGCGCGTGCGGGCGATGCCGGACGCGGCTTTGCGGTGGTGGCGCATGAAGTGAAGGCGCTCGCCGGGCAGACCGCGAAGGCGACCGAAGAGATCGGCCAGAATGTCAGCCTGATCCAGTCCTCGACCAGGAACGCCGTGGACGCCGTGCGCGAGATCGGCACCGCCGTGCGGGAGATCAACGACATCACGTCCAACATCGCCGGCGCCGTCGGCCAGCAGGACGCCGCGACCCGCGAGATCTCGGTCAACGCGCAGTCGGCCGCTCAAGGCAATGAGACGCTGGTCTCCAACATCGTCTCGCTGCGCGACGCCATCGGCGAGACCAACACCGCGGCCGGCTCCGTGCTGTCGGCCTCGAGCGAACTGACCGCCATGGCGGAAACGCTGTCGCGCGAGGTCGAGAAGTTCTTCCAGAGTCTGCGCGCGGGACAGGCGGACACGCGAAAAAGCGCCTGAACGCCTCACAAGCAAAAGGCCCGGCTTTCGCCGGGCCTGATCGTTTTAATGGTGCATGTGGACGAGCCAGTAGGCTCCGCCGCCGACCACAATCAACGTGGGAATACCCCACAACAAAATAATAGGCATTGTCCTCTCCTCCAATTATTGCCCGTCTGATAACGGGCAATAGGCGGTGGTGTTCCCCGGCGGAACCGGACGCCAGGCGAAGCCCTTCAACTCCGCAAGGTCTGGCGCGGAGCTCCTGCGGCGCGGAACTGTCGCGGAGTCACTCCGGTCCAGCGCCGGAATGCATGCGTGAACGAGCTCGTCTCGCGATAGCCGAGCAGCCACGCAATTTCGGAGATCGGCAAGTCCCGATCCCCCAGATAGCGCCTGGCCAACGCGATCTTCAGTTCATCAAGGATGCCGATGAAAGTCGTGTCCTCGGCGCACAGCAGGCGCGACAATGTGCGGCTGCTCAGCCCGATCCGGCGAGCGACCTCCGACAAGGTTGCTTTGCCGTGCGGCAGCAGCGGCAGAATTACGCGTTCGACGTCGTGGCGTACGCTGGAGCCGGCGGGCGGCCGGCGCGCCAGCGCCTCGTCGGCGTATCGCTTGAGCAGCGTGTTGAGGTAGTTGTCGGCGCCGATGACCGGCAGGCCGGCCATCATTTTCGGAAAAGTGATTTCATCGGCGTCGGCATCGAAGTGAGCATCGGTGCCGAGGAACGCGCGATATTCCTCAGGGACCACGTTGTTCGGGTGAGTGACCTTGAACGCGAGCGGCGCCAGCCGGGTTTGGGTCAACTCCCGGCAGATGCGCACCAGCGTGGTCAGCCAGAACTCGATCTGATGACGATCCGACCGGCGGTTGACGTTGACATAGTCGACGCCAATGACGATGTCCCCATCCGTTCGCACATGCAGCCGGACGCCCTCGTTGACGATGCGGGAATAACGTTCGGCGTTCCGCAGCGCCTCGACGACCGCTCCGGACGACGACATGACATAGTAGAGCAGGCCGATGGCACGCAGGTCGAAGCTGCGTGCCAAATGGAATCCGAGGAGATCATCGTCGAGCTCGTCGGCCGCCAATTGCAGGATTCTGATCTGGGTGGGGACTTCGAGTCGTGCCGCCGGGTCGTCCACCTCGGCGGCGGTCAGGTCTGCCTTCGACAGAACCGCGGCGACGTCCTTGCCGAGCTCGCGCATGCGCGCGCACGCCAGACGCGCGATCCCGCCGGTGGCGCTCGGTATCCCACGCAAACCCTGAGGTCTGTTGCCGTACATGACAGCGGATTCGTTCCTGGCTGCCCCGCGATCAATTGGGCGGCCGGCTCGATCGCCGTTGTTGATCTGTATCAAGACAGGCAAAGGCCGGCGTGGCGCCGGGATCAGTTCCCCAACACGACCCAGGCGATCATCAGGCACCAGCCGGCCAGCCAGACGATCGAAAACCAGAACATCAGATCGTATCGCCTGAACAACGCCGCCGCATCCATTTCCGCGCCGAAGCGGACTGCCCGGCTGCGACGACGCCTTAGCCAATCGCGCTGCGGAGGTCTTGTCGGCTTGCGCCAGCCAATTTGTGAATCTGCGCCGATGACGGGAATTTCCGCGACCAGTGGGTCAACGACATTTTCGCGCGCGGCCTTCGCCGCGCCGGCGTGAAGGCTGACAGTCGCGGCGGCTGTTCATTTTCGATTTTGATCCTCGAGATCCGGCAGCTCCGGAATCTGGATCATCTCCTGAAGGCGCTTGTTGAACTCGGCATCCGACATCGGAGTGGCGGGCAGGCGCGTCGAGTCCGCCGGCGACTGTCCCGTGTGGGTGAGTTGCGGGAAGGCGAGCACCACCAGCAACAGCAGCCATTGCGCGGCGAGGAATGGCGCCAGCGCCCTGAGCATGGCGCGGAAGGCGACCGGCTCCTTCAGCACGCCGCGCACCATCATCAGCGCGTAGCCGAACGGCGGCAACAGGAAGCTCGCCTGCAACGTCAGCAGCACCAGGACAGCGACCCAGCGCGCGTCGGCAACGCGGATCAAAAGCGGCGGGATCACGATCGGCACGATCACGAAGATGATCTCGAAGGCGTCGAGCACGAAGGCGCTGATGCCGATCAGCGCCAGCACAATTGCGACCGCGGTGATGTCGCCGCCCGGGATCGACGACACGATCCGGCCGACGAGGTCGGCGGTGCCGAGCAGCCGCAGCACCATGGTGAAGGTGGTAGCGGCGAGCAGAAGGGCGAACAGCGCGCCGGTCAGCGCGATCGCGTCGCCCAGCAGCTTGTTGAGCGCCTCGAGACGCAGGCGTCCGGTGCCGAGGCCCGTGAGCAGCATCGTGAAGGCCCCCATTGCGGCCGCCTCGACCGCATAGAAATAGCCAAAGGTGACGCCGCCGAGCAGCAGGATCAGCAGCGCCAGCGCGACCGCCGCGAGCAGCGCCTCGCCCGCTCTCAGCTTCTCACGCGCCGGCAAGTGCGCCGCATTTCGGCCTGCGATCCAGGACAGACCCAGGCACAGCACGAGGAAGAGGCCGCCCGGCAGCAGCGCGGCATGGAAAATGTCCTGCGTGTTGATGACGCGGTCGCTGCGCCCCGTTGTCGTCACGGCAATGGTGTGCGCGGACAGCATCGCGTCGCTGAGCAGGATCAGCACCAGCGACGGCGGCACCAGCACGCCGAGCGTGCTCGCGACCGCGACCAGCGCCTGACGGTTCGCCGCGGGGATGCCTTCCGCCGCAAGCCGCGGCGCAACGACACGGGACAGGCCGAGCACGCTGGCGCCGACCGAGCCGTTCATCGGTCCGAGCAGCGCGCCGAGCAGCATGCCGGAGACCAGGGGCGCCGCGGGCTTGCGCGGCAGGATGGCATTGCTGGTGCGGTAGAGCGCGTCGGCGACCGGCAGGCGGTCGAGCAAGAGCCCCATGGTCACGTAGAGCGGCAGCGCCTGCAGCAGGTCGTTCTCGAACAGGTTGATCAGCCGCGTCGACAACGCGCCGAGCGTCGCCGGCTCGATGGTGCCGGACGCGATGCCGAGGATGGCGCCGAGCGTTGCGACCGCGACCAGCACCACGGCCGCCGGCAGGCCAGTCAGGATAATGCCGGCGCCGACCAGAGCCAACAACGCGAGGCCGAGCCATTCCATCAGCGCGCATCCGAACGGAAGATGTCAACCAGCGCCTGGCCGATCACCGCTGATGCCATGATCCAGAGCGCGATCTTGATCAGGAAATAGCCTGGATTGCCCGAGTCCTGGAAGGCTTCATGGATGCGCAGGCTTGCGATGACCGACGGCCTGCTCGCGATCAGCACGAATCCGGCCCACGGCAGAAGCCCCAGCGCCGCGCCGGCGCGGGCGAGCCAGGTTCGCGTCCGCGCCGAATAACGCTGTGACACGAGATCGGCGGCGAGATGCGTATGCGCGCGCGTCGCCGCCGTCACGCTCAGCGCGACGAACAGGGCAAAGGCGATCTGGCCGAGATCGTTGGCCTCGCGCGACCAGGCACGGACGAGATCGCGCAGCGGCCATTGCAGGAACAATAGCGTGATCAGCGGCAGAGCCAACCACTTGGCCGACGCCACCAGCCAGCCGATCACGCGATCGATGCTGCGCAAGACGATCGTCACATCCCTCCCCGCCCGCATTGGATTCGGGCGAGAATTGTCGAGAGTTCCTACAGATTGGGCAAGCCTTATCTCAGCACTTCACCCGCCGCCTGCGCCGCAGACCGACCCCCTATTTGACCGCGCCGCCGGTGATGCCGGCGATGAAGCGATCGAGAAAGAAGTTATAGGCGATCGCTACCGGGATGCTGGCGATCAATGCCCCCGCCATGATCTCTCCCCAGTAGAAGATGTCGCCGCGGACGAGGTCGGTCGCCACGCCAAGCGTGATCGGCTTCTGGTCGGTTGAGGAAATGAAGGTCAACGCGTAGACGAATTCCTGCAAGGTCAGGGTGAAGGTAAAGATCACCACTGTCAGGATCCCCGGCAGCGATAGCGGGAGCGCCATCTTGATGAAGGCGCCGAACAGGCTGCAGCCGTCGACGATCGCCGCCTCCTCGATCTCCGGCGGCAGCGCCTTGAAGAAACCCATCAACAGCCAGGTGCAGAACGGGATCGTGAAGGTCGGGTAGACCAGCACCAGCGACCACATCGAATTCTGCAGCCCGAGATTGGCGACGACCCGCGCCAGCGGCAGGAACAGCAGCGTCGGCGGCACCAAATAGGTCAGGAAAATGCCGATCCCCAGGGTCTCGCCGTTGCGGCCGGTCATCCGCGCCAGGCTGTAGGCGGCCGGCAACGCGGTGACGAGGGTGATTACGACCACGCAGACGCCGATGATCAGCGAGTTCAACAGCCAGGTCGTGAACAGGGTCTCATGGAACAGATAGCGGAAATGCTCGAGCGTCGGCGGATCGTTGAACCAGAACGGGATATTAGTGACGTTGTAGAGGTCGCTGTTGGTTTTGAACGAGGTGATCACCATCCAGTAGAATGGGAACGTGGAAAGAATGACGAAGAACGCGACCCCTGCATAGAACGCGGCCTCCCCGGCAACCTTGGCGATGACACGCTGCATGTCAAATCTCCCGTCGCTTGATGAAGCGCAGCATGAAGATCACCACGACAAACAGCACCGGCAGCATGAACAGCGAGATGGCGGCGCCATGGGACACGTCGCCGGATAGGATGCCGACCTGGAAGCCCTCAAAGCCCAGCACCGAAGTTGCGCCCACCGGACCGCCCATGGTCATCAGAAAGACGATGGAAAGATCGGTAAACGTAAACACGATACCGAAAATCAGGCCGATGGTCACGATCGGCAGGATCATCGGCACGATGATCTGGTAGTTGCGGCGCCAGAATCCGGCGCCGTCGACGGTAGCCGCGTCGATCACGTCCTGCGGGACCGCGGTGATGCCGGCGAGGAAGATCACGATCGCAAACGGGAAGAAACGCCAGGCGTTGACGACGATCACGCACAACATCGCCAGATGGGGGTTGCCGAGCCAGTTCGGCGCGTCGGAACGGTCGATGACACCGAGCGCGATCATCGACCAGTTGATAACGCTGTAGAGGGAATCGAACATCCATTGCCAGGCGACGGTGGCGAGCGCGATCGGCACCGCCCACGGCAATATAATAAGCGCCCTCACGATCTTGCGCCCCGGGAACGGCCGCAACAGCAACAGCGCGCCGAACTTGCCGAGGACGAGCCCGAGGAATTGCGATCCGAACGTGAAGATGAAGGTGTTGCTCAACGTTCGGAGAAAGTCCGGGTTCTCCACGATCTGCGCGAAGTTCGCCAGGCCGACGAAGTGCCACGAGGGATTGTAGATCGTGTAGGCGCTGACCGAGTAATATATCGAGAGCAGTAACGGCACGCCAACCAGCAGCAGCACGTAAAGGATCGCCGGCGCGACGAAGACCGCGCCGAGCACGTCGCGCCGGTCCAGGATGAACCGAAAACGCGAGGCCGGCTTGGCAATTGGTTCCGCAATTGAGGCCATGGGTGAAACTCGTTTCAGTGACGACTGGCCCGCTTGCCATCTTTGTCGAAATGGCGCAGCGCGCTATTGCGTACGGCGAAGGGATGCCACTCGCCGGGCCTGATGCTTTCCTCGGCAACGTGCGCCGGCGGCAGTTTCGCGGTGACCACCTGGTTCGGATCGAAGCCTTCGATCGCGCCATAAACGATCCGTTCGGAGCCGAGATATTCGGAACGATCGACGCGGAACGAAAATTCGGTGAAAGCACCGTCGTCGATCATATCCTTGGGCAAGAAGTTTTCCGGGCGGAAGCCGAGAAACCCGCCGTTGAGCGCGACCAGATTCATCGGCGGCGTGCCGACGAAGGTCGCGACGAAACGGTCGGCCGGGTCGTCGTAGATCTCCGTCGGCGTTCCCACCTGACACACACGCCCATGGTCGATGACCGCAATGCGGTCGCCCATGCCCATGGCCTCGACCTGATCGTGGGTCACATAAATGGTGGTGACGCCGACCCGCTGCTGGAATTGCTTGATCTCCAGGCGCGCCGAGGCGCGCAATTTGGCGTCGAGGTTCGAGAGCGGCTCGTCGAGCAGCAGCGCAGTCGGCTCGCGCACCAGCGCGCGCGCGAGCGCGACACGCTGACGTTCGCCGCCGGAGAGCTGACGCGGCCGCCGATCGAGCAGATGCCCAATGCCGAGCAGTTGC
>Ga0105238_10005184_pt1 | contig 12879 bp, 9 predicted proteins | sample KBSC34metaG_FD_81526 | JGI IMG/M metagenome (GOLD analysis project Ga0105238, IMG submission 81526) | Corn rhizosphere microbial communities from Kellogg Biological Station, Michigan, USA - KBS C3-4 metaG | ecosystem: Host-associated > Plants > Roots > Rhizosphere > Soil | place: Michigan, USA... | reverse complement strand
GTGGTGGCCCCTGACCCTGGCCGCCGTTCTCGCTCCCTTCGCGGCCGTGGTGCTGTGGCGCGGTGGACCCGCCTTTCTGCGTCGCGAGCTGCTGGTAGCGTCGGCCCTGGCGACCGGGGCCGCGCTGCTGGACGCGTTCGTGCATCCGGCCGCCAGTCGCGCGGCCGTGCTGGCGGCCGCGGGCGCCGCCGCGCTGCTGCCGCTCGGGCTGGCCGCCGCTCACCGCGAAGGCGACCGGGCACGGCGGGTGGGGTGGATCGCGGCGCTGGCGCTGGCGCCCCTGACCGTCGTTCCCATGACGGCGCTCGTGACCCGGGATCCGGCGGCGGCAGTCGCCGTCGCGGCCGCGCTGGGGCTGGGCCTGGTCTCACGACGCCTGCGCGCCGCCGACGTGGGCGCGGCGACGCTGCTGCTGGGTTACGGCGCCGCGCTGTGGTTCCTGTCCGTGGCCGCGCGCCACCTGTCCACGGGAGGTTCGCCGCTGCGGATCCTGCCCGCCGCCGGGGCGGTCACGGCCGCGTACGGCATCGCGGTCCTGGCCGACGCCCGCCGGCTGATCTGCGTCGGCCCGTCGTTCGTCCGCCACCTCGTCACCGTGCTGCTGGCGATGGCCGCCCTCTTCATCGCCGCCGGGGCGCTGTTCTTCGGCGCCCCGGCGGGACCCGACATCGTGATGGCGCTGGGCGCGATGATCGTCCTCGGCGCGTTCGCGCTGATCGTCGCCTTCCGGTATCGCCTGGGCTGGCCGTTCTTCATCGTCGAGACGCTGGTCGCGGCGGGCTTCGAATACGTGCACTTCCGGACGTCGTGGCTGGGCGACCAAGGTGACTGGCAGGTCGTCGCGACGGCCGCGACCGGCTTCATGAACTTCGCGGTCCTGCGGGCGTTGCAGCGCTCGCGCGATCGCCTGGGAGTGCGCGAGAGTCGCATCCTGGCCACGGTGTTCCCCCTGCTGTCGGGCCTGTTCGTGGTGTCGGCCGATCCGCGAGCGGTGGTGGGGATGGGGCTGTCGGCGGCGCTGTTCGTGCTGATGGCCGTGCTGCGGGCGGGCGCCATCTACGGCTGGCTGGCCGCGCTGCTCGCGAACCTGGCGCTGGCTCGCGCCTGGGTCACGGCCGGGGTGGTGTCTCCCTTCGCGTACGCGGCGCCGCCCGCGCTGGCGCTGATGCTGCTGACCCACGTCCATCGCGCGCGCCTCGGTAAACAGGCGGCGGTGCTGCGAACGGTGGCCTCGCTGTTGTTGTTCGCATCGACCGGGTACGAGGCGTTCCAGTTTCGCAGTGTCTGGCCGGCGGTGGGCATGGCCGCCGGCGCGGCGGCGATCGTGCTGCTGGGGATCCACACGCGGGCGCGCGCGTACCTGTACATCGGCTTCGGCGCGCTGCTGCTGGACATCGTGGTCAACGTGACCCGCTGGGGCATGCGCGACCGTCTGACCGGCGGCGTCCTGGGGGTGTCGGCGGGCATCCTGATGTTCGCGGCCGGCGTCGTGCTGGCCCGTCACAAGGATCGCGTCCTGGCGCGATACCGGCGGGCTCAAAGCTGGGACTGGTAGCGGCGCGGCCGATCGCTTCGCCGCAGCTCCAGCGCGATGGCCAGCGCGATGGCCAGATCGACCGGCGCCAGCACGGCCACGGACGAGAGGCTGCTCCAGCCGACGGTCAGGTCGCTGCCTCCGCACACCAGCGCCAGCGTCAGCAGCACCGTCATGTCCGCCGTTCCGTGCAGGATCGGCATCGTCGACGGCATCCGCGCCATCAATCCCTACATCATTCGAGGCCCGTGCTCGTTCCGGAAAAAAATGGCAGCCAGGTCGACGGCGACCCGCGGCCGAATTCGGCCAGCAATGGCCCAATCTGGCCGATGGCGGCCGAACAGTCTGCGCAGATCCGGCCACTCTGGCCGCGGAAAACCGCGACTTTCCCCCTGGCCCATCGGTTGCTCACCCGATGCGGTCAGGGGGGACTCATGAAGCCGGGGAGGCTAGACAGCAGGACGCTCTGGTTGACGCTGTTCGGGTTGGCCTTTGGCGGGCTCACCATCGTGATGGCGTCCGAGTGCACGGGATCGTCGGGCGGATGCTCACGCCTTCACGCCCGCCATCAGGCGCACGATCCGCTTCGAGAGCAGGCCCAGCGCCAGGGCGCCCACCAGCGGCACCACCACGAAGATCAGGAAGAAGTCGGCCTGCCCGCCCAGCAAGTGAAAGACCTGGCCGTTGGCGATCTTCTCCACCTTGCCGGCGATGCGTCCCGCCAGCAGGTCGGACATGAAGAACGAGAAGAACCACAGCCCCATCATCAACGAACCGAGCTTGGGCGGAGCGAGCTTCGTGACCATGGAGAGGCCGACGGGTGACAGGCAGAGCTCGCCCCAGGTGTGCAGAACGTAGGCGACGGTCAGCCAGGCGGGGCTGACCATCGCGCCTTGATCGGCGCGGAGCGCGCCCCCCACCATGACCGCGAAGCCCGCCGCGACCAGCACCAGGGCCAGGGCAAACTTGCGCGGGGTGCTGGGCTCTCGGCCGCGCGCCGCCAGCCGGGTCCACAGCCGCGCGAACAGCGGGGCGCACAGCATGATGGTCAGCGCGTTGATGGACTGGAACCATGGCGCCGGCATCACCCATCCGAAGAAGGTGCGCCGCGTGTGCTCCTCGGCGAACAGGTTCATCGACGAGCCGGCCTGCTCGAACGCGCTCCAGAAGAAGATGTTGAAGAAGGCCAGGATGGCGATGACGCCGATGCGCTGCTTCTGCTCGCTGGTGAGCCGCTCCGCCGCCGCGCTCGCCGCCGCATTGGGCCGGGCGACCTTTGCTGCCGGCACGTCGCCGATGCTGCCCAGCACGCGCCGCTTGAGCAGCACGTAGATGACGGTCCCGATCACCATGCCCACGCCGGCGGCGCCGAAGCCCCAGTGCCAGCCGTAGCTGGGACTCTTGGCCAGGAAGCCGCAGATGATCTGCCCCAGGAAGGCACCGGTGTTGATGCCCATGTAGAAGATGGTGAAGGCCGCGTCGCGACGCCGATCGCCCTCGGTGTAAAGCTGGCCCACCATCGTCGAGATGTTCGACTTGTGGAACCCGGTCCCCAGGATGATCAGCCCCAACCCCACGTAGAACGTGGTGGGGGACGGCACCGCCAGGCAGAAGTGCCCGCTGGCGATCAGCACGCTGCCGATCACGATCGACCGGTGAGTGCCGAGGAACCGGTCGGCCAGGAACCCGCCCAGGAGCGGCGTCAGATAGACCGAGGCGGTGTACCAGGCGTAGAGGTTGCTCGCTTCCTCCTTGCTCCAGCCGAACCCGCCCGACTTGCTGACCAGGAACAGGATCAAGATCGCGCGCATGCCGTAGAACGAGAAGCGCTCCCACATCTCCACGTTGAACAGCAGGTACAAGCCCTTCGGCTGCTTCATCGAGGGGGCTTGCGCGGCGGCGACTGTCATGGGGCGACGATGGAACGCGCCGTTGCGCTTGGCAAGCGCGAGATGGCTGACCGGAGGGCATCCGACTATCCTCGACGCCGGGCCATGAACGACGACACCCTTTCTGGCAGCGCGCGGTTGCGGTGAATCGTGCCGGGCAAAGGGGGCTGTTCGTGGTGCGCGCGCTACCCTGGCTGGGGGCCCTGTTGACCGCGTCGGGAGCCGCGCTGGCCGCGCCGTCGCCGCCGCCCACGCGCAAGGACGACGTGGTCGAGACGCTGCACGGGGAAGCCGTCGCCGATCCCTATCGCTGGCTGGAGGACGAGGCGTCGCCCGAGGTGCAGGCCTGGACCGCCGCGCAGACCGCCTACGCGCGCGCGGTGCTGGATCCCTTGCCCGGGCGCGACGCGCTGGCGAAACGCCTGTGGGAGCTCTACGAGATCGGGAGCCTGGGCACGCCGGCGGCACGTCCCCACGGCCGCGGCAAGGCGCGCGCCTGGCGCTATTTCTACACGCGGCGCGAGGGCAAGCAGAACCAGCCCGTGCTGTACACCCGTGACGGCGTGAACGGCGCCGATCGGGTCCTGATCGACGTCAACGCGCTGGCGGCGGATGGCACGCGGGCGCTGGACTGGTGGGTACCGTCCGAGGACGGCGCGCTGGTCGCCTATGGCATCTCGGCCGACGGCAGCGAGGAGTCGGTGCTGCACGTGAAGGACGCCGTCACCGGCGCGGCTCTTCCCGACACCATCGACCGGACGCGGGCCTGCTCGCTGGCGTGGCTGCCCGACGGGCGCGGCTTCTACTACACGCGCTATCCCGCGAAGGGCAGCGTCCCCGACAGCGAGGCGCAGTACCACCGCCAGGTGTTCCTGCACCGGCTGGGTACGCCCGTGGCGCACGACAGGCCCGTGTTCGGCGCCGGCCGCGATCTGAAGGATTGGCCCAGCGTGACACTGTCCCCCAAGGGCCGCTTCCTGGTCATCGAGGTCAGCCAAGGCTGGTCGAAGAGCGAGGTCTACCTGATCGATCGCCAGGCCCCGGGCCACGTCTTGCCCATCGCCACGGGCGAACAGGCGCTGTTCGATCTGGCCGAGTTGACCGACGACGCGCTTTACTTGCGCACGAACGCGGGCGCGCCGCGCTATCGCCTGTACCGGGTGCCGCTGTCCGGCCCGCTGAAACAACCGCCCGCCCGCGCCGCCTGGCACGAGCTGATCCCCGAGGGCCCGCAGACACTGCAGCAGGCGACGCTGATCGGCACGCACTGGGCCGCGCTGTTCCTCGAGGATGCGGCCAGCCGGGTGCGCTTCTTCGATCGCCAGGGACACCCCGCGGGCGAGCTGGCCCTGCCCGCGCTGGGTACGGTCACGGGGATGTCGGGTCACCCCGAGGGGGACGAGCTGTTCGTCTCGTTCATGTCCTTCTCGTCGCCGACGATGGTCTTGCGCCAGGTGCTTGCCCGAGGGTTGGCCCCCGCGCAAGCCGCGCCGCCGCCTGAGATCTGGCGCGCCATTGCCACGCCTCTTGCGCCCGATGCCTTCGAGGTGACGCGCGATCAGGCGACGTCGAAGGACGGGACCGTCGTGCCGCTGTTCGTGGTGCGCCGTCGGGGCCTGGCGCGCGACGCCGACACGCCGACCGTCCTTTACGGCTACGGTGGCTTCAACGCGAACATCACTCCCGTGTGGACGCCGTCGATCGTGCCGTTTCTCGAGCGCGGCGGCGTGTACGTGCAGGCGGTCCTGCGCGGCGGCGGCGAGTACGGCGAGGCCTGGCACCAGGCGGGCATGGGCCCGCACAAGCAGAACGTGTTCAACGACTACATCGCCGCCGCCGAGCACCTGGTGGACACGCACGTCACCAGCGCGCGCCGCCTGGCCATCATGGGCCGCTCGAACGGCGGCTTGCTGGTGGGCGCCGCGCTGACCCAGCGGCCGGCGCTGTTTCGCGCGGCCATCAGCGGCGTGCCGCTGCTGGACATGCTGCGCTACCACCACTTCCGCATCGCCCAGCTCTGGATCCCCGAGTACGGCGATCCCGACGACGGGGAAGCGTTCCGCTGGCTGCGCGCCTACTCGCCGTATCACAACGTGCGCGCCGGCGTCGGCTACCCCGCGGTCATGTTCTCGACCGCCGCTTCGGACACGCGCGTCGATCCCCTGCACGCCCGGAAGATGACCGCCCTGCTGCAGGGGGCGACCGCGTCGCACCTGCCGATCCTGTTGCGCCTGGAGACCCAGGCTGGCCACGGCATGGGCAAGCCGCTCGGAAAGGTCATCGAGCAGCTCGTCGACGAATGGAGCTTTCTCGACAGCCAGATTGGTAGGCGCTGACACGGGGAGGCTGCCGTGGGCTATGGGGCGCCGCGAAAGTTGACGGCGTCACGACGGTCGCGTGAACTTCCGGGATGGCGCAAGACCGAGACCGAGCAAGCGACGGAGCAGGAGAGGGAGCGAAGACCCGGGTCGTGATCCTGTTCGGTGGCCGCTCCGCCGAGCACGAGATCTCGTTGCTGTCGGCGCGCAACATCGTGGCCGCGCTCGACCGCGGTCGCTTCGAGCCGTTCTTGATCGGGATCGACAAGCAGGGGCGCTGGCACTTGGAGTCGCAGGCCACGCTGGACGCCGCGGTAGGCGATCCGCGCGCGGTGCATCTGGACGCGGCCGCGCCTTTGACCGACGCCACGGTGTTGCGGCCGGGCGACGTCGTCTTCCCCGCGTTGCACGGCACGTTCGGCGAGGACGGCACGCTGCAGGGCCTGCTGGAGCTGTCGGGCGTGGCCTACGTGGGCGCGCCCGTGCTGGGTTCGGCGATCGGAATGGACAAGGACGTCGCCAAGCGGCTGCTGCGCGACGCCGGCATCCCGATCGTCCCGTACCGTCTGATCACCGCCCGCGCATTTCGTCAGGAGCGCGAGGCCTGTCTGCGTGCCGGCGAGGAGCTGGGCTTTCCGTTGTTCTGCAAGCCCGCCAACGCCGGCTCGTCGGTGGGGGTCAGCAAGGTGGCCGGCCCGGGCGACCTGGCCGTCGCCCTGACGCTGGCGCTGCGGTTCGACACCAAGGTGCTGCTCGAACGCGGCGTCGACGCGCGCGAGGTCGAGTGCGCGGTGCTGGGCAACGACGAACCGCAGGCGTCCATCCCCGGCGAGATCGTGCTGTCTCACCGCGACGGCTTCTATTCGTACGACGCGAAGTACGTGGATCCGACCGCGGCCGCGTTCCGGGTCCCGGCGGCGATCCCGCCGGCGGTGGCGGAACGGGTGCGTGAGCTCAGCGTCGCGACCTTCCGGACGCTGGAGCTGGCCGGACTGGCCCGGGTCGACTTCTTCCTCGATAGACAGGACGGTACGTTGTACGTGAACGAGGTGAACACCCTGCCCGGGTTCACGGCGGGGTCGGGCTATCCGAAGATGTGGGCGGCCAGCGGCCTGCCCGTCCAGGCCCTGGTGTCGCGCCTGATCGATCTCGCGTCAGCCCGGCATCGGGAAATTCCGGCCCGCAAGGCCGGTTGAACCGCGGGCAATTGGATGCTCCGTGTAAAACTGGACGCAAGGAATTCCATGAATAAGCAGTGGGTGCCCGGCCGAAAAGAGCCATTCCGGTGGTAAATGTCGCGCTTCGCCAATTGATGGAAACAAAATTCGCTCTCGCCAGACATCAGGTTTTGCGTGTATGATCCGCCCTCATGGAGTCTATGCGGGGGCCGCGTTCAAAGCGGGGGGTGGGCAGACCGTCGAAGGCACAACCATTTCGAGCCTTCGTTCTCGATCTGCTGTTGAAGGAACCAAATCTAAAGTCGCTCGATGTGGTCAAGCGGGCGAGGTTGGCGGGGTACGAAGGGGGGAAGAGCGCACTCTACGCAGTGATCGCCACCGTCCGTCCCCGGAAGAGTCGTCCTCTCGGACATCAAGAGAAGATCCCGGGTGAGGTGATCCGTCACGGCGTCGGTCAGGCCGATGTCCGGTTTCAGGACGGTCAGATCACCACCGTGAACTTCCTGGTGTCTCGTCTGGAATACTCGCGATGGGCAGGGGTGACGATCATTCCCGATCAGGGGATCGAGACGTTGCTCCGGGCGCTGATCGGTCACCTGCAGCTGGCGGGCGGGGTGCCGTTTCTATCGGCGTTCGATCGCACGAAGCCGATCGCACCCCGCACCGACCAGGACGGTCAGGTGCTGGAGTGGGACTCGGCGTTCGCGTACGCGATGGTCGAGATCGGGGTGGGCGTCGAGATCCGCGCCCGGCGCGGCGCCGAGCGAGGCCCGGGGACCAACCTGGCCAACTGGGTGAAGCAGACGTTTTTCCGGGAGCGGCAGTTCAACAACGAACAGGACCTGGAGCGGCAGCTGGCCGACTGGGCGGCGGTGTGGAACAGCACCTCGTGCCCGGAGGCCGGCAACCGGACGCCGCTCGATCGTCTCGCCGAGGAGCGGCAGCGCTTCCGTCCCTTGCGGGTCTCGCCCGAAGGGCTGGCGTTGCGGTTTCCGGTGGTGGTGGGCCAGCGCTCGACCGTCCTGTTCGAGGGACAGTCCTACGCCATGCCGGCCGAGTCGGCCGATCTGTGCGGGGTGCTGCACCTCTACCCGAACAAGGTCGTCGTGGTCGCGGGCCGGCACGAGGCCACACACCCCCGCCACCTGGCCGCGCCATCGCATCGCTCCAGCCGCGCCTCCAGCGCGAGCTCGATGCAGCCGCCACTCGTCGCCTGAGTAGCCCGGTCGCTCGAACCCGAGCGACCGGTTCTTCCAGAATGCCGGCGGAGCGGCGCTCTCTCGAATCGGGTCGGTGAGCCGGCTCAGGCCTTGCCGCGTCCGATGCCGGAGTAGGTGAAGCCGGCGGCGCGGACCTCGGCCGGGTTCCAGATGTTGCGGCCGTCGAAGATGACCGGCTGGCGCATGATCTTCTTCAGGCGGTCGAAGCTGGGACGGCGGAACTCGTTCCACTCGGTGACCAGCACCAGCGCGTCGGCGCCCTGGGCGGTGTCGTAGTTCGACTCCTCGTAGCGGATGCGATCGCCGATCTGCTTGCGCACGGCCGGCATCGCCACCGGGTCGGTGGCGACCACCTCGGCGCCCGCCGCCAGGAGCTGCTCGACCAGCACCAGCGCGGGCGCCTCGCGAATGTCGTCGGTGCCCGGCTTGAAGGCCAGACCCCACAGCGCGATCTTCTTCCCGCGCAGATCGTTGCTGAAGTGCTTCAGCACCTTCCGGCCGAGGATCTGCTTCTGCTTCTCGTTCACCTCGACGACGGCGTCGAGGATCTTCAGGTCGTAGCCGACCTCGCGGCCGGTGGTGATGCACGCCTTGAGATCCTTGGGGAAGCAGCTTCCCCCGAAGCCGGCGCCCGCATACAGAAACTTCGGGCCGATGCGCACGTCGGTGCCCATGCCCTTGCGCACCAGCTCGATGTCGCAGCCGAGGATCTCGCACAGGTTCGACAGGTCGTTCATGAACGAGATGCGCGTCGCCAGCATCGAGTTCGCGGCGTACTTCGTCAGCTCGGCCGAGCGGCGGTCCATCACCAGCATGCGGTCGCTGGTGCGGGTGAACGGCGCGTACAGGTTGCGCAGGGAATCGATGGCGCGCTTGTCCTCGGCGCCCACGATCACCCGATCCGGCTTCATGAAGTCGCTGACGGCATCGCCCTCCTTCAGGAACTCGGGGTTCGACGCCACCGCGAACTCGTGCTTGGTGCGCGGCTTCATGCGCGCTTCGATCTTGTCGCCGGTGCCGACGGGGACCGTCGACTTCGTGACCACCACCGCCCAGCCGGTCAGGGCGTCGGCGACGTCCTCGGCCGCCTTGAAGATGTACTGCAGATTGGCCGAGCCGTCGGGACCGGGCGGCGTTCCCACCGCCAGCAGGATGATGTCCGCTCCCGCCACGCCCTTGGCGACGTCCGTCGTGAACAGCAGCCGACCCTCGGCGGCGTTCGTCTCGACCAGCTTGTCGAGCCCGGGCTCGTAGATGGGGAGCTCGCCCCGGTTCAGCCCGTCGATCTTCGACTTATCGAGGTCACAGCAGGTGACGTCGTTGCCCATGTCCGCGAAGCCCGCCCCTGCCACCAACCCCACATATCCGGTACCGATGACACAAATCTTCATGCCGGGAAAAATACCATGATACGGTCCCGCAAGGGGCGAGATGAGATGAAGGCGATGCTGCTGGCCGCCGGTCGTTCCACGCGCCTCGGGGCGCTGGGAGCGCGCTTGCCGAAGCCCCTGGTCCCCGTTTGCGGATACCCCCCGATTCGCTTCGGGCTGGCCGCGCTGGTGAGGGCCGGCCTGACCGACGTGGTCGTCAACCTGCACCACCACGGCGACCTGATCCGCGCGGCGCTGGGGGACGGTGCCGAGTTCGGGGCGGCGGTGACCTATAGCCCCGAAGTCGAGCTGCTGGGAACGGGGGGCGGGTTGGCTCAGGCGGCTCCGCTGCTCGGCGCCGGGCCGGTGCTGGTGATGAACGCGAAGGTGGTGGCGGACGTCGACCTGCGGGCCGTCGTCCAGGCGCACCTGGCCTCGGACGCCGACGCGACGCTGGTGCTGCGCGATGATCCGCAAGCGGGGGCCTGGGGCCCCATCGCCGCCGACGAGACAGGTCGCGTCGTCTCGATCCTGGGCCAGAGCGGTGGTGTCACGCCGGTGGGCGCAGTGGTCGAGCGGATGTTCACCGGCATCCAGATCGTGGGCGCGCGGCTCCGCGAGGGCTTGCGGCCGGTCTTCTGCGACACCGTCCGCGACGGGTACATCCCGGCCCTGCGCGCGGGCGCGAACATCCGCGCGTTCGTGCTGGACGGCTACTTCGCCGAGCACTCCACGCCCGAGCGCTACCTGGCCGGCAACCTGGCCCTGCTGCGCGCTCCGGCGCTGCTGCGCTTTCCACCGGGGCCGCTCGACGGCATCGACGCCACCGCCTTCGTCGATCCCACCGCGCTGCTGGTGCCCCCGGTGCGCATCGGCGCCGGCGCCTACGTGGGGGCGGGCGCCGTGGTAGGCCCCGACGTGGTGCTCGGTGCCGGCGCGTCGGTGGGCGCGCGGGTGCGCCTGTCGAGCGCCGTCGTCTGGTCGGACGCGACCGCCGTCGCGGACGCCCATCGGGCCGTGGTCACCGGCGAGGGTGTGGTGGCGGTAGAGACCGCCAGCGCCCCCGGCTAGGACGGCTACAGCTCGGTCGCTTCGATGCGGCGGTTCTGCTGCCGGCCCGCGTCGGTGTCGTTCGTGGCGATGGGCCGCTCGTCGCCGTAGCCTGCCGTCACGATGCGGCTCGCCTCGATACCCTTCTTGATCAGGTACTCGCGGCAGGTTTGGGCGCGCTTCTCGGACAGGATCTTGTTCGCCTTCTTGTTGCCCACGTTGTCGGTGTGGCCGGAGATCTCGAGGCGGGCGCTCTTCTTGTGCGTCATGAAGTCGACCACGTAGTCCAGCCGCTCGGAAGCGCCCGGCCGCAGCGTCGCCTTCGCCGTGTCGAACTCCACGCCCAGCAGGATGAAGCGCATCGCGGGCGGCGCCTGCACCAGCAAAGGCGGCGGAGCCGGCGGGGCCTTGTACCGCAGGGTCAGGCGGATGCTCTGGTTCGGCTCGTTCGTCACCGTGACGTTCGTGGCGATGTTACGCTGGGCCAGTGACAGGTAGACGAGGTCGTACTTCTGCCCCACTGGCACCAGCACCTCGGCGTAGCCGGACTCGTCCGTCTCGTCGGTGAAATACTTGGTCCCGTCGGGCGCGGTCAGCGACACCACCACGCCCTTCATGGGGCCCTTGTCCTTGTCGACGACCGTGAACCGCACGGCGGCCTCGGTCTTGGTCGGCTTCAGCTTCGCCTTCTTCGCCGCCTCGGCCTTGGCGGCGTCGTCCGACTGATGCAGCGCGAAGCCGTTGCTGTCCTTGATGACGTGCTTCTCGTCGCCCTCGGCGGCCCGCGCCGGGTATCCGATCGCCAAGGTCGATACGACCGCCGCGGCTGCCAGGAAGGGGAGGGGCCGCATCAGGCGGGCTCGATGCGCGCGGCGATGACGGTGACGTTGTCGAGGCCACCGTTCTGGTTGGCCAGACCGATGAGCTGCTCGCAGATGCCGTCCAGATCCTGCCCCGACCCCGCGATCTCGGCGATCTGCTCGTCCGTCACCATGCCCGACAGACCGTCGGAGCAGAGGATGTAGACGTCTCCCAGGCGCGGGGCATCGACGTGGATGTCGACCTGCACGGTGTCCCGCATGCCCAGCGCCCGCACGATGACGTTCTTGTGCGGGAACGCCTCGATCTCCGCCGGGCTCAGGTGCTTCATCTTGATGTAGTCGTTCAGCAGCGAGTGGTCCTCGGTCAGCTGCTCCAGCAGGCCCTCGCGCTTGCGGTACAGGCGGCTGTCGCCCACGTGACCGACCACGATGGCGTCGTCGAGGAACAGCACCGAGATCACGGTGGTGCCCATGCCGTGGCAGCGGGGATCGCGCTGCGCCTGCTCGTGGATCTTCAGGTTCGCCAGCTTGATGGCGGTGACCAGGCGGTTCACGTCGTAGCGGTGATTGCGGTCCATCTTGAAGGGCCAGGTCAGGCGCTGCTCGTCCTGCGTGGTCTTGAAGAAGCCCGCGATGGTCTCGACCGCCAGCTTGCTGGCCACCTCGCCCGAGGCGTGTCCGCCCATGCCGTCGGCCACGATGGCCAGCCGCTCGGTCTCGGGCAGATACAACGAGTCTTCGTTGTGGGCACGTTTCATGCCCACGTTCGTGTCGCCCGCGAAGCGGACGCGCATGCCGTCGAGAGGGAACGACGTGCTCATGGCCGGATTGCCTATGCTAGTCCCGACGCCCAGGCGTCGCAATTTCGTGAAGCGGTTGGATCATAATCTGCGCGGATCGACGATGGCGATGCGGGGACCCGCCGTGACCGGCAGCGGCCCGGGCGCGCGATAGATGTCGCCGTCGATGGTGTAAGCCATTTCGGGATCTTGCCCCGTGATCTCGACGCGCTCGGCGATCCCGCTGAAGGCCCGGCGGGCCGCGATACCGCGTCCGGCGCGGACCGCCCACAGGTCGGGAAAGAGCGCCAGCGCGCCCGAGTGGATGGCCAGAACCGCAAAGCGATTGGGATCATCGTCGGCCCGATCGAAGAGCTTGAACCCCAGTCCCACCTCGCGCACGAAGCCGGCCCCCACCGCCATCAAGTCCGGAAATTCCAGGGCCTTCTGGTCCACCACCACCTTGCCCCGGAACCGCCTGAACACCCGGCGCATCAGGTCGCCCCGGATGATCGCCGAGGCCAGCAGGCGCACCATCAACAGGGCGGCCCGGATCGGTCCGTAGGTGTCGCCCTTGTAGTACTCGACCAGGAAGTTGGCCAGGATGCCGTTGCCAAAGACGAACCCGAAGCGGTCGCCCACGCGCAGGCAGCGCCGCTCGATGGTGAACACGTCCTTGCCGCCGCGCACCGCCGCCGCCAGCCGGGCCAGGAAGACCAG
>Ga0105238_10005182_pt1 | contig 12880 bp, 6 predicted proteins | sample KBSC34metaG_FD_81526 | JGI IMG/M metagenome (GOLD analysis project Ga0105238, IMG submission 81526) | Corn rhizosphere microbial communities from Kellogg Biological Station, Michigan, USA - KBS C3-4 metaG | ecosystem: Host-associated > Plants > Roots > Rhizosphere > Soil | place: Michigan, USA... | reverse complement strand
TACGCCGCCTGCCCCGCCATCACCGTCGACGGCGTCACCACCCCGATGACCCTGCGTTCCCAGCCCCGCACCATGCCGCTGCGCACGACCAGCACCGACACGACGCTGGCGGCCGCCATGACCTCGGGCAACTCGAAGCCGTCGCTGTTCACGACGGCCTCGTGCGAGTTCCTGCTGCCCGCCACCGCCAAGGCCGCCTCGGTGGGCACCATCAAGCTGCCGCTGCCGAAGGCGGTCGTGAACCGCATCGCCATCGTGGGCGACACCGGTTGCCGCATCTCGATCGGCAACGTGTACCAGGCCTGCGGCGATCCCACCCAGTGGCCGTTCCCCGTCATCGCCGCCGCGGCCGCCGCCATGCAGCCGGATCTCGTCCTGCACGTCGGCGACTACCAGTACCGCGACAACCCGTGCCCTCCGGGCAACACCGCCTGCACGGGCACCCCCTGGGGCTACGGAACCGACACCTGGATGGCCGACTTCTTCACCCCCGCCGCGCCGCTGCTGGCCGCCGCGCCCTGGGTCATGGTCCGCGGCAACCACGAGACCTGCAACCGCGCCGGCCAGGGCTGGTACCGCTACCTGGATCCGAACCCCTACGACGCGACCGGCGTGAAGACCTGTAACGACCCCGCCAACGACAACGCCGGCAACTACAATGATCCGTGGGCCGTCTCGTTCGGCGACACGCAGTTCATCTCGTTCGACTCGGCGAACACGGCGAAGACCGCCTACTCACCGGCCGCGGTCCAGCCCTACACCAGCGAACTGGCCTCGGCCGCCGCGCTGGCCACCCCGACCTTCTTCAACATCTGGGCGGTGCACCACCCCATCCTCGGCTACTCGGCCGGCAACCCGCCCACGCCGGGCAGCCTGGGCATGCAGTCGGTCATGAACGCCGCCTACCCGGGCAACTACTACCCGCCGAACGTCGGCATGGCGATCCACGGCCACGTGCACGACTTCCAGGCGCTCAGCTTCTCCAGCAATCACCCGGCGACGTTCGTGGCCGGTAACGGCGGCGACAACCTGGACACGGCGCTGCCCGCCACGTTCAACCCCAACAGCGACCTGCCGGCGGCGAACACGGTCGTCAACTCGTTCGCCTTCTCGCAAGAGTTCGGGTTCATGGTGATGGACCGCGTGGGCGCCGTCGGCGACAAGAACTGGAAGTTCACGTCGTACCGCACGAACGGCACCGTCATCGCCGTGTGCAGCATGGCGCCTCCCGGCGTCTGCAGCGGCACCTGCGACAGCACGCCGGGCAGCCAGATCACCTGCACCGACGGCAACGGTAACGTGGTCGGGACCTACGCCAACATCCCGTAGCGGTCCGCTCTGTCGAACTCGAAGGTCGTCCTCTCGCGGCGGCGCCTGGCAACGGGCGCCGCCCTCGCGCTGTTCGCGGTGGCCGCTTGCGGCAAGGGGAAACCCGCGCCCAAGCCCACCATCGAACAGGCCTGGGCCGCCGCGAAGATCCCCACCCTACCGCGCAGCCCGGTGATCCCGGCCCGGCGCACGAACGTGCTGCCGGTGCCGCCGCGCCAGGGACCGCCCGACGATCCGGCGCTGGTGGCGCTGGGCAAGAAACTGTTCTTCGATCCGCGCCTCTCCGAGCCGCAGGGAACCAGCTGCGCCAGTTGCCACGATCCGGCGCACGGCTTCGCGGGACGGAACGGCTCGCCGCTCGGTGTCCCGCGGGGCAGCCGGCCTGGCCACTTCGCGCGGCGCACGGCACCCTCGGTGATGTACCTGCGCTACGTCCCCGCCTTCTACTACTTCGAGGACGACGAGGCGCCGGCCCCCGAGCCCAAGGGCGGCTTCTTCTGGGATGGCCGCGTCGACAACCTGGTCGACCTGGTCCGCCAGCCGCTCTTCAACCCCGACGAGATGAACGCCGGCACACCGCGACGGGTGGCCGACAAGGTCGCGCGGGCCCCTTACGTGAAGGAGTTTCGGGCCGCCTTTGGCGCCACCACCTCGCCCGATGCGGTCATGCTGGGGGTGGGCAAGGCGATCGAGGCCTTTCTGAAGAGCGACGACATGTCGCCCACTCGTTCGAAGTACGACGCCTACGTGCGCGGCGAGGCGACGCTGACCGAGCCCGAGCGGCGGGGGCTGGAGGCATTCAAGGACCGGCGGCGCGGCGCCTGTGCCGGCTGCCACCGCATGACCGAGATGTCGTCCAACCCGGCCGAGTCGATGTTCACCGACTACGGGTACGACGCGATCGCGCTGCCGCGCAACCGCGAGCTCGGCGCCAATCAAGATCTGGCCACCTTCGATCTAGGGCTGTGCGAGCGCCAGAAGGGCGGCCAGCGCGACGAGAAGCTGTGCGCGAGCTTCCGCACCCCTTCCCTGCGCAACGTCGCCCTTCGCGAGAGCTTCGGGCACAACGGCGTCTACAAGACGCTGCGCGAGGTGGTGACGTTCTATGCCCGCCGCGCGGTGGCTCCCGAGCGCATCTATCCGCCGGGCCAGAAGTTCGACGACGTCCCGGCCCGCTATCGCGTCAACGTCAACATTCACGCCCCTGTCTACAACCGACGCGAGGGTGGTTCGCCACCGCTCACGGACTCGGAGATCGACGACGTGGTCGCGTTTCTGGGAACGCTGACGGACGCGCCTGCCGGCCCCGGAAACGCGGGGGCCGGGGCGACGGCGCTCGCACAGTCCCGCGCCCGTTGAGATGTGTCGTCGATGAGGCGTCCGGGTCGATCTGCTCACGTGGCCTTGCTGGCGGCGATCGCCGGCCTGGCGGCGACCGAGCGGGCGGCGCGCGCGCACGCGGTGGGCATCTCCAGCGGCGAATATCGGCTGGACGGGCAGACCCTGTACGGCGATCTGGGAATGGCCGCGCGCGAGCTGGCGCGCTGGCTGCCGGCGCTGGACACGAACCGCGACGGCGACGTCGCCGCCGAGGAGCTGGCGGCGAACCGCGACAGCTTGGCCCAGGCGCTGGCGGCGGGCATGACCGTGACGGCGGACGGCCAGGCTTGCCCCGGGACGCTGGACCGGGCCTGGGTGCAAGAAGGTGACGGCGGCGCGATCTTCCAGGTCCACTTCAGCTGCCCGGCGGCGCCGAAGCGGCTGACCATCGCGCTGCCCTTGCTGGAAGGGCTGGCCCCCGGCCACCGCCACATGGCGCGCCTGTTCTGGTCGGGCAAGGCGCAGCAGGTCGTGCTCGATCGCGCGCACGCGCGGTGGACGGTCCTCTACGGCACATCGCAAAGCGCGCCGGGGGTGGCCTGGTCGATGCTGAAGCTCGGGGTCGAGCACATCCTGACCGGCGCCGATCACCTGGTCTTCCTGCTGGGGCTGATCCTGGTGGGGGGCCGGCTCCGCTCGCTGGTCGGCGTGGTCAGCGCCTTCACCGTGGCGCACTCGATCACCCTGGCGCTGGCCGCGCTGTCTGTGTTCGCTCCCAGCCCCCGCCTGATCGAGCCGGCCATCGCGCTATCCATCGCCTACGTGGGCGTCGAGAACCTGTTCGTCGCCGACGCGCGCAAGCGCTGGCGCATCACGTTCCCGTTCGGCCTGATCCACGGCTTCGGCTTCGCGGGAGCGTTGCGCGAGATCGCGCTGCCGAGCGCGCAGGTCCCGGTCGCCCTGGTCACCTTCAACGCCGGCGTCGAGCTGGGCCAGCTGGCGGTGCTGTCACTTGCCCTGCCGCTGGTGCTGGCGGCGCGCCGCGCGTCCTGGTTCGGCGACCGCGGCGTGAAGGTGGTCAGCGTGGCCATCGCGGTGGGCGGCCTGGCGCTTTTCCTGGTCCGCCTGGCACCCCGCCAGTAGGCATCAGCGCGGCTCTGGCGGCCCTCACGCCGTTCATTGCGTGCAGAGCAATCTGCTTCTTGACCAAGATGTTACGCAGTTAGTCCAACATGACGGCGCTTTTGTCTTTCGGATTGGTCGGGCCAGTCCGAAGATGCGCGACATGACCTCCTCCCCCAAGGTCCGATGCGGTAGCTATTCCCCGATCCTGCTGGCGAGCCTCGCCAGTTGCTGGATCGCCAGCGCCTCGTGCGCTTCCAAGTCGTCGTCGAACGACGGCAGCGGTGGACAGACCAGCAGCTCCGGCGGCCAGCCCGGCTCTGGCGGCGCCAGCTCCGGCTCCGGCGGCAAGGCCAGCGGCTCCGGTGGCACAAGCTCGGGTGGCAGCGGCGGATCGACCAGTTCCGGCAGCGGTGGATCGACCGGCTCCGGCGGCAAGGCCAGCGGCTCGGGTGGCGCCCCCTCTGGCTCCGGCGGTAGCGGCGGCTCGGCCGGCTCCGGTGGCACGGCCAGCGGCTCGGGCGGCGCCACGTCCGGTTCCGGCGGCTCCGGCGCTTCCACCGGCTCGGGCAGCGGCGGCAGCGGCGGCCTCCCCGATCCAGGCGCGCCCCCTTCAGGCATCACTGGCCTGACCATCACCGCCAACCCGACCAACGTGCTGTCTTGCTTCGTCAGCTGGACCACGGACAAGGCCGCCGGCTCAACCGTTCAGTTCGGGCAGAACGGCTATCAATGGGAGATCTCCGATCCGACCCTGGCCACCGACCACAAGGTGCTGGTGATCGGGATGCACGCGCAGCAGATGTATTCGATCAAGGCCATCTCGACGAACAGTGCCGGCTCGGTCAGCGCCGAAGGCACGTTCACCACCGGCACGCTGCCCGCCACCATCCCCAACGGCACGGTCATGATTCACGACGCCAGCCGCATGCTGGATGGCTGGACCTTGATGAACGTGCAAAAGGGCGACGGCACGACCGGCGCCCGTTCGGCTTACCCCCCGCAGGCGGTCATGTACGACGTCGACGGCAAGGCCGTCTGGTACTACATCGACGGGACGAACCCCGACATCGGCGGGGCCGTGTCGACGCAGCTCACCGACAAGGGCGTGCTGATCGGCCCGACCTGGAACCAGCAGCTGACCACCGGCACGATGCCCATCGAGGTCGACTTCGCGGGCAACACCATCTGGCAGTGCTCGACCGCCGTCTGCGGCGGCTCGCACAATTTCTCGCACCATGCGGGGAAGCTGTCGAACGGCGACTACGTGCTGATCGAGTACATCACGACGAACGGGGTGCAGTCGCCCGTGTACCGAGAGGTGAGTCCCGACAATCAGGTGGTGTGGAGCCTGGACTGGGCGAAGCTGATCCCGCCCCCCGGCGGGGCGACCGGCGACTGGTGCCACGCCAACTCGATCACCGTCGACGTCGACAAGAACACCGTGTGGGCCAACTGCCGCTGGATCGGCCTGATGAAGACGACCTACCAGAACCCGGCCAAGCAGTGGCTGCTGCAGGGCAGCTACAACAAGTCGTACAACCTGGGGGAATACACGTTCTCACCGCCCGAGGGCCAGTTCAGCGACACGCACAACCCCGAGATCCACGACGACGGAACGATCTGCTTCTACGACAACGGCGGCTATGCGCAGGCGGGCGCCGGCGGCGGGTCGACGACGCAGTATCATTCGCGCGCCGTCGAGTACCAGCTGGACGAGGCGAAGAAGACGGCCACCCTGATCTGGGAGTTCCCGGGCAAGTTCACGCCGCCGGACAGCTGGTACACCACCAGCTGGTACAGCCCGTTCTGGGGCGACGTCGATCGCCTGTCGAACGGCAACCACCTGATCACGGGCGGCATTCGCAGCACCACCGTCGAGAGCCGGGTCTTCGAGGTGACCAAGGACGACGGCAAGGTGGTGTGGGAGTTCCGCTTCCCGCCCGACTACGGTGTCTATCGCTCCCAGCGCCTCAGCCCCCCGCCGCTGGTGCATCCGATCAAGTAGCGCGTCGAGAGAGGCTGGCGCGTCGAACGGCCAGCACCTGGCGCCTCGTCCGGCGGACGAGGCGCTAGGACACGACGACGTGGCAACTGGCGTCGCACTTCTGTCCGGACACGCCGTTGTTTGCGCCCAGGTCGCACTGTTCGCCCTCGTCCGTCTGCAAGATGCCGTCGCCGCAGTAGGGCGGCATCTTGCAGCCCGCCGTGCACCCGGCGGAACCGTAGCTCGACGTGTTCCGGGCGGCCCCCAGATCGCAGGCCTCGGGGGCCTGGACGACGCCGTCACCACAGAACGGTCCCCAGGTGCACTGCGTGGTGCATCCGCCGTAGGCGCCGTCGTCGTTTGGACCGGCACAGCGCGCGGGCACCGGACCGCTGCCGTCGCCGCAGTCGCACTCCTCGCTGCCCGTGACCACACCGTCGCCGCACCGAGGCTGGCAGGTGGACTCGCTGGTCGAGAAGCCGCTCAAGGTCAGCTGGAAGTTCGACTCGCTGGGGTGGCCGTCACGGCTGAAGACGGCAATCTCGTAGGTATTGGCGGGACCACCGGCCGCAGCCGGCTGCAGTCCCAGCGTCGCCGCCGTGATGGTCCGCTGCCGGCAATCGCAGGTGGTGCCGCTGGCGCAGGTCGAGTTGAACTTCACCTTCGTCACCGGATCGGCGGCGTTCGCGCTGCCGTCACAGGGGACCAGATCTCCCACGTTGAACCCCGCGGGGATGACCGGGCAGTTCGTCTGGCCGGTGGGGTTCGTGCAGGCGAGATAGATCGAGCCGCCTTCCTGAACGGTGGCGGTGCCGTCGCCGGCGACGTCGACCCGTCCCGGCAGGCGCTGATGCACGCCGCCGAGGTCGATCACCAGCACACCGTTGATGAAGACGAAGGTGTCGTCGTCGCCAAAGAACTGCAGGCTGAACGGGCCGGTGAAGGCGAACAGGTAGCGCGCCTCGACGGAGAACCACGAGTCGTGCAGCCACCCCTGCGCCGACGATATCCAGGCGCCGTTCGGATTCATGCCGAACCAGGCGGCGGGGTCCGCGGTGATGGTCTGGCCGAAGCTGGGCGGGAAGACGTACTGGTCGCCCTTGCAGCCAGCCCCGCCCCCGAACGAGGTCGAGCTGTACCAGTACGGCCACAGGTTGCAGAGCAGGGGCTCGTTCCAGGGCGCGGGCATGACAGACGTCCGACCGGGCCCCGAGGAGCTGCCGGCGGCGGTGTAAAGAGGGAACCCGTTAGCTGGCGGATCGAGTGGAAAGAAGCCCCCCCACACGCTGTGGGGCGCGCTCGAGAAGCGGTACAGGTTCGCGGCGCCGGCCACCGCGGACAGCTCCAGCACCCCGACCGCATGCTGGCCCACGGTGGTGCCGTCGCTCTCGTAGCTGCCGTCCGCCCACCATTGCGAGAACGTGGTCGCGCTGGTCACCACCGGCGCTGGACCCTTGTACTGCGGATGGCCGTTCGGACCGGCGACGTAGGTGAGTCCGGCCAGGGGACTGTTCGTCATGGTGTACCCGGGGACATGACCGCCGTTGGTGTCGTGACTCCAGTCGGTGAACTGGCAGTCGCACATCGTCGCGTTGCTGCCGCCGCCATTGCGCGCCGAATTGAACGCCGGCCGCCCGTTCGAATCCAGGTTCGCCTGCGCCAGATCCCAGCACCGCGCGGTGGAATCGTTCTGTCGGGCGGGGCCGCCCGAGTTGGGGACGCAGTAGCGCTTGTCGTAGCTGAGGGGGTTCGCCTGTCCGCTGACCCCCGTCACCGACACGGGCGTGGCCAGCTTCGCCCCGTAATAGAAGAAGTCGGGGTGGCCACCGCTCTCGTGCTCGCTCTTGAAGTCGCGATACTTGATGGGCAGCTGCAGGCACTGTCCGTCGTTGCCCGGCTGAGCGCAAGGGAGCGTGTCGGGTTTGCTGACGGTGCTGCAGGTGAACCCGTCCTCGACGGCGCAGGAGGAGGAGCAACCATCGCCGCCGACCTGGTTTCCGTCGTCGCAGTCCTCGCCCGGCTCGATGTTGCCGTTGCCGCAGGTGGCGCCGCAGGCGTGCGTCGCGCCGTTGCCGCTGGCGCCACGGCACACGGGCTCCTTCGTGCACGTCTTCGAGCAGCCCGTCCCGTCACCGTTGAACAGCCCGTTCGGCCCGGCGCACCCGGGCGGGATCTGGCTGGGATCGGCGCCACAGTCGCACGCCTCTCCCCCCTCGAGCTGGCCGTTGCCGCATACCGACTGCGTGCAAGCGCTGGGCGATCCGGAGCAACTCCACCCCGGCTCGACGGTGCACGTCCCGGAGCAACCGTCGCCGCTCGTGGTGTTGCCATCGTCACACTGCTTGTCGAGACGGACCACGCCGTCGCCGCACAGGGCGCTGCACGGCTTGGCGGGGACGCGGCAGACGTAGCCAGACTCCACGCTGCAAGTCGACGAGCAGCCGTCCCCGCTGGCCATGTTTCCGTCGTCACACTGCTCGCTCCCCTGCACCAGGCCGTCGCCGCAGGTGGCGGTTCGCTGGCAGGGCTGGCCCGGGGTGGGGCAACTCCAGCCGTCCTCGAGCTGACAGATGGTCGAGCAGCCGTCGCCGCTGGTGACGTTCCCGTCGTCACACTGCTCGCCGGCGTCGAGCGCACCGTCGCCGCAGTGAGCGGTGTCGAGCATCACCGCGTCGTGGGGAGGCGGCGGCGCATCGATGGGAGGGGTGACGCCCGAGTCGGTGGGCAGGCCCGCCTCGGAGGGCGGCGACGGACTCTCTTTGATCTGGGCGCAACCGGCGCCCATCGTCGACCAGAAGATGATCGAAAGGCCCGACCAGCGGCGAGCGGTGACGCGAGACATAGCTAGCTCCTCGAAGGCGTCGGTGGAACGAAGATCACCGGCAGCGCCCTCCGCCCGAGCTGTCGCGCACCACACTCGTGGCCGCTGCGATCGGCTCTGGCGTCTCGCCGGTAGGTGTGCGGCGACGGCGCGACGGCGCTCAACTATTTTCAAGGAGGACGGTGGCTGAGCGAGAGGGTTGGCCCGATACTCGACGGGTCCAGGGAAGGAGACAGAGGATGAAGAGAGGGGGGATCCGATTCCCGTCATGCCGCCATCGAGGCGCGAATGATTTAATCTGGTGAGCGCCATGTCCGACCCGGAAGCGCCACCGCCCGCTGCCACCGAACAAGGTGGCGTCCGCACCGCCTCGCCCGAGCTGGAGATCAAGGACGCGCCGCTGATCTTCGGGCAGGTGTGGAACCGCCTGGTCCAGGAGCGCGGCATCGAGAACATGGTCTTCCCCAAGGAGATCATGTGGCTGGGCGGCGCGCCCGGTTCGGGCAAGGGAACCAACACGCCGTTCATCCTGCGCGAGCGGGGGTTGACGGCGCCGCCCATCGTCGTCAGCGATCTGCTGGACACGCCCGAGATGAGGGCGCTGAAGGATCGCGGGCAGTTCGTGGGTGACCGCGAGGTGATCGAAGCGCTGCTGAGCAAGCTGCTGGAGCCGGCCTACCAGACGGGCGCCGTGGTGGACGGGTTTCCCCGCACCAAGGTGCAAGCCGAGGCCGTCAAGCTGCTGCACGACCGCATCATGCAGCTGCGCAGCGCGCACTGGGGCACGCCCATGGGCAAGCGGTTTCGCCGCCCCATCTTCCGCATCACCGTGCTGTTCGTGGGCGAGCAAACGTCCGTCGAGCGGCAGCTGAACCGCGGCCGCGAGATCCGCGCCCACAACGAGCGGGTGAAAAAGACGGGTGAGGGCACGCCGCTGGAGCTGCGGCTGACCGACGTCGACGAGGCGCTGGCGCGCAACCGGTACCGGACGTTCAAGGAGTTGACCTACGAGGCGCTGACCAGCCTGCGCAAGTACTTCCACTACCACTTCGTCAACGCCGAGGCGCCCCTGCAGGATGTCGAGAAGAGCATCAACGCCGAGTTCCAGTACCAGAGCTCGCTGGAGCTGGGACAGGGCACGTTCGACATCATCCACCACATCCCGCTGGTCTCCGAGGTGACGCTGTATGCGCGGCAGGAGCTGGTGCGGCGGCTCGACTCGTACGAGCACGCCTCGGCGCCGCTGTTCAAGGAGGCGGCCACCTTCATCGAGACGGACATCGTCCCGGTCATCGTGCGCCACGCGCTGGCCGGCCGCTGCGTGGTGACCACGGACCACGCGCTGTTCGAGAGCCCGACCGCGGTGGACATGGTGCTGGACATCCTCTCCGAGCGCGGCTACCACGCGGTGTATCAGGAGCAGCGCGTGCCGGTGCCGCACAGCTTCGACCTGCGCAGCGGCGCCATCACCTGCCAGGACCGCATCCAGCACGCGTTCGAGATCTTCTTCCACCCGCCGGAGATCCGGCGCGGGCACTAGCGCACCGCTCTCGAAGCAACGTCCGGTTCGACGGCGGCGCTACCTTCTGGCGCTCTAGTAGATCGCGACGCCCGCCGTCGCGACGCCGGCGGTGGACCAGCTGCCGTTCATGTGGGCCGTGTCGAGGCCGCCGCGCAGGACCAGGGCCAGGCGCGACGTCAGCTCGACCTGGACCAGAACTCCGCCGCCTGCCAGCGGGCCGCCTTGCACGCCGGCCGACGACCCGACCAGCGCCCCGCCCGCCCGTCCGAACAGGCCGAAGTGGAGCGGGCCCAGCGACGCCGGATAGGCCTGCAGCTCCAGCGCCAAGTGATGACGGGTCACCAGCGTATTCGCGTCAGCCGCAGTCGCCGCCGCGCTCCCCACGCCCCCGAGGGCCAGCTCCCCGCCGCTCACACCAACATCCAGCATCAACCCCCACCGCGGCCGAAAAAAGCCACCCACCTGAATCTCCGCCGCCGGCCCCACCCCGCGCGCCCCTCCGAGGTTGAATGCGGCGGCGCCCAGTTCGAGGCCGAACGCGCCCCCGCGCCGATCGAGGCGATCCCGCGGCCCCTGGACCACCCCCCAGCCCTCGTCATCCTTCACGACCGCCCCCGTGGCATGGACCAAATCGGCCGCGCTCAGGCGCTCCAACTCAACCTCGGAGAGTTGACCGTTGTCGTGGTCGATGTAGATGGTCTGCCTGGGGGCGATTGCGGCCTTTCCTTGGAAGCGGGTCCCTTCGCTGGCGACCAGGCCGATCGCGACCCCGGCGGCGACCACGACCGCCAGCACCGCTACGACCACCAGCGCTGCGGCCGCGTCGCCACCACCGCCGCCTCCTCCGCCGCCTCCGCCGGAGAAGAAGTTTCCACTGCCGCCACCGCCGTGACTGTGCGAACCACCGCCGACGGGCCCTCCGCGGACCAAGCCGCCCCCTGGCGATGGACCGACGTTGCCGCTGGTCCCGGTGAGGTGAGGATGAAGGCCGCGCGCGTGCACTCCGGTGCGCGGTCTGGTCCCGCTGTTCAAGTCCAGGTGAATGTCACCCACCGCCCCGTCGTCGCCCCCCTCCGCAGGATCCGACAGCGGTATCTGATCATCGTAGACCGGCTCCCAGGCCTGACGGAGCTCCTGCTCCGTCGGCGGCGTGATCTCCGGCCCGCGCCGTGACCCGACGTCCTGCAAGACACGAACATCCGTCCCGCGCGTCTCGAGCGGGGTCTGGGCCAGCCGTCGCAGCTCGTCGCGCGAGATTCGATATTCGTTGGACACGCACCCGCCGCCGGCGACCAGGGCGGTGAACGACAGATAGGCGACGCCGGTGAGGGTTGCCGTCGTGGTCCGGAACAGGTTTGGTCGGCGCACGACGCGCTTCGCAGTTCACATTTGGTGCCAGGTGGCCAAACGCGAAAGCCGCGGCAAAAGCCGGGGCTTCCAGTGAATTGGCGTGCCGCCACGTCACGCTCGACCGCGCCGCCGCGGCACGGGGCGACGCTGACCCTTTACGCCGGGCGACGACGACGGACGGCTAACGTACTGCGGCCAGCGCGTCGGCTTCGCCCGCGCCGTAGAAGTTGTTGTAGAAGGCCGGGCCGGTGCAGGTCGCCGGCTGGCCGGTGGCGCCGGGGTCGTAAGGGCTCGGTGGGCATCCGAGGGACGTCGCGCCCAGGCTCAGCTTCACCAGCAACGCCTCGGGCGACAGCTTGCCGAACCGGCTGAGGATCAGCGCCGCGACTCCGGTGACGTGGGGGGCTGCCTGCGAGGTCCCCTGCAGATACCCGTAGGTCGCGCAGGTTCCCGACGAGCAGTCCTGAACCTGACCGTCGTAATCGGCTGCCCCCTGATAGAGGAGGCTGTTCGGCGGCATGCTGGAGAGGATCTGGCCGCCCGCGGCGGTGTCGGTGACCTGCGGGTCGGGGACCAGCGAATCGCCGCCCGGCCCCGTCAGGTCGACGGCTCCGAAGCCGTAGTTCGAATAGAAGGAGAGCTGGCGGGTGAACCCGACGGCGCTCACGCCGATGACGCGAGGGAGTTGCACCGGCAGGACCTTGCAGTTGCTGCCAGTCGTCGTGCCGTGCAGGGTCGACAGGTCGGTGAAGAAGTTCCCCGTGCTCGCCACCAGCGAAACTTTGTGGCGGCCCGCTTCCAGCACGGCGCGGCGCACGATCTTCACTATCGCTTCCCGGTCGGGCTGGTCGCTGCAGAAGATGTCGTCGATGGGGGCGGTGAAGGGATCGATCGTCAGGCTGGCGTTCATCAGGTCGAAGCCGTGGGCGATCGACCAGTCGACGGCGCAGACGAAGGCGTCCGGAAGGACCAGCCCGAAGTTGGGATCGTTGACGTCGTCGACGGCGATCTTGACTGCCGCCAGGCGAACGCCCGGCGCCACACCGACGATACCGACCCGGTTGGGGAGCGCGGCGATGGTCCCCGAGACGTGAGTCCCGTGGCCGAGGATGTCGTTCGACCACGAGGTCGGGTCCGCGTTGGCTACGCCGCCCACGCAGGACGCGCTGGCGCCCGCGTCGACCTGGCCCAGCAGATCGGGGTGGGTGACGTCGATGCCGGAGTCGAGCACGCCCACCAGGACCGACTTCTTGCCCAGGGAGATGGCGTGAGCCGCCGGGGCATGGATCTGGTCCATGTCCCACTGGCGGAAGGCGAGCGGATCGCGGGCGCCCCCACCGGGCCGGCGCGGCGAGGGCGGACGGTGTCCCGCCACCGCCGGAACCCCCGGATCCCGAGGACCTTGGCGCGCCGCCGCCGCCCGATGACG
>Ga0105238_10005176_pt1 | contig 12888 bp, 13 predicted proteins | sample KBSC34metaG_FD_81526 | JGI IMG/M metagenome (GOLD analysis project Ga0105238, IMG submission 81526) | Corn rhizosphere microbial communities from Kellogg Biological Station, Michigan, USA - KBS C3-4 metaG | ecosystem: Host-associated > Plants > Roots > Rhizosphere > Soil | place: Michigan, USA... | reverse complement strand
GCTGTTCGAGATCGAGTTCCTGGACCCCGGGGCGCAAGCCTACGTGTTCACCTTCGGTTGACACTCGCGCGGGACTTTCTTACATTCCCAATCGGCTATATAACCGATTGGCACCGTAATGTCCGCAGACAGCCTGAACCGAGCGTTCGCAGCGCTGGCCGATCCGACGCGCCGCGCCATCATCGCTCGCCTCACCGCCGGCGAGGCGACGGTGAATGAACTCGCGGAGCCGTTCGACATGACCCAGCCTTCGATCTCCAAGCATCTGAAGGTCCTGGAGCGTGCCGGCCTGATCTCTCGCGGGCGTGCGGCGCAGACGAGGCCATGCCGTCTGGAAGCGGCTCCGCTGAAAGAAGTCGCGAACTGGGTCGAAACCTATCGCAGCCTCTGGGAGGAGCGCTTCGACCGGCTCGACGCCTTTCTGCAATCAACCCAACCGAAGTCAACGAAGGGAAAGAAAAATGTCCGCAAACAATGACAAGGCCATCGCGACCGCGCTGTTCGAGATCACTCGTGTCTTCGACACGCCGCGCGAACGTGTGTGGCGGGCGTGGAGCGAAGCGGATCAGTTGCAGCGCTGGTGGGGGCCGAAAGGCTGCACGATCGAGATTCCACGCCTCGAGTTCAGGCTCGGCGGCTTCTTTCACTACGCGATGAAGTTCGCGGGTGCGCCGACGATGTGGGGGCGGTTCAACTATCGCGAGATCGTCGCGCTGGAACGCATCGTCTGGCTCAATTCATTCTCGAACGAGAACTGCGGCATCACGCGTGCGCCGTTCAGCGATCTGTGCCCGCTCGAAATCGAGAACACCGTGACGTTCAGCGAGCGCGATGGAGCAACCACCGTCGCGTTGCGGGCGAAGCCGTTCGGCGAGGTCGCGGCAGAGCGGCAGTATTTCGAGGATCTGCGGCCGTCATTGGAGCAAGGCTACGGCGGCACGTTCGATCAGTTGGGCGAGCATCTGGCCAAGTTGTCGGGCCGCTGATCGAATGCCGCCTCGGGCCCGACCCTATCAAGGTTTTCTGAGCGAATTTCTTGGACTGCGGATGGCTGCCTTCGGGTGCTTTCGGCCTTCTGCTGCCACTCGGCGGCGAGCGGCGGCGGTGCAGCGTGTGCTGACTGTGGCCGCAGGCAGGCGTAGTCACGTTGACTGGCACCAAGCGGTCGTTGGACCTTGCGACCGGCGCGGGCACGAATGGCGACTGTAGGAGGTGCTGCGGTCGCATGGCCCCCGCGTTCTGGCCCGGCGCCCCGACGCCGACCGCTTCCGCCACACTTGGACCGCCGGTACCGCCCCCAGAACCGACGTCCAATCCTCCAAATTGGACTCCGAAGTTTCTGCAATACCCAAATGAGCCGCGAACTCCCGATCCGGTGCGCAGTTGAACTTTCGCGTTAGGCGTTGATGCGTTCAACTCCAGTCATTCGGATCGTCGCGTCTTGACCTTCTGGGTATTTGCCCATCAGAGAGATGAGCGGCTGTCGGCTCTGCGTGCTTCGCGAGCCGAAAGCGCACGATACGAGTCTTTCGAGTCCTGAGTTCCAATGCGTCCGCCCTTGACGGCTGAACAATGCCGACTTCGGTGTCGCCATTCGGTTCCGACCAAAGGCCGTCGCCTAGATGCGAACCACGTTTCGATCAAGTCTGATTCTGACGGTGCGGACCCAGATGCCGACCGCTCAGCAGGCGGCGTCTTGAGGCCTGCCCTCCCGCACCAAATACAGCCACCAGTGCGAGCGCCGCCAAGGAAAGACTGGAAGGCTCAGGGAGTTCAGACAACTTGAAGCCATTTACTGTGTACGCCCAACCCGCACTCGTACCCTGAATGGACGTTTGGTACGTTGCGCCGCCAAAGGTCGATGCCGAGTAAGCAATAAAGTCGTCTAGGCCGATGACCATCCCCGGTTCTGCCGTGGGGAGGCAGTAATTGACTCGGCCTTTGACTGGCGAACCACCGCCGGAGCTTTGAACTCCGCTGAAACCTAAGCTTATACCGCCATAGCAAGAAGTGAGGCTGGTCCCCCCAGCAGACATTGCATCGACAGTCGCCGCATAACTCACGCTAGCTGTATCAACGAGTGACGTTAAAGTAAGTGTGCTTCCTGCAAAAATAGATTTGCTGGTCGTGTCGTAAGCAAACTGCAAATCGCCCTGCGCAATTTGCCCATTGCTCAAATAGCCAATGCCGGTATCAGATTGGAAGACCGCGGCACACGGACTACCCGTCGCACAAGAAGTGGTTCCGTCGGCGACGTTGCGAATCGAGAAGACCCCATTGAAACGCACAATTGATGCCCGGGCATCTAGCGAAATCGCCAGGAGTGAAAAGCACACCATCGCGTACCAGGATACTTCTCTTGATACCTTCGCCATTGGCTTTTCTCCCGCTGACTGGGCCTTTTCTCCGAACAAGGCGAGTGTGACCGAGGCCGCAGCCAACTGTCAACGCAGTAGGCTCGATGATTTATTCGCTTCGGTCTGTCGACACATCGAGGACTGCGCGCGCGGTGACTGATAGAGGTTTTGCGCGGCGCAGAATCATTTCCACCTTCCGGCGCCGGACACGTGCCACGGTGACCAGGTTGCGGCACGAGCCATCATCTTGCAGCACAAGACGCGGCGTCCTGTGCAGTTTGAAATCACCGCGGCTACCCGAGACGCGGTGCAGGCGTGGATCAAGCACGCACGGCTGAAGCCGGAAGACCTCCTGCTCCCGAGCCGCCTGCACAATTCACCGCATCTGGGGACTCGCGAGTACGCCCGAATCCTCGGAGGGTGGGTCGAATACCTCGGACTGGACCAGGCGGACTACGGTACGCACTCGATGCAAACGCAAGCGATCATCCGCCCAGCAAAGGAGACTGGCGATCGGCTGGCCGGCAGCCGGCCCCCTTCTGGTGATATTGTCCGGGGCGCTCTCGGCCAGTCGCTACCCGCGATTCGGCCAACGGCCTGCTTGAAAGTCATCATCAGAATTGATGATGCAGAAACCAGACAGTCGACGACGCTCTCGGCCAGGAGCGGGCATTGCCGCTGCGACAGCAAAGCCGTCATTCGGCCGAGGTTGGAGCCAAAGCTACGAGATTCCCGTCAATAGGTGCGGCGCCGCCGTCGCGGCTCGCCTGAACTTTGATGGCGTGACGCCCATGTGCTCCCGAAAGAAGCGAGAGAAATTGCCTGGTGTCGAAAAGCCCAGGTCCAGCGCCACCGAGGTCAACGGCTCTTCCTGTTGCACGAGGCGACGCACTGCCTCCTCCACCCTCACCGCGCTCCAGAACACCTGCGGTGTCGTATTGAGCTGGTCTTTGAACAGCGCGAAGAAGTGGCCACGCGACAAACCCACCCGGCTCGCGACCTCTTCCACCGCCATCGGCTCGCTGACTTGCTCCCGCATGTAGGCGATCGCGGCGCGCAGACGATGGTCCAGCACGGGTGCGTGAGGCGTCAAGCCGGCGGCGTTGATTGGTGCATTCGATGAGTTGATCGCTGCAAGCAGAAGACGCTCGACTTCGCCGTCGATGTCGTGGCCCGGTTGTTGATGCGGTGACACGATCTGATCGAGTACCCGCCAGCAACTTTGCCGAACCGCGTCGTTGATCGGGACGCTCGGCGACGCGAAGAAGAACGGCCGCCCACTGGCAGCGCGCCTTTCGTCCAGCCAAGCTTTGGCGATATAGAGCACCAGGAAAACGGCCGGCCCGCTGCGATCAAGGAGTCGAGCATCGTGGGATTCGTATGCGTTGGTTCCTAATGCCAGGCCTTCGCTGTATGGGACGAGTTGCGAGCCGACATGACCTTCCACGCGAGCTCCGCCCAACCACAGCGCGAGCTGCGTCTCCGCGTGCGCATGGGCCACGAGGTCATCACGCAATTCAAGAACCACGGCGCGACCGAAAGCTCCCTCGTGAAGGGCGTACGTCTCCAGCATCGTGTCTCCATCAGGCGAGCACAGTTTCCGCCGCTGGGGCGCCGATCAACCTCGGGAAAGTACCTACGTCATCGTCTGACTCTGCGATAAGTCGACGCACCGCTCGATAAGCGCCTTTGCCGTCTGGTTCCTACAGTTCACTGCATCGAACGACGCCGTGACAACGAGTCGCCGAGAACCCACCCAACAACCTGGAGAAACGCATGCGAATCGCAACATTTGTACTGAACGGGCAGCGCCAAGTCGGCGTTGTCGACGTTGACGGAAAGACCGTGACCCCGCTGGCACTCAACGCCGACCAGACGTTGCGCGGTGCGCAAGTTCTCATCGACCTGCAGGTCTCGGGTCAGGAGGCCCCGGGCGTCAAAGGACAACCTGTGCAGCTTGGCGACGTCCAACTCGAAGCCCCGTTGCCGCTGCCACGCCGCAACGTCTGGTGCGTGGGACGCAACTACCACGCGCATGCCAAGGAACTGTCGGCTTCGGTCTTCAAGGACAACGACGCCAATCCGGATTCGTGGCCCATCGTCTTCACCAAAGTGCCCGAGTGCGTTGTTGGCCCGTTCGCGAATGTCGAAGTTCCCGCGGGCATCTCGGACGCGATCGACTACGAGGCCGAACTCGCGGTCGTGATCGGCACGGGCGGCAAGAACATCACCCGCGCCGAGGCGATGAATCACGTGTTCGGCTACACCGTCGTCAACGACGTGACGGCGCGCGATGTACAGATGCGGCACCAGCAATGGGACATGGGCAAGTCGTTCGACACCTTCTGCCCGATGGGCCCGTGGATCGTGACGGCTGACGAATTCGATGGCACGAAGACGCGCGTGCGCTGTTGGGTTAACGGCGAACTTCGTCAGGACGGCCCGACCGACAACATGATCTTCGACATCCCGACCCTGATCGAGACGATCTCGCGCGGCATCACGTTGTACCCCGGTGATGTGATCGCGACCGGCACGCCGGCCGGCGTCGGCATGGGCATGAAGCCGCCGCGCTACCTGAAGGCCGGCGACGTCGTGCGGGTCGAGATTGAAGGCCTGGGCGCCATCGAGAACAAGTTCGTCTGAGGCCGCCATGACGACCCAACTGATCAACGGCATGGCCGTCGAGATCGACGGCGAAGGCGACCCGCTGCTCTGCGTCCACGGGCTCGGCGGCTCGTCTAACAGCTGGACGCCGCTGATGGAGGCACTCGAAGGCTTCAGGATCATTCGCCCCGACCTGCCCGGCAGCGCGCGCTCGGCATTGCTGGAAGGAAAGCTGTCCATCGATGTTTACGTGACCGCGCTCGAGCAATTGCTTGCAGAGCTGAACATCGAATCGGTGCACGTCGCAGCGCACTCGCTCGGGACGATCGTTGCGCAGCACTTCGCCCTCCGCAACGCGTCGAAGGTGAAGTCGCTGGCGCTCTTCGGACCGCTTCTTGCGCCGCCCGATGCCGGCCGACCCGCAATCCAGGCTCGCGCCACTCTCGCGCGGGCCGGCCTTGCGGGGATGCAGCAAATCGCAGACGCCATCGTCAAGGGTGCGACCAGCCAGCAGACGAAGGCGCAGCAACCCGCAGTGCTCGCACTGGTGCGCGAGAGCGTCATGCGCCAGCCGTCCGAAGGCTACGCGCAGGCCTGCGAAGCGCTCGCCGAGGCGCAAGCAGCGGCGATCGACGGGATCCGCGTGCCGACGTTGCTGGTCACCGGTGATCAAGACGGCGTCGCGCCGGCTGCGAATGTGAAGGCCATGGCCGAACGCATCCCAGGCAGTCGCGTCGTCGTGTTCGAGGGCTGCGGTCACTGGACCAGCTTCGAGAAACCGCAAGAGTGCATGCAGGAGTTGAAGAACTTCCACGCCAGCGTCCGCTAGTTTCATTCCCAACGTTCCACCCACAACCGACCCCTGAGATGGGGCCGACGGAGACTTGTCATGTCCAAAATTGCCATCACCAACGTCAACATCTTCGACGGCAGCGGCGAAGACACCTTCCTGGGCGCAGTGCTCGTCGACGACAAGCGCATCGTTGATGTCGTGCGTGCACCACAGCAGCTCAACACCGACGGCGCTCGCGTCATCGACGGCAAGGGTCGCTTCCTGATGCCGGGCATGACCGAGGCCCATACGCACTTTTCTTGGAACGATCAGCCGTCGCTAGCTGCGATCCAGTTCATGCCGCCCGAAGAGCACATGCTGTGGTGCGTGCGGGTCGCGAAGCGCTACCTCGACATGGGTTGGACGTCGGCCATCGGCGCCGCCGCCGCGAAGCCGCGCCTCGACGTGGTTCTGCGCAACGCCATCGACGCTGGGGAATTCCCCGGACCGCGCTACTTGGCCGGGAGTCAGGAGATCACCACGATCGGTGCGCTTGGCGACAACACACTGCCGCACATGAAGTTCGACGAGCTGAGCTTTGGCAGTGTCTGCAGCGGACCGGAGGAAATTCGCCGCTCCGCACGCACCTTCATCAAGTACGGTGTCGACCACTTGAAGATCAACCTTTCAGGCGAATACATCGCCGGCCTGCCGGCCGAGATGTCCCCATTCTCCGAGGAAGAGATCGCGATGCTTTCACAGGAGGCGAAGCGCTTTGGCAAGCGCATGGCAGCACACGCGCGTTCCAGCGAATCGGTGAAGCAATGCGTGCGCCACGGCATTGAGATGATCTTCCACGGCAGCTTCGCCGATGAGGAGGCGCTGGACATGCTCGAAGCGGTCAAAGACAAGCATTTCGTGGCCCCAGGCATCGGTTGGTTGATCCGAACGACGTTCAACGCCGCCGAGTACGGGATCACCGAGGCGGTAGCGACACAGATGGGCTACAAGCGCGAACTCGAGATTGCGACCGACACGCTGCGCAAGATGCACAAGCGGGGCATCCGCATTCTGCCGGGTGGGGACTACGGTTTCGCCTGGATGCCGCACGGCACCAACGCGAACGACCTGCAGTATTTCGTCGACTACATTGGGATGACGCCGGCCGAAGCGTTGCGCGCGGCGACAAAGCTCGGCAGCGAGATCATGCTGCGGCCGGATGAACTCGGTATGCTACGACCCGGCTATCTGGCCGACATCGTGCTTGTCAACGGCGATCCGCTCAAAGACCTGTCGCTCTTGACCGACCCGGCGAAGATACAGCTCGTGATGAAGGATGGCGTCATCTACAAGGACTGCGCAACGCCAGTGCCGCGCGAAGCGGCGTTGCATCTGCCGGGCGCGGATCGGCCGCTTCAGGAAGAGGGCGTGAAGGAAGCGCTGGCTGAACTGCACTGAGCGACTCCGACCCGTCGACACATCGTCGACGGGTCACCTCGGCTCCCATCGGGATGACCGCTTTTGCGTCTGATCAAGGACTGCTGTGGGTCGGCAGCGGCAGTTCGCGCCCGTAGAAAGCAGCCGCCAGGAGGCCGACGCTGCGGCGAGTTGAGCCGCAATCCGTTCGGCGTGTCCCGAACGGCAAGTTCCAAGGTGGAGCGGTCCACCGGCCCGACGATCACTGAGCGGCCGGTATCGGCAGCCGCCGACGCCCGATCGCCGAATCCGAACCGCTGCCCCGGTCTCAAGCAGCCCCAAGCTCCGCCCCCTCGACGGACAGCTCAGGGCCCTCAGCGGCCTTTGCAGGCAATCCAATGCTCGACAAGGCTTTCATTTCAACGACTCTCTGCCAACGCACCTTCATGTTCGAGCAACCAGCGCTTTCGCTGCAGACCGCCGGCGTAACCCTTCAGGTCGCCGCTCTTCGAGATCACACGATGGCATGGGCCGATGATCGCGATCGGATTGGCGCCGCATGCCGCGCCGATCTCGATCGCCGCACGCGGATCATCGAAACCGAGCTGGCGCGCCAGCTCGCCGTAGCTGGTGGTCCGGCCGGCCGGAATGTCGCGCAGCGCTTTCCACACGCGCCGCTGCAACTCGGAGCCGCCGCTGGCGGTCTCGATCCGGCCCAGCGCCGTCAGCTCGCCGTCGAAGTACCGGGCCAGAGCGGCAGCAATCGAAGCCGGCGCGGGGCGTTCGACCAGTTCGCAGCTACCGTAGTGTTCGCGCAGCAATCGGTGCAGGCGGCTCTTGTGATCGGCGAAGTCCAGCGCTCGGACGCGGTCTTGATCGTCGGTGACCAGCAGCAGATCGCCCATTGGCGAAGGCAGTGTGCTCAGCATGAGTTTCATGGCAATGCTCTCGATGACGGATGTGCGTGAGTCTGGGCTTTCGGCCGCTCGCCGGCACTCCGAGTCTTGCGCTTGAACTCGCCGGGGGCGCCGCCTTCAGTCAGGCGCGCTGCATTGCCAATGCCGATCGGACCTGTGCGCGCAGCGCCGGCAGCACATCGGATTCGAACCAGGGGTGGTGCTTGAACCAGCCGGTGTTGCGTGGAGAAGGATGCGGCAGCGGCAGATATCGCGGCGCATAGGCGGCGAAGGCCGCGACGGTGTCGGTCATGCTGCCGTGGCGGTTCTTGCCGAGAAAGCGGCGTTGCGCGTGGTCGCCGACGAGCAAGGTCAGCTCGATCGATCCCAGCTGATTCAGCAGCCGGTTGTGCCAAAGCTCGGCGCATTCCTTGCGCGGCGGCAGGTCGCCGCTCCGGCCCCGGCCGGGATAACAGAAGCCCATCGGCATCAGCGCGATTCGTGCCGCGTCATAGAACGTCGTGCGATCGATCCCGAGCCAGGTGCGCAGCCTGTCGCCGCTCTTGTCGTCCCACGGGATGCCGCTGCGATGCACCTGCGCGCCCGGCGCCTGCCCGACGATCAGCAGCCGGGCGCCGGGGCCCGCCTGGATGACCGGCCGCGGGCCGAGCGGCAAGTGCGCGGCGCAGACGCTGCAGGCACGGATCTCCGTCAGCAGCGCACCCAGCGTCTCTCGCTTCATGAAGCCTCAATGGCGCAGGTTGTCCGTCCCGCGCACGAAGGCCGCGATGTTGTCGTGCAGCCGGCTCAGCGAAGCCGGATCGTCGTACATCATGTGCCCCGCCGGGTAGTGCTGGACCTGGATATTGGCGCGCAGGCCGGCGAGGATCGGCAGATGCATCAACTCGTACTCGGCCGCGAAGAACGGCGTCGCGAGGTCGAAATAGCCCGCCTGCATCGAGACCTGCAGCTTCGGGTTCGTCGACATCGCCGCGGCCAGGTCGGGCATCACGTTGACGGTCTGCTGAAGGTTGCGATCGGCGTTCGGCGGCCGGTGCCGGTAGTCCCAGTTCTTCCATAGATCGAGGAACGGCCGATAGCCGAGTTCCGAGTCGAACTTCAGCGTGTTGCGCACGTAGTCGTTGTAGGCCGAGACATAGGCCGACGCGATCGCCGAGGCCTGCGGATCGTAGGCCGACTCCTTCGCCAGCCGGTCCAGCGACGGGCCGGTGTAGCGCGAGTCGAGCCGGCCGACCGAGAGGCCGGCATCACCGAGCAGCGTGTTCGTGAACATGCCGCCGTTCACCCGCAGATCGGCCTTTTCGAGATAGGCCGGCGACAGCCCGATGTAGCCGCTCAAGGTCTCGGCGACCTGGCGCCTGCGGGCGGGGTCGAGACCGGGGCCGGCCGCCAGCGCCTGCAGGTAGTCGCCGAGCGCGAACTGCTTGACCGTCGCGAGCAGCGCCTCCAGCGTCTGCGGCGAGCGGTCCTCGTAGGCCGGCAGGCGCCGGTGGTACCAAGCCGTCGCGGCATAGGTCGGCAGCGCCAGCGCATACGGCAGATCCACGCCCAACGTGAACTGCGGCTCGTCGGGGCTGAAACCGAGATTCAGTATCTGCGACAACAGGATGACGCCGTTGAAGTCGACCGCGTCCTCGTTCTGCAGCAGGTTGATCAGCACCGCCGAGCGTGTCGTGCCGTAGCTTTCGCCGAACAGGTACTTCGGTGCGTTCCACAGCTTGTAGCGCGTCAGGAACTTGCGGATGAAGCGCGAGAACGCGTGCGCGTCCTGGTCGACGCCCCAGAACTCCTTCTCCTTGTCCTTCAGCTTCTCGCGCTCCTTGGCCTTGTTCTTGTCGACCGCGACGATGCGGCCGAAGCCGGTGCCCGGCGCGTCGATGAAGACCAGGTCGCTCGCGTCGAGCAGCGAGAACTCGTTGTCGACCAGGCGGTACGGCGCGCTCGGGCCGCGCTGGCCGTTGCCCGTCAGCACCCGCTTCGGACCGAACGCGCCGATGTGCAGCCAGACCGTCGCGGAACCCGGGCCGCCGTTGTAGAGGAAGGTGACCGGCCGCGGCGGCGCGTTCGGCTCGGTCTTCCTGAAGTACGCGACGTAGGAGACCGAAGCGCTGGCTTCTTCCTTGCTGTCGTCGATGGTCAGCAGGCCGGCCACGGCGCGATAGTCGATGCGCTGGCCTTTGATGCTCACGCTGCCCTGGGTTTCTTCGCTGCGTTCCCTGAGGCGTTCGTCTTTGGCGGGGTCCGGCTCGCCGTCCTGGGATTCGTTGCCGGATGCGGATGCGGCGGGCGCTGGCGCGGCTGCGCCGGCCGGCAGGGCGAGCAGGCAGGCCAGGCACGAGGCGGCGATTCCGGCGGCGGCGCGGCGGGTACTTGGTGCGAGGAAGATCGAAGCAGGCATGGCGGCAGGCGCGGAGTGGATGGCGGGCATTCTCGGCGGCGCGGGGTGGCGCGGTCATCCCACGCTGCCATGAGGGCCTGGCTTGCACGACGAAGGGTACCGGCCTGTTGCCCACCTGAAGGGTCCGGCAACCAGGGTCAAAGCGGCCTGGCGGGTTCAGCTGGACAGCAGTGCCCACAGTCGCGGGCCGGCCAGGGTCAGCCAGGCCCCTGCGAGCATCAGCAGCGCAACGAAGACCGCGGCACTGCCGCAATCCTTGGCCTTGCCGGCCAGCGCATGGAACTCCGGCGTGACCATGTCCACCACGGCCTCCAACCCGGAATTCAGCAATTCGGTCAGCAGCACCAGGGCCATCAGCGCCAGCAACAGCACCGTGTCCAGCCTCGGCAGCTGCAGCCACAGCGTCAGCGGCGCCAGCAGCGCCATCAGCGAGAGTTCCTGCCGGAACGCGGCCTCGTCGCGCCACGCGCTGCGAATGCCCTTTTCCGAGAACTGCATGGCCCGTATCACGCGCAGCAGGCTGAACGCGGTCGTCGATTTCATGGGTGAGGCTCCGAAAGATGTCTTAGCGCGTATCCCGGCGCAGAGAGGGATTGAGGCCGAAAGGATGCTTGGTACGCGCCGGCTCGCCGTTGTTCCGTCCTGCCTGCCCCCGAACCGAGACGTGGATCAGGCCGATGCTGAGCCACACGCCCACGCTGAAATACAGCGACATCCACGCGACCTCGGATTTCCAGTCGACCCATCGATGGGAGACGATCCAGCGACTCGAAGCATCGACCATGCCCTCGGCGATGCCGAGGTACTGGCGCCCCTGGTCGGTGTCGAGCACCCAGCGAGACCAGTACATCGGCACATCGACCTCGAACATGTAGATCACGTAGCCCAGCAGCAGGATGCAGGCAGCACCCAGCGCCGGTCGAAGCTCGCGCGGCCAACGCGACCGGATCCGGACCAGGCCGGCCAAGAGCAGACCCGCGCTCAGCCCCCATAGCGACTCCTCGAAGACATGCCCGATGTTCGAGGTCGTCAGCACGGAATACCAGGAGCACGTCTCCGCCACGGCGATGAGCGGCACGACGAGCCGCGAGACCATCGTCGCGGCCGTGCTGCCGGCGGCCCGCGCCAGCCCGTGCAGCAGCAAGGCCCATTGGGCCGTAAGGCACAGCTCCGCGACGGTGGCCACCGTGCGACCGACGATCACGCTGGACAGCCACGAATCGACCATGCACAGGCGCTGGATGTCGTAGACCGGAAAGGCCGAGCGGTAGGCACAACCCAGCACGTAGCCGGCGGACAGCAGCAGCTGCCACCGCACCATGGTCCGGTGAGCCGGAGGAAGCGCCGGGTGGCGCCGCCGGATCAGCGCGGCCGACCCGGCCCAGGCCACGATGTTGAGCAGGCTCACCGCGCACAGCAGCATCCGCCATGTCAATGGACCGGCAAGCCCTGCGGGCTCCGCGACGAAAGCTGCGAGTGTGGCGGACATGATGCGGGGCCTCTTCGATCGTCGTGGCGAGCTCAGCGGCCCTTCTTGGGCCGGCCCGTCTTCACGGCCTCGAGCTGATCCAGCGCCGCGACCAGCGCCCGCGCGTCCAATGCGGCCAGGGCATGCAGGCCGGCACGCAGCAGCTCGCTCTTCTTTGCCGCGCGCCGTTCGCCGATGGCGGTAGCCTTCAGCGTCGCCAGCAGGGCGAAGTCCGCCTCCGGCATCGTGAAACTGTCGCGCACCAATGGCGGCCGCGGCTCGTCCGGATGTTTGTCCGCCTTTTTGGCCTTCCGCTGCGCGCCGATGCCGGTCGGCTGCGGATCTCTCGGCGACGCCGAGGACTTTGTCGCAGGTTGTCGAGCCGGCTTCTTGCCGGCCGCACGTTCAGCCTGTTCGGCGGGCTTCATCGACGCTTCGGTGGGCATGGGAGACGCTTCGAGATAACTGTATAAACAGTTTATATACTTTATCCGGCGCAAGCGCAAGAAAGTTCAAGGCGGCACGCGAGCCCTCGCGCAGCCGCTGCAAGCTGGCCTGGGCCGGCCTAGGTCGCCCTGGGTTGCGCGTTGCGGGCGCCGATGCCGGCGCGCTGCGCCGCCGCCACGGCCTCGGTGCGCGAGCCGACGCCGAGCTTCGCGAACACCGACGCGAGGTGATGGTCGACTGTTCGCACCGAGCGGACCAGGCGCTCGGCGATCTCCGAGTTCTTCAGGCCTTCGCACAGCAGCGCGAGCACCTCGAGCTCGCGTGCGGTCAGCTGGTGCGGGTTGTTCTGCGTCGATGCTCGCGCGCCGCGCGGCACGCCGCGCAGGCCCGACGCCCGCAGGTCTTTGCGCAAGGCCTCGGCCGCCGGGCGCGCGCCGAGCTGTTCGAACAAGGACACGGCTTCGAGCCGCGCGTCGGCATCGCCCTCGCCCAACGCACGCGCCTGT
>Ga0105238_10005175_pt1 | contig 12889 bp, 9 predicted proteins | sample KBSC34metaG_FD_81526 | JGI IMG/M metagenome (GOLD analysis project Ga0105238, IMG submission 81526) | Corn rhizosphere microbial communities from Kellogg Biological Station, Michigan, USA - KBS C3-4 metaG | ecosystem: Host-associated > Plants > Roots > Rhizosphere > Soil | place: Michigan, USA... | reverse complement strand
GAAACCACCGCGAAGCGACTCATGACCGAACACTCGGGCGCGATGGTCTACGGCGCGAACTTCTCGATCGGGGTCAATCTTTTCTACCGCATCGCGAAACAGGCGGCTGCGTTGTTTTCTGCCGTCGACGGTTACGCGCCGTTCATCGAAGAAGCTCATCACAACCGCAAGCGCGACGCACCGTCAGGCACAGCCTTGAAACTGCGCGACATAATGTCGGAACATCTCGGTCCTGACATCCCGACTTCATCGACGCGCGCCGGCTACATCCCCGGCACGCATCGAGTCGGTTTCGATTCCGAGGCCGATCAGATTTTGTTAACGCACACAGCGCGCTCGCGCCAGGGCTTCGCCAACGGCGCGCTGCTGGCAGCACATTGGATCGTCGGACGAACCGGCGTATTTGAATTCACAGAGGTGATAGAGGAAATCATCACCAGTTCCAGACAGGATTAACAGGATTTTCAGGATTGCAAGATAGACGGAGGTCCACCATGACAACACAACTCGACTGGCTTCGCGGCTGCGCGACGGCTCTCGTTACACCCTTCACGGCCAGCGGCGCGGTTGACGAGCCACGTTTGCGCGACCTGATCGAATATCAAATTACAAACGGCGTTCGCATCCTCGTCCCGTGCGGCACCACCGGCGAAAGCGTAACGATGACTGACGAAGAAAATCGTCTCGTCATCAGCACCGCCGTCGAACTCGCTCGCGGTCGCGCGAAAGTGATCGCCGGCACCGGCAGTAACTCAACCGCCGTCACGATTCAACGCTCGCAAAATGCGCGCGAGCTCGGCGTCGACGGCGTGCTGACAGTCGCGCCTTATTACAACAAGCCGACACAGGAAGGACTGTACGCGCACTTCCGCGCCATCGCTGAAGCAGTCAGCGGTTTGCCGGTCGTGATCTACAACGTTCCGGGACGCACGTCGTCTAACATCTCCGCCGACACAACACTGCGTCTCGCCCGCGACGTCGAAAACATCGTTGCCGTGAAAGAAGCTTCAGGCAATCTCTCGCAGATCATGGAGATCCTGCGCGGCCGGCCCGAAGGTTTTCGCGTCATCTCCGGCGACGATTCACTCACGCTCGCTCTGATCGCGCTCGGCGGTGAAGGCCTGATCTCGGTGGCTTCGAACGAGGCTCCGGAAATGATGTCGCGTCTCAACGAGCTCGCGCTCGCCGGCCAGTGGGACGAAGCGCGCGCGCTGCACTATCGCCTGCTGCCGTTGATGGAAGGCAACTTCATCGAGTCGAGCCCTGGTCCAGTGAAGGCGGGCCTCGCGCTGATGGGAATGATCGAAGAGAACCTGCGTCTGCCGCTCGTGCCGGTGCAGGAAAAAACGCGCAATCGCATGCGCGAGATTTTGACCGAAGTCGGGCTACTGAAGGAACCTTCGCATGCAGTTGCGTGAAGAGATCGAGGCCCTGGCGGCGCGCGAAGACAATCAGTTTTATCGCAAAGACAGGGCCCTATTCGACGAGTTGAAGCGCGCACTCAACTACGGCGAAGTGCGCGCTGCTGAAAGAAGCAGCGACGGTAAGTGGATCGTAAACTCGTGGGTCAAGCAGGGAATACTTGTCGGCTTTCGCATGGGCATGATCACCGATATGTCCGTTGGCGAGAGCTTCAGGTTTTTTGACAAAGACACTTATCCCGTTCGGCCGACAGTGATTGAAGACAACCTTCGCATCGTTCCCGGCGGATCGACGATCAGAGACGGCGTTTACATCGCGCCGGGTGTTGTTTGTATGCCGCCGATGTTTGTGAACGCGGGGGCATACGTGGACGAAGGCACGATGATAGACAGCCACGCGCTCGTTGGATCGTGCGCGCAGATCGGCAAGCGCGTACACATCTCTGCGGCGGCGCAGATTGGCGGCGTGCTCGAGCCGGTTGGCGCCGTGCCGGTGATCGTCGAGGATGATGTGCTTGTTGGTGGCAATTGCGGAGTTTATGAAGGCACGATCGTGCGTGAGCGTGCGGTGCTTGCGTCGGGCACGATCCTGACCGGCTCGACTCCGGTTTACGATCTCGTTCGCGGCGAGATCTACCAGCGCGCTTCCGATGGACCACTGGAGATTCCCGCAGGCGCGGTGGTTGTTCCCGGCGCGCGCGCTGTGACGACCGAGCGTGGGCGCGCGTGGGGACTCTCGCTCTACGCGGCAGTGATTGTTAAGTATCGCGATGAGAAGACTGACACGGCGGTGCGATTAGAGGATTACCTGCGTTGAATAAATTTGCACCACCGAAGCGCTTGCAGGGGATCGAGAAGAGCGTTATTCGCCAGGTCTTCGATCGGGCGCAGCCCGGCAGCCTCAATCTCGGATTGGGTGAACCGGATCTGCCCACGCCGGACGTAATTCGTGAAGCTGCTGTTCGGGCGATTGTCGAAGAGCAGAATGGTTACACGTCACACGCTGGTCTGCCGGCGCTTCGTGAAAAAGTCGCGAGTGAGTATCCGTATCTCGAAGAGAAATCCGAGCGCGTCGTGATCACGGCGGGTTCGCAGGAAGCGTTGTACCTCGCGCTGCTGACGCTCGTCGATGAAGGCGACGAGGTGTTGCTGCCGAATCCCGGCTTCGTTGCGTATCCGACGATCGTGCGGATGGCTGGAGGAACGTCGTGCTTTTATCGCTTGCCGCGAGAACGTGGGTTCGCGTTTGATGTCGATGAGTTTCGACGTGCGCTGACGCCGCGTACAAAGGTGGTTGTTTGTATTAGTCCTTCAAACCCGACTGGACGCATTCTGACGAATGAAAGTCTGGCGGCGATTGCCGATGTGCTGCGCGATCATGGCGCCTACCTGATCAGCGATGAAATTTATCGCGATCTTTACTACACGACCGAGCGGCCCGGGTCGCTATCTTCCGTTTACGATCGCACGATTGTGATCAGTGGACTATCGAAGTCGATGAGCATGACGGGGTGGCGACTTGGTTGGGTATGTGGTGATGAAGAATTGATTAAGGCGATGCTTGTGCTGCACGGGTACGTGACGACGTGTGCGTCAACGGTGTCTCAGAAGGCGTCGCTCGTAGCGTGGAGTAATGAGGCGGAAGAGGCGCGTGCCGGTTTTCGAGAGACGTTTCGGGCGCGGCGGGATTATTTGCTCGGGTTGATCGATAGCGAGTTGGGATTGAGAGCCGTGACGCCGGACGGTGCGTTTTATACGATGCTCGACGTGAGTGAGTATGGATCGTCGATGAAGGTTGCTGAAGCGTTGCTGGAAGAGAAGGTGATCACCGTGCCCGGTGCGGCGTTCGGAAGTGAAGGCGAAGGATTTTTGCGCGTGTCGTTTTGTGCTGATAAGGAGATGTTAGAGGAAGGGGTTAGGCGAATAAGGAAAGGTTTAGACAGGATTGACAAGATTTTCCAGGATGAACAGGATTCATCTTGTAAGTCCTGAAAATCTTGTCAATCCTGTCTAAGACTGTCTTATGAAAAAGTATCGTGTTGGAATCTTAGGCGCGACGGGTATGGTGGGCCAGCGGTTTATTCAACTGCTGGAGAATCATCCACAGTTTGAAATCACGGCCGTCGCCGCCTCCGATCGTTCACAAGGCAAAACTTACGGTGAAGCGTGCACGTGGCGGCTCAACGGTGAAATGCCGAACGCCGTGCGCTCATTACCCGTACAAGCACCCGCGCCGTCACTCGACTGCGATCTCGTTTTCTCGAGTCTGCCGGGCGATATCGCACGCGAGACAGAAGGCAGCTTTGCAAACGCAGGTTATCCGGTTATCAGCAACTCATCCGCGTTCCGCATGGATGAAGATGTGCCGCTCCTGATTCCTGAAGTAAATCACCAGCATCTCGGCTTGCTCGCACGCCAGCGACGGGCTAATACCTCAGGCACATTAGGCGGCTTCATCGTCACCAACCCGAATTGTTCGACGATCATGATCGCCCTGGCGCTCGCTCCGCTCCATGCGACGTTTGGCGTCACCTCAACGGTGGCGACGACGATGCAGGCGCTCTCAGGCGCCGGATATCCGGGCGTTGCTTCACTCGACATCATCGACAACGTCCTCCCGCACATCGGCGGCGAGGAAGAGAAGATCGAAACCGAAACAACGAAGATTCTCGGCCGCTTTGCGAACGACGCAATCGAACCCGCGCCCGTGGCTGTCAGCGCGCAGTGTCATCGCGTGAATGTTGCTGATGGTCACATGGCGGCGGTGCGCGTGAACTTCGCACGTAAACCCGAGCTGCCCGAGCTGCGCGAAGCATTGCGTGCGTATCGATCGTTGCCCCAGGAGCTTGGCCTCCATTCAGCGCCAGCAAATCCCATCGTTGTGCGTGATGAATTGGATCGCCCGCAGCCCAGGCTGGATCGGGATGCCGGCAATGGGATGACGATCACTGTTGGAAGATTGAGAGAAGATACGGTGCTCGATTACCGGTTTGTGGTGTTGAGTCACAATACGATTCGCGGCGCGGCGGGCGCGGCGATACTCAACGCGGAATTATTGATTGCCTTAAATCATTTGTAGACAGGATGACAGGATTTTCAGGATGAACAAGATGAAGCTTGTGACTGCGTTAAGCCTCCTGCTCCTATTCAGTTTTTCAGCACAGTCGCAAACAGCTCTCGACGATCAAGTGAAGCCGATCGTCGCGTCGTTCAAAGGCAAGGTGAGTCTCTTCGCCAAGAACCTCGACACAGGCGAGACGTACGGACTAAATCCCGACGAGCGTGTGCGCACCGCCAGTACGATCAAGATCGCCGTGATGATCGAGGCATTCGCGCGCGTGGCGGAAGGAAAAGCGAAGTGGACTGACGAAGTCGTCCTCACAAAAGAAAAGAAAGTCTCCGGTTCCGGTATTCTCAATGAACTCTCAGACGGGCTGAAACTCACGCTCCGCGACGCCGTCAACCTGATGATGATGATCAGCGACAACACCGCGACAAACCTCGTGCTCGACGTGTTGACGACCGACGCCGTGAATGCGCGCATGGAGTCCCTCGGTTTCAAGCAGATCAAGATCATGCGGAAGGTCGGCAGCGGCGGCGAGAGCACCGCCGGGAAAGATCCGGAAAACAAGAAATACGGACTCGGCATGTCGACGCCGCGCGAGATGGTGCTCGTGATGGAGAAACTCGAGCGCGGCGAAGTGATCAGTCCCGCGGCATCGAAAGAAATGATCGAATTGATGAAGCAGGAGCAAGATCGCAATGCGATCGGGCGATCGCTTTGGAACGTGCCGATGGCGAGCAAGTACGGCGCGCTCGATCGGCTGCGCAGCGCGATCGGAATTCTTTACACGAAGCGCGGAAAGATCGCGATGGCGATCTCGTGTGACGACATGCCGGAGACGATGTGGTCGGTCGACAATCCCGCCTACCTGTTGATGTCGCGGTTATCAGAAGTGCTGGCTGAAGGACTCGCCAGGAAAAACTGACTGCCAACCCGATACGAAATTCTATATACAGTCCTAGAAATTTGGATATACTCTCCACCCGAAAATCAAAAAGTCGTATTTATCGACGGAAAATCTGACTACCTGATTGCGGAATAATAGCTGCAAGAGGGAAGTCGATCACGTAGTCCAGCATTACCGGAGTTTACCTCCAAAATCCGTTTAAAACTTCCAGCGGAGGAAATCTATGAAAAGTAAGAGCTTTACCAGCTATAGGTATATGCTTTCGCTTGGTACGTTTGTGGTTCTACTCCTCTTATGCGGAACCGCCTTCGGCCAGGGTCAGGGCAGCACCGCAATCAGAGGTTCAATCAAGGATCAGCAGAGTGCTGTGGTCGCCGGCGCGTCCGTGACTCTGACGAACCCGGAAACCAATTTCACTCGAACAACAACCTCCAACGACAGTGGTCAGTTTGCGTTTGAAGGTCTCCAGCCAGGCGTCTACACCGTGGAAGTAGAAGCCAAAGGATTCAAAAAGGCTGTTCTGACGCAGGTCGCTGCCCTGGTTTCGAAGCCGACCGACCTCTCGGTGAACATGGAGATCGGCGACATTTCGCAGACAGTTTCAGTAACCGTCGGGGCCGGTGAGGCTCTAATTAATACTCAAGACGGGAGCCTCGGTAACAACTTCGTTTCGCAGCAAATCACACAACTTCCGCTGAACGCTCGGAACGTCGCCACCCTGCTGAGCCTGCAACCGGCGGTCACCCCGTCCGGATACGTCGCCGGCGGTCGCAGCGACCAGGCGAATATCACCCTCGACGGCGTTGACGTAAACGAGCAACAAACGGGCGACGCCTTCAGCCCGGTACTGCGTGTAAGCCCTGACACGGTGGAAGAGTTTCGCGTAACGACGACCAACCCCAACGCTTCGCAGGGTCGTTCTTCAGGTGCGCAGGTCGAGTTGATTACGAAGCATGGTGACAATGATTGGCATGGAAACCTGTTTGAGTATCATCGCAACACGGTTTTCACCGCCAACGATTTCTTCAACAACAGCACTATTATTGATGGGAAGTCGTTGCCACGCCCGGTTCTGCTCCGAAACAACTTCGGCGGCTCGCTGGGTGGCCCGATTAAGAAGGACCGCGTTTTCTTCTTCTACAACTATGAGGGCCGTCGTGACGCCCGCCAGGTTACGGTTAACAGGACCGTGCCGCTGGCGAGTCTGGGCCAAGGCCTGTTGAAGTTCGTTGCGCGCAGACCTAACGGCACTACTGCCCTGGTCACCTTGACAACGGCTGATCTCAACGGCTTGACGACTGGCTTTAACAACAACACCCAGACGCCGACCGGCGCTTCACTGGTTGATATCAACCCAGTCACGCGAAACATTCTGGCCCAGGCTGCAGCCAAATATCCGGCCAACAATTTCCGGCTTGGTGACGGTTTGAATACAGGCGGGTTCCAGTTTAATGCTTCCGTACCGGTCGACCTGAAAGCACACGTTCTCCGGTTGGATTTCAACATCACGAGCGACGCGAAACACATCGCGTATTTTCGCGCCAATTACCAGCAGGACGTGACCGGTGGCGCGCCACAATTTCCGGATACTCTTCCTACTGAGTCGTGGAGCCATCCGTACGGCTTTGTCGGCGGGTATACCTGGACTATCTCGAATAACAAGGTAAACAATTTCCGCTACGGCCTAACGCGTGAGGCGTTTACCAACTCGGGCGACTCAAACGTGAACGCCATCACGTTCCGGAGTGTGTTCTCGTCGGATCTGTTTGCGAGAAGTTTCAGCCGCACCACTCCGACACAGAACATCACCGACGATTTCTCATGGATTAAGGGTAACCACACCCTGGGTTTCGGCACGAACCTTCGCACCGTCCGCAACAATCGTGAGAACTTCGCGAACGCATTTGACAACGGAATCACAAATCAGTCGTTCTACTCGGGTTCTGGTAACGTACTCACCAATCCGATTAATGCCTGGTTGCCACGTTTGACGGGCCTTCCCGTTGGCACCGCCATTGATTCCTCCTTCGTAACCTCCACCAGACACGCATTTGCGGCGTTGATTGGTCGGCTTTCCCAGTACACCGCGAATTTCAACTTCAACGTGGATGGTACCCCGCTGGGAGTCAATCAGCCGGTAGTTCGTAGTTTCGCCACTGAAGAGCTCGATCTTTACGCTCAGGACGTGTGGAAGCTAAGAGACAATTTCACCCTGACCGCCGGCCTTCGTTATGGACTTAGCCGCCCTGTTTATGAACGGAACGGCTTCCAGACGACGCCGAATATCGGTCTCGAGGAGTATCTCCAAAAACGCTTTGAGGCCGCGGAACGAGGCCAGAATTTTGACGAGCCTATAACCGTTAACCTTGCTGGTCCCAAGCACGATGCGCCAGGCTTCTATCCACTCGACAAAAACAACTTCCAACCTCGTGTTGCTGTTGCGTGGTCGCCGGCATACAAAACCGGTTTCCTCGCAAAGCTCTTTGGCCGGGAGAAAGAGTCGACTTTCCGCGGTGGCTTCGCCATCACGAACGACTACTTTGGTCAGGCGCTGGCCGTAAACTTCGACGGTAACAACACGCTGGGCTTCAACCCAAGCATCACACCGTCGGCGAATACGTTCAACGTCACCACGCGTCCTGGTCCACAAATCACGGGCTTGGGAATGCCGATACGCGGACTGCCGTTCATTACTGTTCCGGCAAACGTGACCTTCCCGCAAACTCAACCGCAGGATGGAGCGCGACGAATCGAAGGTTCGCTCGATACCAACCTCGTTTCGCCGATCAACTACAGTTGGAACTTTACGTACGGTCGCCAGTTTGGCAAGGGCATCTACGTTGAGACGTCATACATCGGCAGGCTGGCGCGCGATCTTCTGGCCACTCGTGACGTGATGCAGCTCAACAATATCAAAGACCCGAAATCGGGGCAGGACTGGTACACCGCGGCAAGGATTCTCGAGCAACATCGCGTGAACGGCACTCCGGTAGCCAACATTCCAAGCCTGCCGTTCTTTGAAAACATGTATCCGCACGGTGAGCTCGACGACATTTTCTTCGGTCAAGGTCTCACCAACAGCCAGGCAGCCTACGCCATCATGGCGGTAGGACTAGCCGACGGTGGTCGCACACCGGACTGTGACGCAATCGGTTGCTTCGAGTTTGGCGACGACTGGACCTTCCTGCAGGACACGCTGGATGGATTCACGAGCCGTCAACTATTCTTCCAGAGCCAGTACGGCGCGCTGTCGGCTTTCGGCACCATCGCGAGCTCCGACTACCACGGAGCAACGGTGAGCATCCGCCAACGCACGCGCGGCTTGAGCTGGGACTTCAACTACACGTTCTCGAAGTCGATCGACGACGCTTCCGGACTTCAATCGAGTGGCGTCTTCGGAGCCGCCTTTATCACGAACGCACTGCTGCAGCGTGATAACCGCGCGGTTTCCGACTTCGACATAACCCACAACATGAACTTCAATTCGATATGGGACATTCCGCTTGGCCGAGGCCGTCATTTCCTGAGTGACTCCAATAAGTGGGTCAACGGTATCCTCGGTGGTTGGACGCTGAGTTCGATCGCCCGTTACACCAGCGGGCTTCCGGTAAGTTCTCCGGTTGACGTTGGTGGCTGGCCCACGAACTGGAACGTCCGAAGCTGGTCAACTCCGATTGGAAGAATCCAGTCGAACCCGACTCGTGGTGGCAATGGACGACCGGCGAACTTGTTCGGCGATCCGGAGGCTGCTTACAGGAGCTTCCGGAGTCCGGCGCCGGGTGAGACGGGTGCGAGAAACATCCTGCGCGGCATGCCGTTCTTCGCGCTCGATGCTGGACTCGCCAAGAGCTTCCAAATGCCCTGGAGTGAGAAACACAAGCTCACCTTCAAGTGGGAAGTCTTCAACGTGACCAATACCCAATTCCTACAGGGCAATGCGGATGTCACGAATGGACTCGACCCGCAATTTGGTAGTCCAGGCCCGACGTTCTATAACTTCACCTCGATTCAGGGAAATCCGAGAATCATGCAGGTCGCACTGCGTTACGATTTCTAGGAACTGAATCGTTGGTTTAATCAGACGCGCGGGCTGCGACTTCGGTCGCCGCCCGCGCTTCTTTTTGATAGATTTCTCTGCGCTCCTCTGCGTATCTCGGCGCACTCTGCGTTGAGATAGTCTTTAACGCAGAGAACGCAGAGATACGCAAAGAGCCGCAGAGAAGAAAGGGTTTGTTATGAAACACATCCCATCGTTGTTATTAGCCCTTGGAATCATTCTGGTGCTCGAAGGTGTGACATTTGCGCAGGCGCAGAACTCCTCAATGCCCGGCGCCGGCTCTAAACGCAGCTTCACCGTGTTTGGCGATCTGAAAGTTGACGAGTCACAGGCAGGCGACGCGAACACGAACTTGATATTCGACGTCATTCTCTACACCCGAGGAAACATGGTCTTTCAACGACAGCGAGTCGGAAATAACGGGCGGTATCGTTTTATCAATGTCTTCAATGGTGATTACTATCTCGCTGTCGAGCTCGACAATGTCGAATTAGTGCGCATGCCGCTATTGATCTCGGAAAACGCAGTAGAGCAGATCAGACAGGACCTGGAATTTAGATGGAAAGCGCCAGCGCGTGCGGCAGCGGGAGTTGTCTCTGTAACCGATGATTACAAGCGCTCGAGTAAAACAAGTGCGCTCTACCAGCGCGCGTCTCACGAAATCGACAGCAAGAACTTTACCCAGGCGATCGCGACGCTGCGTTCTGTAGTAGAGGCTGATCCGAAAGACTATCCCGCGTGGACCAATCTCGGTATGGTCTATTTCATACAAAAAGATCTCGAACAAGCAGAGACCAGTTATACCGGAGCTATTCAGGCAAAGCCCGATCACGTTGCGGCGCTGGTAAATCTGGGCCGCGTGCGACTCGCACGGAAGAACAACGAGGGTGCGGTCGAGCCGTTGGAAGCCGCGTTGAAAGCAGATCCGAAGTCTGCTACCGCCAACTATTTTTTAGGTGAGACTTATCTTGCGCTGAAGAAAGGTTCGAAGGCCGTTGGATATTTGAATGAGGCGTTGAAGCTCGATCCGGTTGGTATGGCTGACGCGCATTTGCGGCTTGCCGCGCTCTACAATCTCGCCGGCTACAAAGATCGCGCGGCGGCCGAGTACGAAATGTTTCTACAGAAGAAGCCTGATTATCCTGACAAGAAGAAGCTGACGGATTACATCGAAGCGAACAAGCCAAAGCCGTAGTTTAAGAGGGCGGCAGCGACGCACACCCGCATGGCGCAACTGCCGCTCCCTTTAGTGAACTACCGTGATGGCGTAGGCCATTCTGGGCCACGTGCTCACCTAAATGCTAAAATCCGCGACTGTGAATTATCTGAGAGGTAAAACTGGCTGATGCCGCCCGCCCTGATGCAAGGCGTCAGGGCGACTCGAACGGCACGCCGAATCGTAACACTATTTAGTGAACACGGCAAGATAGCAGACAGCGCCTCATCGCGCTGTTCCTCAGAAGGGACAGTTTGAGATGGGTCGCTCCTACCGCTCGCGGCCGAGGCGGCTGGCCGAGAAGCTCAGAGCTATCAGAGTGCAGTTGGGATTGACGCAGGCGCAGATGGTGAAGGCGCTCGCGGTAAAAGACGAACCATTGCGTCCCGCCAGTATCTCAGGCTACGAGCTCGGTCAACGCGAGCCACCGCTCTTGGTCTTGCTTAGATATGCCAGGCTTGGTCACTGCACGATGGAACAGTTAGTCGACGACAAGATCAAGTGGCCGTGAATCGAACGCCAGAATTTGGCTGCTTTTGAGTCACAATTTCCGTCACTTTCGCCTCAGTTTCCTCAGAAAGCCTAACAAAATTCAATCGGCATAGGTCTTGACACTGCTTCTGCGGGACGGTTGTAGACTGATGTCGTTAGTTATATCTCTCATAGCATTTGCCGCGCTGGCGATGATTGTCCACGAGTTGGGCCATCTGCTCGCGGCGCGCTCCTGCAACGTCTCCGCTTCTGAAGTTGGTCTCGGCATGGGACCGCGACTGGCTGGTTTCCGTCTGGGCAGTATCAGCTTCAACCTGCGCGCAATACCGATCGGATCGTTTGTGATGCTCGATGGCGCGGCGTTAAAAGAGAAGTCGGTAAAGGCCCAGCTCCTCGTACATCTCGGCGGTGTTGCGTTCAATCTCGTCGCCGGGTTCTTCACTTACGGAACGACTTTCGGCTGGTTGAATCTACTGCTTGCCGCCGGCAACATTCTTCCGCTCTACCAGCATGATGGTTGGAAGTGCGGCGTCGTGATCATGCGCGCTTTGATGCGCGGAAAGAGTCAGCCTGCTGAGCGAGCGTTTACTTTCTCAGGCGGGTTCGTGAGTCTTCTCATCGCGTGGGCCGTCGTCCGCATGTTTATCTAAACTTCTTATAGGACCTATAGGACGTATTGGTCCTATAGGTCCTAGGTGTGTTTTTCCGGCTACTTCTTGATCGAGATCCAGACGCTGTAGCTGCTGCCGTCGAACAGTGTCGCTTTCAACAGATACGTGCCTTGTGCGTTACCGCCGAGGGCCTTGGTGTTCATGTTGAAGTGCCACTCGGAGTCTGTGAACCGGAATTGGTTTCCAGCCGTCGCTGCATCAGTTGGTGTCGCATCGATCGGTGAGTCACCGTCGGTCGCGTTCGAGTACTTAACCGCTTGAAGCGTATGCACTCCGGTTGTGAGTGGTGCTCCGTAACAGATTGCAGTGAACTTCACCGGAATGGTGCTGTTCAGTTTGAATGACCGCACCGGATTCGCGAATGTGCCTCCGCTTCCGAGTTCCACTGCTCCGCCGATCGGCGACAGGAAGCCGTTGAATACGCTACAGGCAGTCAGGATCGTCAGCTTGTCCTGGACGAAGGTCAGCGTGTAGTTCAGGCCGCTGTTGCCGTCGTTGATAGCAAGCGTTCCGATCTTGATTGTGTATTGGCCGACGAGCTCGCCCGGATCGCGTGTGAGCGCTCCGGTGAACGAATCAGTGAATGCCAACGAGCCGCTGGTTATCTGGTACGTGAACACCGGATCCGGATCGCCGAACGTCTTGGACTTCGGATCGGCCTTGACGGTGATCAGTCGCTTCTTGATCTCGAAGTTCTTGCTCACGAACGTCAGGTTATAGTTGTTACCGCCGTTACCGTCGTTCACGTGCAGTGAGCCGACCGTGAGCGCGTACAAGCCGACGTTTTGTCCAGCCACTCGACTCAATGCGCCTGTGAAGTCGTCAGTGAAGGCGAGAGTGCCGCTGGTCAGCGTGTAAGTGAAGGTTGGATCGGGATCACCGTAGGTCTTGAACTGACCAGTGTTCGCCGTCACCTGAATCGCACGCTTGTTGATCGTGAACTCAGCACCGTTGTTGGTGATGATGTAGTTGTCGAGTGCTGAAAGCGGCGTCGCACTCAGCGTGGCTGTGATGTGATAGGTCGGCGCGGATGCATTTTCACCTGCGACGCGGCTGTAGGT
>Ga0105238_10005172_pt1 | contig 12894 bp, 32 predicted proteins | sample KBSC34metaG_FD_81526 | JGI IMG/M metagenome (GOLD analysis project Ga0105238, IMG submission 81526) | Corn rhizosphere microbial communities from Kellogg Biological Station, Michigan, USA - KBS C3-4 metaG | ecosystem: Host-associated > Plants > Roots > Rhizosphere > Soil | place: Michigan, USA... | reverse complement strand
CGCCAGCAGCGGGAACTACGCCAAGAACGCCAGCAGCGGGAACTCCGCCACGAACGCCAGCAGCGGGGACTCCGCCACGAACGCCAGCAGCGGGGACTCCGCCAAGAACGCCAGCAGCGGGAACTACGCCACGAACGCCAGCAGCGGGAACTACGCCAAGAACGCCAGCAGCGGGAACTACGCCAAGAACGCCAGCAGCGGGAACTACGCCACGAACGCCAGCAGCGGGGACTCCGCCAAGAACGCCAGCAGCGGGGACTCCGCCAAGAACGCCAGCAGCGGGAACTACGCCACGAACGCCAGCAGCGGGAACTCCGCCACGAACGAAGGAACTGGAAAACAGTCCATATGTGTTGCGGGCGGCTTAGAAAGCCGAGCAAAGGTCGGAGCAGAAGGGGCTATTGCACTGACATGGTATGACGGCAAACGTCCTAGAATTATAGTTGGCTATGCGGGTGAAGATGGGATCAAGGCTGACACTTGGTATCAGGTAAAAAATGGCAAACTTGTGGAAGTAAAATAACATGCAATTCACGCGCCGAACCTACCCAAAATCCGAAAACCAATTTCTTCGCTTCCAAGTAGGAAGAATGGAATTACGCAAAATGCGCATTCCTATCTATGGAGAAAATAAAATGTTTATCTGCGAATGCGAAGGGTCTCAGACAACAGCTGTTTTCCATCTATTAGGCTGGGGAGACACGATGGATAAGGCCGAGGCTATGGCGGAGAGCAAAATATGAATATCGCTCTAGTTACATGGTGCCCTGCTCCAGATTTAACTGGATTCACAGTGAATGTCTCTCAGAAGGAAAGAACTAGAAAAGCTCTTGCTTCACGTAAATCGAATAAGGAGAAGAAATGATTAATCTGCATTCTCATTGGGAATCTCGGGTGGGTGAGTTTAGGGCAAGTCATGATAAACTTGCTTTGAAAATGAAACGTGAATGCGGTTGGTGCTCCAAAGTTTTGGAAGAAGGCGAACCTGGAGCAATGGTCACGACTGGAATGTGTGAATCCTGCGCCATAGATTTTCTTGCTCAAGCTGGAATAGATATAAGGAGGTAGCATGAAAGAAGGAGATCTTATTAAAATGAAAGATTATCTTGGAGATTCTGTATATGCGGAATTTACTGGATATGGAATTATTCTGACAACCGAAAATGGAATGAGGCCATCCAATACTATTTTTCTTGAACCTGAAGTCCTTGAAGCCCTCATACAATTTCAAAAAAGGATTATAGAGGAAATTAAAAAAACTTAAACTATTATGGAAACTCTTATTGAAAATGAAATTAAGGAAATCAATCCATTTCAAAGTGAAATTGATGGTATTCATGAAAGAATACGAAAACTCTATGCTACGCGAGATTTTCTAAGAAAAAACGGGCAAGCCATTAAAGATTTAAATCTTACCGTGGATCCTTTTATTTACGATGGAAATGAAATTAACTTTAGGGAATGCTCACATGAAGAATCTATTAAAGTGATGCGCGCTTTTCCTGGAAAATGGATTAAAACCTACAATGACAGCTCCATTGATTATAAACGCGATGGAGATCGGGATTTTACTCTTTTAATTTGGAAGGCATCCCCTCCCAATACTTGCCGACTAATAGCGTATGAGGTTGAGGAGCCTGAGAAAATTATTCCCGCTCAAAAGGTCAAAAAATTTAAGCTTGAATGTAAGCAAATTATGAGCGCGGAGGAGATTCAATCGTGAACGATATTTTTTCATCTCAAGACATCTCCAACATATCCCGCGATAATGGCGCAGAGAAGATGGCTGAGATTGAAAGGATTTGTGATTGGGGCCTCAACCGCCTGGCTCGCGATATCGAGGCCCACGATTCTTCCGTCGTCAGTGATGGCGAGGTGATGCCAAGTCCATGCAGCAATCTTATTTCAGAGCCTATGAACTTCTCTGATACACCGCAGGAAGGCGAGCTAGAAACCCGTTCGCCTGAAAAGGAAGCCCTGCCGGAAGTCGGATTCGATGACCTTTTTAGAGGGGATGATTAAATGAACGTTCTCACTCCTTGGCTCAAGCCCTTGGTGTCTGCTGACCGCTCCAAAGGGATTGGAGGCACCGATATAGCCGCCATCGTTGGCTTGAGCTACTGGGCAACGCCATTCGATGTCTGGTTGGATAAGAAGGGAAATACTCCTAAAGCCCAACAGGAAGAGTGGCAGAAATGGGGAAATAAACTTGAGCCATTCATTGCCTCAGCTTACGTCGAAGAATCTCAAAAGAAGATCGTTAAATGTGGCATGGCATTGGCGAATCCTGAAAGATCATGGCAAGTAGGTTCCCCGGACTATCTTTGCCTTGATGATCCTAAGGGGGTTGATTGCAAAAATATCCGATTAAAATCTTCGGAATGGGGTGAGCAATGGAGTGATCAAATCCCCATGCATTACGTGATTCAGGCTCAGTGGTACATGATGCTTACTGGGGCCGATTCGTGGGAGTTCCCTGTTCTTTTTGGTGGATCTCAATTCGAGATTTTCCGCGTGGATAACAACGAAAGGCTCGCAAGCTCTCTTTTGGAAAAGGCTGAGGAATTTTGGCAGACTTATATTATCGGTGATAAGCAGCCTGAGATCGAGGATTCACCCAAAGTTCGCGAATGGATCAAATCGAAATTTCCCAAGCATTCTAGGCCACTTCGCAAGGCTAATTCCAGCGAGATCGAAATCGCCAAGCAGCTTGCTCAAGTAAAAAAGGTAGTGGCTTCCGTAGAGAAAGAACAGTCCGATCTAGAGGCAAAAATTAAGATAGCCATCGGCGAAGAAGAAGGCCTTGAGATGGAAGAAGGCAAGGTCACGTGGAAAGCGAATCGAGATGGAGAGAAGACGGATTGGGAAACTATCTCAATGGTTTTAGGTGCTCATCTTCCCGATCTTTATAAGGAACAAATTTTAAAACATACCAAACCAACCCAAGGGGCTCGCGTCCTTCGGGTTTCAATTAAGGAATAATTATGAGTGATTTTCAAATCGAACACAAAACAGGCGAAGAATTAGTCCCTCAAAGCAAAGGTGTCATGGAAATAGCGATTAGTCGCGCTGCTCAAGAGGTGCAAGCTGCCATGGTTGTCGCCAAGAAATTCCCTCGCGATGAAAATGTCGCCTATGAGAGAATCATGAAGGCTTGCAAGCGTGTGGCCTTGGCTCAATGCGCGGTTTATGAGTATCCTCGCGGCACTGAGAAGGTGAGCGGGCCATCCATCAGGTTAGCCGAAGCCTTGGCTCAGAACTGGGGAAATATAGATTTTGGCGTGATTGAGCTTGAACAGAATCCGGCTGAATCAAAGGTAATGGCCTATGCATGGGATTTGGAAACCAATACGCGCCAGACCAAGATTTTCAATGTCAAACATGAGCGGCACACAAAGAAAGGGAGCTATAAGCTTACCGATCCTCGCGATATTTACGAAATGGCAGCCAATCAGGGAGCGCGGCGGCTTCGCGCCTGCATCCTAGGCGTGATACCTGGGGATATCGTCGATGCTGCCGTGGCTGAATGCGATAAAACATTGGCCGGTGACAACAAAGAGCCTTTATCTGACCGATCTAGGAAGATGGTTTCCGCTTTCTCAGAACAAGGAGTGACGGCGGCGATGATTGAGACGCGACTTGGGCACGCTCTAGATATCATATCCGAAGGGGAGCTCGTCAAACTTGGGAAGATATTTAACAGCATGCGTGACGGCATGGGTAAGCGGGAAGACTTCTTTGAGATAGCTCAAGAAAAGGAACCTTCTGGCAAATCCCGAACTGATCAAGTAAGCGATCTTTTGGACGGTGGGCTAACTGAAGCCGATAAGAAGGCCATTCGCGCCCAAGAATCCGCTTCTGCAAAGAAATAACCCTCATCAGCGCATGATTATGAAAAATAAACTGTCGAAATATAAAATTACGCTATTCTCAGGAAGAGAGGGTTATGCATCGAACGCCTTGGGAATAAGCCTTCCTCCTATTCAGTTAATTGAAATTGAGGCCGAAGAATTTAATGCTATTGGTGGCGCAATTTCCTTTAAAGAAAATGGGAAACTTATTGCTTATTTTAACAATGTATTAAGTGTTCAGCGCGCGTGATTATGAAAAGGAGAATATTTTGTTGGTTCGGTTTTCATGAGTGGGACTGTATCTATACGACTCACGTGACGCCCTATCGCCTGTGGCAAACTTGTGAGACGTTTTGCAAGCATTGCAAGAAGGAGATGAAATGATTGATCTCAAAAAATATAGGAAGCTAAAAAGCGGGCATTCTTCTGGAGAGGTCCGTCAATTAGGAGATGTTTTAGAAAATGGTCAACCCATTGAAGGGCATACTATTGGACAACAGCAAGTATTTCCTAAATATCCCGCATATCGCCTACGTAAAAAGCCTTATGTATCGTCAAAAAGACACAAACCGATTTGTGTAAAGAAAAATGGCAAAAACTATACACAATCATCTAAACATGCATGCGAAAAGGGCAAATCGTATATGCTTCCATCGAAAGAGTTTATCCAACCTGTAAGAGTTTGGATATGTCAGCCTTATTGGTGCAATGCTATTGGAACGAATTACATATTCTCAGATAGATGTAAAGCAACTCAGATGAAGTTTCTGGCTGGAAAAGGTAGTCGTAGAATGTTCCAAGCTATAATAATTCCGATTAAGCCGCAAAAAATAACCCCGATTCGGAGGAAGAAATGAATATAGGTGAATTCGTCGCATTCATATTAGGAGCTGCAATCAGGCATGGGCGCACAATGCGGTTAATCATGGCTATGCTCATTATGAACAGACCAAATATGGTGAAGTTACCTGGCACTGGAACGATGAGCAGAAAGGGAATGCGCCGTGAAATGCGTTGAAGTTATTGGAATTACGCTCGGTATACTTAATTTCCTTATGGCTACCTTAGGAAATTACGGTCGCCATAAGGAAATGATAGCATGGTCGTCTTACTCATTGGCTATGTTAGCTATACTCTTATCATGAATCCAATTACGCATAAACATAGGGATGTAGAGTCAAAGTTCAATGGAAGTACATTTTCTAATAGAGAAGAGGTGTGCCAATTTATTGCCGACAATTTTCCTGATGATTCAGATAAAGATGGGAGAATTAGGGATCTGAAGGAAGCCCTCAAAATCGCTCGCGAATACGTTGCAGCTACTCATGGATCATTAGTTGGGGCAACAGGTATCAATACCATTGTTAAGCCTGATCTTGATCTAATTGATGCGGCACTTAATTCAACCACCAAAAAGGAGGGGGAGTGAAATTCTCTGATCTAACAATTCAGCCCAGGTTGCTTCGTAAGGATGACGCAGAAACTTATGTAGGCGGCAGGCGCAATCTCGAAGCTCTCCGTAAAGTCGGTTGGATTAAGCCGCTTATCCAGCACAAGAGCAATACTACTTTTGACAGGATCAAACTCGATCAGGTTATAGATCGAGCGGATTTGGAAGGATGGCCGAGATGAATGAAGGAAAATATACTCATCAAGCCGCCTTCCCAGTCACTTTCACGGATAAAAGCGGCCAAATTGCTCCAACTTACCCAGGAATGTCTTTATTGGATTATTTTTCTGCATTTGCAATGCATGCCGAATTAAATTCTTCTGGAGCAAATCATCATGCTGCAAAAGCACTAATGGATGCAGCTAAAAGAAAAGGATTAACAGTTGAGCAACGAATAGCTGAGAATGCATATAGATTGGCTGAAGCAATGATGAAAGAAAAAGCTAAATATGATTTCTGAAAAAAATGAGATGATAGCTAGAGAACTATTGAGAATGGCTGAGAAATGGAACGCTTCTGAATGGCCTCAATCTTTCGAAACTAGAACTCAAGATATCTTAGAGAAGTATTATCCAGCTTGGTCTAATGAAATTGGTAATAAACTTCGTGATACTCAGATTCAACGCGATTTGGCTGAAGGAGAATGTGAGCGCCTTAAAATAGAATTACATAATTCGAAGAATAGTGAATTTATGAATAAAATGAATCACGCGTTGATACAAGTTCATGGTAACGGATCTTATTGGCATCTAGATGAGAACCCTATTTGTAGCGAATATACTCTATGCGGAGTCGCGCCGGAGGGAGTGGAAGACACTGCGAACGAGCCTAAAGAAAAAATAGCGCTACTTCGAGACATTACTTGTCCGCAATGCCTATCCTTAATAAAATTTTGTAAGCAATTAAAATGAAAATATCCCTCGACTGGAAGGAGAAAGACGGAGTTTGGGTAGCGCAATTTTGGAAATTTCAATTTGTTATAGAGCATAATCCTTTTACGGGATGGGTATCTAGAATTAGAAAGCCTGATATTTTTGCAATTCCTCGCATCTTACTGACGGATGCCAAAGAAGAATGCCAATCCCACGCCGACGCCATCAGCGATGCGGTGGAGGAGGCTAAGAAAGATATCGTATCAGAGGAAACAATTAAGTGCGAATGTGGTTGTGAAGTTCCCTTGCGATTTGCTCAATCCGATGTCGACGGTGTTGATTTATGTCCTGCGTGTTACATTGGATTGATAGAAGAATTAATTCCTAAGTGGATTAGCGTAAAGGAGAGATTGCCCGAAATTGGTCAAAAAGTTTGGGTTACTTGGCTTTACTTTGGACATCAAGAGCAGGGTCAGGCTTATCGGTCAAATTACGAGCCAAAAGAGTGGTGCATGTTTTACGCTAAATTTTCACCGGAAGTAACGCATTGGATGCCTTTGCCGGAATTCCAGAAAGAAGAGGGAAAATGCTAAACCATTACATCAATCCCGCTATCTCCCGGCGAGAGATGACCGTAATGCTTCTCGAAAACGAGAACGCCGTGCCCCATCCATTTTGCGCCCTTGTAAATGTTTCCTCCAGATTGCACCCAGAGAGAGCCGAATGTGCGTCGAGCATTGTGCGGCGTAAGCCACGGAACTCCATGGGCTGCGACATGCTGGCTCCAGGGTGCTCGAAAGTCATACCGATACTTATTTTTTCCTTGGGCCTTATTCGGCATCAGCATGAAAGGCGAGCGAAGTCCGTACCATTCCAAAAACTTCCGGAAGGGAGCGGAAAGAGGCACGGTACGCGAGCGGCGACTTTTGGTTTTGAAACTAACAGTATTTTGAATTTCCACGTAAGGAGGATTGGCTTCCAGATGGAACCAATCAGGGCGAGCTTGGACAATCTCGTTGTAGCGCATGCCAGCGTGAAGAGCGCAGTACAAGGCAAAATGAAGCGGCTCATGGTACTCGCCGCTGATCTCAGGATCTTTGCTGAGGCGTTTTTCTTCCAGGGAATTAATCAAAGCATCGCGCTGCTCTTTGGTGGCAAATTTCTTTCGAGCCGGTTCCTTCGGTTCACGAACAAGACCTGCGCAGGGATTATCAAATCGTTTCTTCTCTTTGATTGTCCAGGAAAAGAAAGACTTGATGGCCCGAAGGTAGGACATAGCGCCGGGCTCGCTTTGGTTAGCCAGCAGGACTCCCACAAACCGCTCCATGTCGCTGTGGTTGATGCTTTGGACTGTTTTGCCCGGAAAGTAGTCCTTCAGGTGGTTAATGGCGCGTCTGGAGTGTCGAGCGGTTTCCTCAGATGTAAAGCGGCCTTGAAGCTTCTTGGAAGCGATGAAGCGTTCAATTTCCAACTCCATTCCTTCCTTGGGAGCAAGCTGTGGAGCGTTTTTGACTTGAACCGCCCTACTAACTGCTTCGCCAGGATCACTCGTCTGAAGAGAAACTTGATGCATTTTTCCCTGTCGCATGAAGCGCAGCCAAAAAATATTACCCCTTTTTGCGATCCCTTTAGGAAGTCCAATGGCCTTGGTTTTCATGCACAGCTTGTACAGCGTTGCACAAAACTAGTCAATGTGTTAGCACTCCAACAGACTCCAACAGAGGAGAAATGGAGTGGCCCGGGTGCGGATCGAACGCACGACCAAGTGATTAAGAGTCACGCTGCCTTGAGTGCTAATGCACGAGTTGGCCTGTACAGGAGGGAATTAGCATGAAAGCAATCTCTCTTTGGCAGCCTTGGGCCAGCGCGATGTTTCCTCCTGTATCGCTCAAGACCATTGAAACACGGTCCTGGCCAACTAAATTTCGTGGTCTCGTTGCGATCCATGCCGCGCAAAAGCAATCGAAGGAGTTAGAGCGATTTTTCATCGAAAACAACAAAGATCAGGTGCTGGGTAAAATACGTCCCTTCGACATGATTACCGGCTCATTTTATGACTTACCTTTTGGGGCCATCATCGGATTCGGTAACTTAGTCGATTGCGTTCAGATGAATATTCTGGAGCTTAATCGCCATCCTGAAGTTAGAGACCGGCTTTCTTCCAACGAGCAAGCATGGGGAAATTATGATCTAGGCCGATTTGCGTGGGTTTTTGAGGACCTGACGCGCTTGGATGAGCCAATCCCCTGCAAAGGAAAGCAGGGATTCTTCAAGGTAGACCTTCAACCCCACACCCCGGAGGGCGCGTGAAACTTGTACCCTTAGAAGCATTTGGCCGTGGTCACAAGATCGAGCGCATAATCGATAATAATGGTGCTAGATATTGCAAAGTAGAGATTCTAGGTACAGGAGATTCAAAGAGAATCTATGTCCGAGCACGAAGAATCGGGGCTCCTTATCACAATTGCATGAGAGACCTTTGGGCACATATAGATTGGTGCTTTAGAAAATCAACCCCCACCGAAAGGCACTAGATGAGCAAACGAATATGTGAAATTATAATGTTCATCAGTCTATGTATCCTTGGCGAGTGCACGAGGGATAATCCTATGCCTGTCCACGATCTTATTCAGGCATCTTCTGGTATTATGTTTGCCCGGCTTTGGTTAACCCAACGGGAGATTAAATGAGTGAGAAACTACTACCATGCCCCTTTTGCGGGGATTCTGATGTAAATATAGGAACAACCGCTTTTGATAAAAATCATGAAGCTTGGTTTCCAGACGGCACTCGTATTAGAAAAGCATATTTTGTTTGTTGCTCTAAATGCACTGGGGCTTCGAGTGGTTTTATAGGTGATCAGACTGAAGAATTGGCTGCTAAAAAATGGAACACCCGCGCCACCGATCCAGTGAAGGATAAGCTATATACGGCCCTAGTTCTCGTTCGGCACCATTTACCTATAACTAGTAAAATACTTAAATTTATAATGGATGCTATGAATGAAGCTACTAGTGCCTATGAAAACGAGAAAAAGCAACAGGAAGGGAAGATATGAGTGAGATTCTACAACCAAATGTGCCTGAATTAATGAAGAAAATTCCTCAATTACAGAGCCTTCTTTATGATCTTAATCTCATGCCTGAACAATGGGACGGGCCCCATGATCAATGGAGGGCTGAAAAAGTGGCGCTGCACCTACAGTCTATTACTGAAGAATCAACATTCCAACTCACCGCCGCGAAGGAACGCATAACCGAGCTGTCTCTTCAATTGGAATGCGCAGGCAATAATAATGCCTATCTAAATAAGTGCATAATGGAATCAGACGAAGACTACAATAGACTGGCCCAGGCGTTGACTAAAATAGAGCACGCCGAATCATTATGGATAGCGAGGAATGATGCAACAGAGGCTTTACGTCTCCACAACACAAGGAAGAACGCGAAATGAATAAGCAAGATAAGATTAATATAAAAAACGCTATTAATAGTTTAGATACTAAGCGTGAAGAAATTAAGGACATAGTACAGCAGCTTTTACGGGATTTAGGTTGGGATTATAAGACATCTGAAATCGACTGTTATTGGTATTGGTACAAAAGAATTGGGAAAGTTACTTATGCCTTAAGCGAGGACAATGCTCTTGATTGGGCTATACGACAATTTCAAGACGAAAACAACTCATTATACCCGGAGGGTAATTAAATGAAAACACCCCTTGACTGGACGGAAGATCATTGCAGTTGTATAGCCAATTCATCTAGTTCTATTGGATATGCTATTTATCCTCATCCCGGAACTTTTCTGGACGATCATATAGTATATTGGAAAGTAGTTCTAACAGGCATTAATTTTTTTGAGGATGATTTTCATCCATCTATAGAATCGGCTAAAGCAGCAGCTCAAGCGCATTCCGATGCCATCAGCGATGCGGTGGAGGAGGTTAAGCCGAAGTGGATTAGTGTTGAGGATGGGCTTCCAAAATCTACAGAATGGGTATTAACAGCCCGCTCTAGTGGTCACTATTCAACACCAATCGAATACTTAACGGGCCAATGTGATCCAACGTATAAAGGCTGGGTTCAGCCTGATAATAGCAGATTTACTGATTCAGGCTCTTTACCTACACATTGGATGCCCCTTCCCGAACTCCCGAAAGGAGAGGCGGGGGTATGAGCACATTTCTTCATACTGAGGTAGAGGCAATTTGCTCAAAATGTAGGAAGCCTCTTTTAATCAGTAAAGTCGTTCAAACACGCGATGTAGCCATAAAGATAATCGAGATAGCCGTGCATCATTGTAGACCTAAGAATTTTAGAGGCCCGTTTCCACCGGCCCCTGATGAGATGCTGGAAAAACGGTCATAGCTTCGCACAACAATAGTCATATGAAATACACATTTTTAGATAAAAACTTATGAAGCGTATATATTGGACTAAGGAAGAAAATGAAGCTCTCAGAGAATCATATCAGCGATGCGATAAGGGGTGCCGGACTTATCAAATGGATGCAGATATGCTTAATGAGCGATTTCATGATAGAAAGAAAATTAGAACAGCCCAAAACGTAGCTAGAAACCCAAATTCCGGTGGAAAGAAAAAGCCATTATACGGAATTAAAAATAATCAAACCTAATATGAAACTAATTGAATTTCCAGAACAAACGGTAGTGATTGCAAAGAACCAACCAGAATATCTTCCGATGCCTGCGCACATTGATAGTAGTCGGCCGGAATATGAAACAACTATCTGCTGGAAACTATCATGGAAGGAGCGCCTTTCGATCCTGTTTTCAGGGGTGATTTGGCATCAGGTGTGGACGCTTGGAAAGTCCATGCAGCCTCAACGACTGGCCACACAAAAACCGGAGATGTCTAAATGAGCTGCGCAACTCAAGAGCAAAATCAGGAATGCTGCCAGGCGATAGCCAAAATTATTCCCAAGGGAACGGGTTTCATTATTTTCACATTTCCAACAGAGGGGCAAGAAGGACTTCTCTGGTATGGCTCAAACTCAGATCATAGAGATTGCCTCAATGTCCTGAAGGAATGGATGATTAAATGCGGCCATCAAGAAGATTGGATGAAAAATGTCTAACCCCACCCAAAAACCCAACTTTTTACATAAAAATTAACCTATATGAATGCAATCCAATTATTTCATCAGGACGGTAGGCCTACTCGTGCATGGTAGGGAAAGACAAAAATGCTAAATGAAACCGTCATCTTCAAAGGCGTTACCTTCTATAGGCAGCCAAATGGGGGGTATGAAGCAAAACCATTTCCCTATGCGCCTATGGCTTCCAAGGCACAAGCTGCCAAGTCTCAACAAACTTTTCGCCATGAACCATTGGCAGCGTCAAGGATACCGGGATGCGGTAAAAAACGCATTTTGCTGCGCTTTTCACAATTCACAAGAAGGACTCAAGATCCCGATAATTGTTGTCCTAAATACGAAATCGATGCCCTCAGAAGCCTCAGAGTTATCTCGGATGATTCGAACAATGATATTGAACTTCAAATCAGGCAAATCGAAGTCAAAATACAAGAAGACGAAGGCGTCCTTATAGAAATCTTATGACCAAAATTCCAAAAGACAGTTATCTCTATAATACCTTCCTAAACACTTTTGAAGAAGGAAAGCGTTATGCTGTAAATACAATAGATGAAATCATCTCTAATCGCCATGATAAAGCTGTTCTTGATGGCAAGCAGGAAGTGGCTCAGGCGATGAAGGAGCTTTTGGATCAAGTGAGGACTTTATGACACCTAAAGAACAGCTTACTCAGGCTATTTTTGATGTTCTAAGGCCTTATACTTGGATGAGATTAGGTGAAATTACTCTTATCTTAAGAATAAGACAATCTAGTATAAAATATGGTCAGATAGCAAGAAGGCTAGATCAATTAGCGACAAGAAAGATTTTAAGAAAGCGGGGCCCTGAAGGCCCTCATTATGCAAAATACTATTCACGCGTGGAGGGATGGTAGATGAAAGAACTATTCACCTTAGAGCCCACTTTGAGTCCATTCGAAACTTGGAAACGAGATAATAAGATAAAAACTCATTTTTGGAGTGAAGCAGATAAAGCAGAAGAATGGCCTTGGCTAGCGTCTGCCCCAGGATGTGAGTTTGGAGAAATAGGGCCTGATGAATGCGGAGGCGGTCAAACAGAAATAGAGGCATGTTATGACTGTGCTCGAAAATATAAACTTATCTGGTTTCAGAACGGAAAGATACCACAATGACTAATCCTAAGAAAGGCGACATCCGCCAAAAAGATGGCTGTATCGTGCGCTGCATGGCTTGTGGAGAGGGTTACGTGATGTATTGCATGAAATCGTGCTATCCCCAGGTTATGCCGGTGATTCAGTGGAATCAGCTTAAGGAACTTCCGCAACAGATGAGGATGGCGGCTTAATATGCCTAATCGACTTATACGCGAAGGATGGCTCGACAGCGAAACCATCGATAAACTTTCATCAGATGCAGAGCGATTCTTCCTCCGTCTGTGTTTGGCCGCCGACGATGCGGGACGATTTGACGGTAGACGCGATATACTGCGCTCCCGCCTATTTCCTCTCAAGTTCGGCCTCCGATCCAGTGACGTAGAGAAGGTACTTAAGCAGTGCGTTGATGAACAGTTAGTGATGACATATCAATGGGACGGGAAACCATTCCTTCAGATAGCAAGGTGTCAGAGGTGTAGTCCGTGCGTGG
>Ga0105238_10005171_pt1 | contig 12895 bp, 17 predicted proteins | sample KBSC34metaG_FD_81526 | JGI IMG/M metagenome (GOLD analysis project Ga0105238, IMG submission 81526) | Corn rhizosphere microbial communities from Kellogg Biological Station, Michigan, USA - KBS C3-4 metaG | ecosystem: Host-associated > Plants > Roots > Rhizosphere > Soil | place: Michigan, USA... | reverse complement strand
CGTCGTGCTTCTGCGCGGCGGTCGCGTGAAGGACATCGGCGTCCAGTACACCATCGTGCGCGGCAAGCTCGACACCGCGGGTCTCGACAAGCGCCGCAAGGGCCGCAGCCGCTACGGAGCTAAGAAGCCTAAGGCCTAATAATTCTATTTAATTTTACTTGCTATGCGTCGTCCCCTTAAGAAGCAGCGTTCCTGGCGCCCCGACCTCAAGTACGGTTCGGAGACCCTTACCCGTTTCGTGAACGCCGTCATGTGGGACGGTAAGAAAGACACGGCGCGCGCTATCGTTTACGACGCGCTCGAGAAAATCAAGGCAGAGGGCGCAGATCCTATCGAGACCTTTGATACTGCTATCCGCAACGTCTCGCCGCTCATGGAAGTCCGTTCTCGCCGCGTGGGTGGTGCGAACTACCAGGTCCCGCGCGAAGTCCCGCAGCAGCGCCGTCTCGCGCTCGCGTTCCGCTGGATCATCAATGCTGCGCGCGCCCAGAAGGGCAAGCCGATGGCAGACAAGCTCGCCGTCCAGATCCTCGCCGCAGCCAAGAACGAAGGCGACGCTATCAAGAAGAAGGACGAGATGCACCGCATGGCGGATGCGAACAAGGCCTTCGCGCACTTCGCTTGGTAATCACCGTTTAACGAAATCGAAAAGAGCGCTCCGACAGGGGCGCTCTTTCGTATTTGGGATCATTCGGCTGCTATCGCTTGCGTGACAGGTACATTGGCCTCGTACACATAGGAAATGTGGGCGTGGCCTTCTCCTATCCAGCAATCGCCTAGCTCATCGGCCGTGTAGGTCACTTCTTCGCCGGGTACGTGATAGACGTAGCGCGGCTTGAGCGGACCATCATGGAAGATTAGTTGCCCTTCGATCCTGGTGAACTGCAGTTCGCGAAGCGCGAACGCTTGGATGCTTTCCGTCCGTTCTGTTAGGAGCATGGTGCTTCCTCCCTCTGCGCGCATGGTACTCCTGTCTCAGTAGTTTGTGTGAAGAGGCTGTGGATTACAGAATTATTTTGCTGCAACCGGCGTATCGTGATGCATAAGCTCTTTCGTTCTCGGGAGGAACAGATGCTCAAGGTATGTCTCGTGCTTTCTATCGCGGGGACGATCTTCGGGCTTGGTTCTGGAGCGCTGCTCGTATTCTCGCAGCTGAATGAATATTCCTTTGGTCCGCCGGTCCGCACCGATCCGACAGCCCTCTGGCATATTTTCCAGTACTCGGTCTTTAGCGTCCTCATCGCCATCGCATTCTTCATCCTTGCTCACAAGAAGGGAGATCGCCATCCATTCCAATGAAGCCCGGCCGCCCCAAAGCGGCCGAGTTTTACATTTGGAGCGGTTTTCGCTATAGTTTGGATAACGCCCAAGAGGCTTTTATTTTTACTTTTACCTATGAACAGGGATTATCCACTCGACCGCGTGCGCAACTTCGGTATCATCGCCCACATCGACGCAGGCAAGACGACTACGTCTGAGCGCGTGCTTTTCTACACGGGCAGCCAGCACAAGATCGGCGAGGTGCACGAGGGAGAGACCACGACCGACTGGATGGAGCAGGAGCGCGAGCGCGGCATCACCATCACGGCCGCTGCTATCACCTGCTTCTGGACCCAGTCGACGGAGCCCGACAAGAAAGACCCGAGCAAGAAGACGCGCTTCAACGTCATCGACACCCCGGGCCACATCGACTTCACCGTGGAGGTGAAGCGCTCGATGCGTGTGCTCGACGGCGCAGTCGTCGTGTTCGACGGCGTCGCCGGAGTGGAGCCGCAGTCGGAGACCAACTGGCGCTACGCAGACGAAGCGAACGTGCCGCGCCTCTGCTTCATCAACAAGCTCGACCGCACCGGCGCATCGTTCGAGCGCTCCTACGCATCGATCCTCGACCGCCTCTCGAAGAAGGCCATCCGCATGCAGATCCCGATGGGAGAAGAAGCGCAGCACGAAGGCGTGATCGACCTCCTCAAGATGAAGTCGTACACGTTCGTGGGCAACATGGGCGAGGAAGTCGTGGAGGGAGAAGTCCCGGCGGAGTACGTGGAGGAAGCAAAGAAGTACCGCGCGCAGCTCATCGAGCGCATCGTAGAGCAGGACGACGCCGCGATGAACGCGTACCTCGAAGGCAAGGAACCGCCGCTTGAGGAACTCAAGAAGCTCCTGCGCAAGGCAGTGATCAACAACGAGGTCTTCCCGGTGTTCACGGGTTCCGCGCTCAAGAACAAGGGCGTGCAGCTCGTGCTCGACGCTGTGGTGGACTACCTCCCGAGCCCGCTCGACCTCAAGCCCGTCACCGGCATCAACCCGAAGACCGGCGAGGCTATCGAGCGCCATGCTTCCGACGACGAGCCGTTCACCGCGCTCGCATTCAAGCTCCAGACCGACCCATTCGTGGGCGCACTCACATTCTTCCGCGTGTACGCAGGTACGCTCGAAGCGGGCTCGTACCTCTACAATTCTTCGACGGGCACCAAGGAGCGCGTCGGACGCATCGTCCGCCTCCAGGCCGACAAGCGCGAAGAAGTGAAGAAGGTGTTCGCCGGAGAGATCGCTGCGGCGGTGGGCCTCAAGGACACCAAGACTTCGCACACGCTCTGCGACGAGGCTAACCCGATTATTCTCGAAGAGATCAAATTCCCGGAGCCCGTCGTGTCGCTCCGCATCGAGCCGAAGACCAAGGCCGACCAGGAGAAGATGGGTATGGCGCTCAAGAAGCTTTCCGACGAGGACCCGACGTTCCGCGTCACGAGTGACGAAGAGACCGCGGAGACCATCATCAGCGGCATGGGCGAGCTGCACCTCGAGATCCTCGTGGACCGCATGAAGCGCGAGTTCAGTGTGGAAGCGAACGTGGGCAAGCCGCAGGTGGCGTACCGCGAGACGATCCAGGGCGCTTCCGAAGCAGAAGGCAAGTACATCAAGCAGACCGGAGGTAAAGGTCAGTACGGCCATGTGAAGATCAAGATGAAGCACCTCGAGCCGCTCGAGGAGGGTGCGAAGATCCCGAAGAACGTCACGCGCGAGGACCACTTCGAGTTCATCGACTCCATCAAGGGAGGCGTGGTGCCGCAGGAGTTCATCGCGCCGGTGGAGAAGGGACTCCGCGAGGCGATGAGTCGCGGTTTCCTCGCCGGATTCCCGATGGTGGACATCTCGGTAGAGCTCTACGACGGTTCGTACCACGACGTGGACTCCTCGGAAATCGCCTTCAAGATCGCAGCATCGATGGCGTTCCAGGAAGCTGCGCAGAAGGCGAAGCCGGTCATCCTCGAACCGATCATGCGCATCGAGGTCGTCGTGCCGGAGCAGTTCATGGGTGATATCACCGGTAACCTCTCGGGTAAGCGCGGCAGCATCGAGGGCATGGAGGACCGCGGCATGAACAAGGCCATCAAGGCCAAGGTGCCGCTCTCCGAGATGTTCGGCTACACCACCACGCTCCGCTCCATGACGGAAGGCCGCGGTTCCATGACCATGGAATTCGACCGCTACGACGTGGTGCCGGGCAACGTGGCGCAGGACATCATCGCTTCTCGCAAGTAATCTCGCTCAAAAGTGCTATCAACAGCAGCCGCCCGGGAGGGCGGCTGCTGTGCTACGCTTGGGCTGTTACCTCCTATCAATTTCCTAGACTATATGCCGATCGAAAACTGGCGGAAAATGGGTGCAGATTCAGCCGATACCGAAGGAGTGCCAGCAGTAGCTGCCGAGCAGATGGAAACTGCACCGCAGCCGCAGAGTTTTTCCGAGAAGATCGCCGCAGCAAGAGCGGTCGGGCAGTCCCGGCTCGATAACGCCGGAGCCGCAGGAGCAAGCCTCTTCAAGAAAGCCGGCGCCGGATTCTCGAATTTCCTCAATAAAGCGAAGACCTGGGGCAAGAATATCGCATCCGGGATAGCCGCGTTCCCTGAAATATACGCAGCGAGCACCGAGATGCTGAGCGAGAAGTTGGACGACGCTCAGGAGCGCGCATGGCAATTCAAGGAAAATGTACAGGAGAAGTATATAAATGCGCCTGCGCGCAACGCGGCCGAGTGGGCCGCTCACAAAGGTGAGCAGGTAAGGAATCTTGGAGCTCTCGGACTCGAGATGGGGTCGGCAGTGAGCAGGGCCGCAATCGATGGCTCGGTGGATGCCGTAGGCAACGGCATGGCAAAGATCGGGGAGACGTACCGCGGCGTTAAGCGATTCGGCTCCGAGTCGATGGCGTTCGCCCGCCTGCAGATGGCCAGCATCGCAGATGATATGGACCGGCGCGCGGCCGCAAACCGTCTCCGGAAGCTCGAAGCGAGGATCGGGAAGGACAGCGCCGAGCACAAGCGCATTTCAGAGAAGCTCAACCTCAAGAGACAGTTCGAATTTAATTTCGCTGGCGCAGCTGCCTAACCTTATCGTATGACTATCTCTGAACAGCAGCGCGCAGACCTTACGAACCAAGTAAACGCGAGCGAGCTCGCACCAGCAGCTAAGGAGCGCGTGCTCGCGCTGCTCGCCGCACCGGATGTGTCCGAAGAATCGCTTGCCGAAATCAGGTCCGTGATACAGGCGGACATCGACGCAGATATTGCTGCGGTCGCGCCCGACTTTGACGCCGAGATGGCCAACGATCCTGAAGAAAAGGCGATACTCGCGGACGGGGAAGCGCAGATGAAGGCGGTCGCGGATGACCTCGATGATTCGATGAAATTCGTGGCTGAACAGTCCGAGAAGATAGAACAGGCGGCTGCGCAGCTCAGCGGGGCGCTTGATAAGAGCGACCTCGCGGATGTGAAGAGCCGCCTCGGCATGACGCCGGGAGCGCAGCAGCAGCACTCACTAAAGGTTCTCCACGAAGCCGCCTCGACACGAGGCGGCTTCGTGCTACTGTCCGGACATGAACCACTCGCAGCTTTCTCACCGGGCAGTCGTCGCGCTCACCATCCTGGGTTTCGTATTCATCATCGTTACCGGCTACTGGTATTGGTCGGCGCACACGCGCATTCACGTATCGGACTCGGTTCCGGTAGCAACGGTCGCGAGCACTACCGAGCGGTGGATGCCCGCGACACAACTTCCCACGCAATTCGTCACGCCGAGCGATACCTGGTACTGGGCAAGTGGCGGCAAGATCTACTGCATGAATGACCGCGTGACCGCGGACTACGCTTCATTCGTGTTTTCTTCGTTCGGCGAATACGCGAAGGACAAGGACCACGTCTACCGCTGTTCCGATATCGTGAAGGACGCAGACCCCGCGTCGTTCGATGTGATAGACGGCGTATATGCGCGGGATGCCAACCATGTATTTTATTCGGGCATAGTCATCCCTCTCGCGAACGCCGCTACATTCTCCATCGTCCCAGGTTCGGAGCCCGATGGCCCTTGGCTCGACGCGCTCGGTAACGACGGAACGCACATCTTTCACTTAGGCACGCTTGTTGTCGGAGCGGACCCTGCTTCCTTCAAGATGATTCCGCTCATCGGCTATGTCGAAGCTCTCCCCGCAGACAAGAATTGGGTTTACGACCAGAGCGGCGGGCACTTGGCTCCCGTAAGCCTTATCAGCGAAACGTATGCCTACGCATTGCCAGCAGCGTGCACGAAAACGGACTCGGATGGCAGGCCGATCATCAGTCCTTCTGAACTCCCGCAGCTCTACTCCGAAGACCTCTCGGTAATCGGATACGACGGGCCGGACGCGGCTTGCATCATCGATAAAAAAAGCGGGAATGCCCAGTATTATCCCTATGGCTGGGAGGCCGGTGTTGCGCTCTCTCCCGACGGCTCCAAGGTACTCTATGACGTATACGAGAGCGAGGGAGCTGCCATGAACGGAGAGACCTGCGCCGACTGCGGCACCTACGCCATCGACCGCGCTACGGGAAAGACTTCGAAGGTAAGTAATTAGGGCGTTTAGAGGCTATCAACAGTCGCCGTCTCTGTAGACGGCTGCCGTGCTAGCGTTAGAGAGTACTACTAATCATTGCCTATGGGATTCAACGGAATGTTTAACGGATGGAAGAGGAAGGTTATCCCGCAAGCAGAAGACACGCCGCAGGAGAATGTAGATAAGAGGAATCGGTTGGCTGCAGCGGGCCTCGCTGCCACCGTCGCTGCTGGCGCGGCGTACATCGCAGAAAAGCCGCAAGATGTGGACCTGCATCAGAACACGCAACCAACGCAGGAGCACAAGGTCACGGTTGCCGATATGCATAAGCTGCAAGAGGAGGGACCTATGGGCATGACGGTGAAGGCTGATCCCGAAAACGGACGCCCAGTCATAAATATGCCAGCCTCGGCTAACTCACCCGAGATTACGAACATCGACTACGGCAAAGATCCAAGGTACCAGCCTAAGACGATGGAGCCTCCAGAATAAGAACAGCCGCCCGCAAGGGCGGCTGGTGCGTTCAGACTGCCTTCATGAAGCGCGTGTTCTATTGAACGCATGAATAACGACACCAATCGGAACTACATTATCGGCGGCATCATCGTCGTGCTCATCATCTTTATCGCGGTACTCTGGTCGCTTAATGGATCGGGGAGCGGTACGGTAGCGACTTCTACTACCGCGACTACCTCAACCTCGGGCGGCACTGCCACCACGGGTGGCGGCACAGCGAGCGCGGGGCAGAAGGTCACGGCACAGAGCATTGCGCAGTCGAGCACAGTCAGCACCTATATCCGCAAGGATAGCCAGAACGTGTACGTGTATACCGACACCGATGCAGGCGGGAACAAGGAATACAGCGTGATTCCGGGCGCAGACCCGGCGACGTTCACGGCGCTCACGCAGCTTGCCGACGTAGAGAAGCCGACCGAGAAGGACGGCTCGACCGTGACCGCACTTGGCAGTGGCTCGGTCGAGTACTACAAGGACAAGAACAGCATCTACGTCCTCAGCGTGTTCACCAACGGCGCACAGGTGGAGACTGGCATCGAGGTCGTGCAGAACGCCGATGTGCCGACCTTCAAGGTTCTCAGCACGGAGTATGCGAAAGATAAGAGCCAGGTGTACGCGCTTCAGGTCCCTTCAGACACCAACCCCCATGCCGTAGGCGCCTACACCTGGGCACCCTACGACATGAAGGCCATTCCGGATGCGCTTTCGACGAGCTTTGTATTGTCGAGCGGTGCTAATTACGACGCCCACGACGCTTCGAGCACCTACCGAGGCGGCATAAAGGTGGGGAACTATCCTTCCTAGCAATAAGGCTTGCGCATTACGCAGGGCGGCTATATAGTGGCGTATAACGCAGTACCGCGCGTGTTCTTTGTCGTCGCTGCGGTTGCGGGCGTCAGCTTATAAACCTTTCCGTCCGGTCCCACATTAGCGGACCATCGGATATTACTTTGTAATTACTATGGCAGATTTCGATCGCAGCAAGCCGCACATGAACGTAGGCACCATCGGCCACGTTGACCACGGCAAGACGACCCTCACGGCGGGTATCCTCAATGTTTTGAACCTTAACTCGGCAGCGGGTTACAAGGCACGCGTTGAGAACGTCGACAACATCGACAACGCACCGGAAGAGAAGGCTCGTGGTATAACCATCGCGCTCCACCACTCGGAGTACGAGACCCCGAACCGCCACTACGCGCACATCGACGCTCCGGGCCACGCAGACTACATCAAGAACATGATCACGGGAGCCGCCCAGATGGACGGCGCAGTACTCGTGGTCGCAGCGACTGACGGCGTGATGCCCCAGACGCGCGAGCACATCCTCCTCGCGAAGCAGGTGGGTCTCAAGAAGCTCATCGTCTTCCTCAACAAGGTAGACATGGTGGCTGAAGCAGACCTCATCGACCTCGTGGAAGAGGAGATCCGCGAGCTTCTCACGAAGCAGGGCTACGACGGCGCAGCGACGCCTATTATCCGCGGCTCGGGCCTCAAGGCGCTTGAAGCAAAGGATGCTTCTGACGAGTACGCACTCAAGGTGAAGGAGCTCGTCGATACGATGGACAGCTACTTCGACATGCCGGAGCGCGACATGGACAAGCCGTTCCTCATGCCTATCGAGGACATCTTCTCGATCGAAGGTCGCGGCACCGTGGTTACGGGTCGCATCGAGCGCGGCGTGGTGAAGGTGGGCGAGGAAGTCGAGATCGTGGGTATCAAGCCGACGGCAAAGACGACCATCACCGGTATCGAGATGTTCAACAAGCAGCTCCAGCAGGGTCAGGCGGGCGACAACGCCGGAATCTTGCTCCGCGGCACCAAGAAGGAAGACGTGCACCGCGGTCAGGTGCTCGCGAAGACGGGTTCGGTGAAGCCCCACACCGACTTCGAGGCTGAGGTCTACATTCTCGGCAAGGACGAGGGAGGCCGCCACACGCCGTTCTTCACTGGCTACAAGCCGCAGTTCTACGTGCGCACCACGGACGTCACCGGCGAGGTGACCCTTCCGGAGGGCAAGGAAATGGTCATGCCGGGCGACACGGTCACCTTCAAGGTGAAGCTCGTGGCACCGGTGGCCATGGAAGAGAACATGCGCTTCGCTATCCGCGAGGGTGGCAAGACGGTGGGCGCAGGCGTGGTGACCAAGATCACTGCGTAAGACTGATTGACTGATTCGTATGGCAACCTCCGCGGAACCGAAGAAGCGTGCGACGAAGAAGGCAGCGGCCTCGGCTGCGCCGGCTGGCGAAGCGAAGCTCCGCATCCGCGTGCGCGCCTACGAGCACAAGATCCTCGACATGTCGGTGAAGCAGATCATGGACACGGCGGCGCGTTTCGACGCGAAGGTCGTGGGCCCGATCCCGCTCCCGACCGAGGTGAAGCGCTGGACGGTCAACCGCTCGACCTTCGTGCACAAGGACGCACGCGAGCAGTTCGAGATGCGCATCCATAAGCGCATGATCGACATCCTCTCGCCGAATCCGAAGGTGATCGAGGCGCTTACGAACCTCACCCTCCCGTCTGGTGTCACCATCGACGTGAAGATGGTCTAAGCGTTCCGAACTACTTCAGCAAAACCGCCCTCACGGGCGGTTTTGCTTTTGTGGTAAGGTAGTGCCGTGAGCTAACACGGGGAAGGAGGAAACGATGTACAACGCTCCGAGTGCTCAAACCGTTGCTGAAGTTCTGTGCGCTTTCGCTACCGCCGGGATTATCGTGAACGTGATCAATCACTACACGCACGATCCCAATCGGGAACGCAAGGCTCTGCTCCGGCGACAAGCAAAACTGCATCGACTCGATGGTAACCACGCGATGGCGACGCACTACGAAGACGCGCTCGCCGAACTCGAATCGGGCAAGACATAACGACCTGTTATTTCAGAAGGGCCGCCCACCTCGGTGCGGCCCTTTCGATTTCACATTCTATTCAGACGCGTTTTAGTAGAGTATGTCTATCGCCGCGCGTCCTTTACCTCGCCCTATGTGGCTGGATCGGAACGCCCGGCGTATGCAAGGCCTCTCTCTGGAGGGGCTTTGCACTTATTTGACTACTACTACCTCACATGGGAAGGTGCTTCGGGGTTAACAGGAAAGGAACCCAAGTCATGAGCGTTTCCGAGCAACTCGAACGCCGTCAGATCTATTACACTGAGCAAGCACAGGAAGTCTGTGATCGGATTCTCAGCCACCGCGTGATTTCTCGCAGGAAGGCCATGGAAGGACGTCTCGGTTGTTTTGTCTACAAGACGCCGATACACGCGCACCTTCACTTTCAGGATGTACATGCTCCGCTTGGAAAACCAGCACGGAACAAGATTGAGAAGTACAAGGCATTCTCGAGAGAGAAAGCGGTACGGCTCCATCACAACCCGGGCATGCTGTTGAGCTATCTCTGTCGTGACGAAGCTGCCGAACAGTACGGCGGATCAGTCCGCGGCAACGGGTTCCTCCACTCGATTTCTGGGTGGCCGCAGGATCTCGACGAGGTTCACGCCCTCGCTGCGGCGGTGAAAACCGGTGACATGACCCTCGATCAGGCTTTGGCGCGTCTCGAACTTCGGTGTCGCATCACAGAGCTGAAGCTCACTTCAGGACTCGTCGTCCCGGTGAAGCCCAACAGCTATGCAAGGTTCCTGCCCGAGCTTGCACGATAATACCGCCATACAGCGAAGAAGGCCGGTTGCTGACGCGACTGGCCTTTCTTGCATATTTTGGACCGATTCGGTATAGTCCCTAGGTCGCTATGTACCTCCCGTCTTGATGACGGACCCAGAGGTACCTCCAGCAAATCGCGCCACGCGATATGCTGTGGCGCGATTTGCATAAATCACCTCAATTATGAAATTCATACTCGCCCGTAAGGAGCGCATGACGCAGATCTTCACCGAAGAGGGGAAGGCGTTTGCTGGTACCGTACTCATCGCGACGCCGATGACGGTCACCCAGGTGAAATCGAAGGACGGCAAGGACGGCTACGCTGCCATCCAGGTAGGCACGGGCACCAGGAAAGCTGCGAACACAAGCAAGGCCGAGCAGGGCCATTTCAAAGGAAAGGGCTACGCGCACGTGCAGGAGTTCCGCACCGATGATGCCGCAGAAGTGGGAAGCGAGATCAAGGTAGACGTATTCGCTGCCGGCGACACCGTGCAGGTGTCGGGCGTCACCAAGGGTAAGGGCTTCCAGGGCGGCGTGAAGCGTCACGGTTTCCACGGCGGCAGCCGCACCCACGGTCAGAAGCACTCCGAGCGCGAGCCGGGTTCTATCGGTGGATCGGGAGGTCGCGCCGGCGGTCGCGTGGCCAAGGGCCTGCGCATGGCCGGACGCATGGGCGGCGACCGCGTGACGGTGAAGAACCTCAAGGTCCTCGCGGTAGACGCGGCGACCAATGAGATCATCGTCTCGGGCGCAGTCCCGGGCGCACGCGGCACTATTTTGGAAATCGTCTCCAAATAATCCTTACTATCATGGCTACTACAAAAACTACGACGAAGAAGGCAGCAGTGAAGCGCGCACCGCGCGCAGCTGCCAAGCCAAAGGCTGAGAAAGTTGCTCCGAAGCCGCTCGCACAGGGTGAGGCAGCAGTCTTTGCGATGGACGGCTCGCAGAAGGGCACCGTGAAGCTCCCAGAGAACCTCTTCAACCTGAAGTGGAATGCAGACCTCGTGCACCAGGTGGTGACCGGCATGCAGGCGAACGCCCGCAATGTCATCGCCCACACCAAGCACCGCGGCGAAGTACGCGGAGGCGGCAAGAAGCCCTGGAAGCAGAAGGGCACCGGTCGCGCGCGCCACGGTTCGTCTCGCTCCCCGATCTGGAAGGGCGGCGGCGTGACCCACGGTCCGCGCAACTCCCGCGTGTTCGAGGTGAAGATCAACCGCAAGATGCGCCGCATCGCGTTCCTTACCGTGCTCTCGCGCAAAGCGAAGGACGGCGAGGTGATCTTCGTCGAGAAGCTCAACATGAGCGCGCCGAAGACCGCGATGGCGAAGTCCATGCTCTCGGCGGTTGCGAAGGCAGCGGGGGCAAACGCGCTTGTCACCAAGTCGAAGAACGCGGCGATGGTCGCATTCGCAGAGCCGAACGACGCAGTGAAGAAGAGCTTCCGCAACATCGGCAACATCTCGCTCGAGGAAGTCCGCAACCTCAATCCGGTGGATCTCATGACCAACCGCTACCTCGTGATCGAGAACCCGGAGAAGGCGTTCGAGCTCCTTTCTGGCCGCACTAAATAATCCTTTATGGCTATCTTTGGAACCAAGAAATCACAGAAGACGACCGCGGGCGCTGCGCAGAACGTGAAGGACGTGCGCGGCAAGCTCTCCACGATGCTGCTCGCGCCGTGGCTTTCCGAGAAGGCGCTCATCGCTACCGAGAAGGGCGTCTACGCATTCCATGTGCCGAAGGAAGCGACCAAGCACGACGTGATGCTCGCGGTAGAGCGCGCGTACAGCGTGACTCCGCGCCAGGTGCGCATGGTCAACCTCCCGGCTAAGCGCGTGAGCTTGCGCACACGCCGCGGGTTCGGTGTGAAGTCCGGTCGCCGCAAGGCATACGTGTACCTCAAGAAGGGTGACACGATCCAGTTCGCCTAGTTTGTAACCAACTTATTTATGAAAACCTACAAGCCAACCACCAAGAGCCGCCGCCACATGACGACGCTGCCGTACCGAGAGCTTCTCTCGGGGCATCGTCCGCACAAGGCGCTCATGAAGGGCAAGAAGAACCAGGCGGGCCGCAACGGCTTCGGCCGCATCACGACGCGCCACCAGGGTGGCGGTCATAAGCAGCGCCTGCGCACCATAGACTTCCAGTACAACAAGAAGAACATCCCGGCGAAGGTTGAATCGATCGAGTACGATCCGTTCCGCTCGGCGTTCATCGCGCTCTCGCTCTACGCAGACGGCGAACGCCGCTACGTGGTAGCGCCGAAGGGCATGAAGGTCGGCGATTCGTTCGTGGTCGGCGAGGATGCGCCGGTGAAGTCCGGTAACCGCATGCCGCTCGGCAAGATCCCGGTGGGCACGTTCGTCTACGGTATCGAGCTCAAGCCCGGCGCGGGCGCCGTCATCGCACGCTCCGCGGGTAACTACGCGGAAGTCGTCGCACACGACGCTGGCTACGCGCAGGTGAAGATGCCGTCGACGGAAATCCGCCGCATCTCCGACCTCTGCTGGGCATCGATCGGCGCCGTGGGTAACGAGGAGTACAACCTCGTGAACATCGGCAAGGCAGGCCGCAGCCGTTGGCTCGGTATCCGCCCGACCGTCCGTGGTTCGGTGATGAACCCGGTAGACCATCCGCACGGAGGTGGTGAAGGTAAGCAGGGTCGCGGACTCCGCCGCGCGAAGAGCCTCTGGGGCAAACCGACCGGCAAGGGTCAGAAGACCCGTACGCCGAAGAAGTACTCCAACGTCTTCATCGTCTCCCGCCGCAAGGTGGGCAAGCGCAAGAAGGGATAATCCCCCACGTTTCAAAATCGAAGAGGCCGGACGAGAAATCGTCCGGCCT
>Ga0105238_10005170_pt1 | contig 12895 bp, 6 predicted proteins | sample KBSC34metaG_FD_81526 | JGI IMG/M metagenome (GOLD analysis project Ga0105238, IMG submission 81526) | Corn rhizosphere microbial communities from Kellogg Biological Station, Michigan, USA - KBS C3-4 metaG | ecosystem: Host-associated > Plants > Roots > Rhizosphere > Soil | place: Michigan, USA... | reverse complement strand
TGCGCCCCAGCCTGTAAAAGAAGTCTTCCGTCAGCAGTGATATCGCTTCCTCCCAGAACGGCTCCCGCCGAAGCCTCTCGCGGTGTACCGTCTGCAGCAGCGGAACGAGAAAGTCGAGCGGGCCTATCTCAAGTGCCGTATTTGTCGGTATGTCGTATCGGGCCACGCGCTCCCTAACTTCTCCTGCGCAGTGAAACCAGGCATTCTCCCACCATATATCGACGCCGCTGTACCAGGTCGCGTCGGATGGACCATATAGAATGGATGTATTTCGCTCGTAACGCCGAACTCCGGTGCGGTCTCGCAGATGGATCGGCGTTCCAAAATGCACGAATACATACCGGCCATTGCCGAGAGGACGATCGATTGCAAACTCGGGCTCATGCCGCGCAATCGAACTCATCTCAATCTCAATATCTCCCGCCATAGACCTCAACGTCGCTTACTCCCTGCAGTCGTATTCATCAACAGTAACCTTTGCTATCATATTGTATCATCGTTAATAAATAATGCAATACAGATAGCACAGAGATGTATGAAGTCCACATCAAGTCGATTGCCTGAATCGAGTGAGAGACAAATATAAGCGGAATCATCAAATGTATAGGTGAATCCTCTCTGTTGCGATCAGAGTTTCGGCGGTACAGTAATGATATAAAAATAACGGAAAGATCGTCCTTCAAATATGCGTGTCAAAGTCACCGACAAAGAGTTAACAACCTCTCCCGTCAGCCTCTGCCTTTGCAGCAACTTCATAGAGCTTGGTTACGGCAATCAAGTAGAACCTATGCGGGCAGAGATGTTGTTCAACCGCAGCTTTGAGCGCTTTGCGCCCTATAACAGCGGCACACATGACTGGTATGGATTGTTTATCGACCACCGTAATCCAAGTCTGGGCTACAAAAATGACTGGTCGCAGGAGGACTGGTATCACTCAGGGTACGAACACAATCCATGGTTTGCCGCGCCGGGCAGCGAAGGTCCGCTGACTATCGACAACACATCCACATTCCTTGTGCCTTCATCTCCGCTTGCCGATGTGTCTATTGGGATCGTCGATATGCCGGTCCGGCATGGTAATCATGCTCTGCGAATCGCAAACAACGAGTTGGATCGATGGGGAGGCGTCGCCCAGGCCGGCAAACAGCTCACCGCCGGCGAGGCATATCGCTTCCGAGGCTGGGCGCGAAGCGAAGAAGCGCCATTCCCCGTCGAGATGCGCTTCTACGCAGATGCAGCAGATATCGATTGGGACGCTCCAATTGCCATTATTCCTCTCGGCAATGCCGGCACGGAATGGACACAGTTCGCGGCGGAGTTTCACAACGATATCTTCGAGGGGGGAGCCGTCTTCTGTATCTGGACGCCGCCGCGCTCACGGCTTATACTGGACGATTTCTCACTCATACCAGCTTCGGCCATTGACGGGTGGCGCAGTGACGTCGTTGATGCTGTCAGACGAATCAATCCGCAAGTCATACGCTTCCCCGGCGGATGCTTCGCATCGTTCTACGACTGGCGCGACGGCGTTGGTCCTACATCAGACCGGCGTCCCGAGCCATCCTATTTCTGGGGCGGAATGAATGAAAACGATACCGGCACGGCGGAATTCGCGGCCCTGTGCCGCGCCGCCGCTTCGGAAATGCTGTTCTGCATCAACATGTTTCATCCCAAGAAAGACAGCTATCTCACCTTCCGGGACGAAAAGGGAGAAAAGCAATTCTGGGACACGCGGCGATTCACCGATCATGAAACAGGGCTTAAACTCGCCTGCGACTGGGTCGCCTACTGCAACCTGCCTGCCGGAAGTCACCCCATGGCGGATCTCAGAGCGGAACATGGTCACCCTGAGCCGTTCGGCGTCAAATACTGGGAGATGGACAACGAAACGGCGCGCTGGTTCGAACCGATCGAATACGCCCATGCAATTGTAGAGTATTCCAGCGCCATGAAGTCTGTCGATCCGGGCATCGAGATCGGCATGATGATCTACGACAACAAATATCTCGCTTGCCTTTCAGAGATGCTGCACGTCTGCGGACCATATATCGATTTTGTGGCGGATCGCGGTGGCGGTGAAGAGAGGCTGAACACTGTATTGTCTGTACTGCGCCGGAGCCAGGAGGAAATGGGACCGGCACGGACACCTATCCGTTATTGCAACACGGAATGGCTGCCCGACGATTTCAATAACGATATATTTCAGAGTCTTGCGGCCAATCCCGCGCCTCGGACATACAACTTCAACAAGTGGCGTTATGCGCTGAACATGTTCCCGTGCCTCATGACATGGCAGCGTTACGGCGATGAAATAGGGTTCGTCAACTTCAATAATCTCGCCAATACGCATGGACAGAGCGCCCTGGAGACTCCTAAAGAAGGAGCGTTTTTGACCAGCGCCGGAATGGTTCTTGAGCTGCTGTCGCGCTCGCCCGCCGCCTGGCCGCTGGCATTGGACGATTATATCTCCGATGACCTCGCGGACTTTCAGGTTCAGGCTGCATGGGATCTCGACCGCAATCGCCTGGTCCTTTATGTACTGAATCTGACACCTAAAGAGAGCACAGCAGAGTTTGACCTGCAGGGTATCGGCAGTGTCTTTCATATTGCAGAAGAAACGATGCTCACGGCGTCTGGTCCGCTTGCGCACAATACAACTGCGAATCACAATGCCGTTCAGCGCATCGATAGAGTTCGGTCAAGCGAAGGCTCGGATTGCCTGTGTGTCAATGTCCCGCCTTATACGTTCGTACAGACAGTGCTGTCTTAAAAGGCGTCAGTATTTATTGTTATCAGGAGTAACTATGATCACTTTACAAGGCATGCGCCGGCGCAGTGCGGTATATGGCGCGGCTGCCGTCCTGACACTCCTTGGAGGCTCTCCCACATTCGCCGACGATTGGCATATCGCGAAGGGGCCACTTCTTACACGCTGGTCTAAGGAAGTGTCGCCCACAAACGCCCTGCCGGAATATCCAAGGCCGCAGCTTACACGACCGCAGTGGCAGAACTTAAACGGTCTGTGGGATTACGCGATCACTCCGAAGACGGCTGCAGACACTCCCAGCGCTTACGAAGGCAAGATCCTCGTTCCCTACCCTATCGAATCTGCGCTGTCCGGTGTCATGAAGGCGTTCCTGCCCGAACAGCGCCTCTGGTACCGCCGCACATTTACCATTCCGGCGGACTGGAACAGCAAGCATTTGCTCCTGCACTTCGGCGCAGTAGATTGGGACACGGAGGTCTTCGTCAACGGTAAGTCTCTGGGGACACATCGCGGCGGCTATGACGCCTTTGACTTCGACATTACGGGCCAGATCAAGGGAACAGGCCCGCAGGAGATCGTCGTCTCCGTGCTCGACCCAACCGATTCGCACTGGCAGATGCGCGGCAAACAGGTGCTTCATCCAGGCGGAGCAGCCTATACGGCAACCTCCGGTATCTGGCAGACCGTGTGGATCGAGCCCGTTTCGCCGTCCTATGTCGAGACACTGCAGATGGTCACCGATGCTGATACCGGCATGCTGCACCTTACGGTTGCAGCTCGAATCAAGCCAGGGCAGGCGCCGGTCTCAGTAACCGTCTCTAACGGCAATGCCATAGTGGCATCGGCAAAAGGCACACTGGGTTCCGAGATGTCTGAAGAGGCAAAGCGCACTCTACTCGACTGGTACAAGGCAACCAGCGCGCTGGCCGTTACAACAATCGACATACCGATTCCCCAGGCTCACCTCTGGACACCGGATGATCCGTTCCTCTACAACGTGTCCGTCACCGTCAATGGCGATGATGGCTCGGACACCGTCAAGAGCTATTTCGGCATACGTTCCCTGCGCATCGCCAAGGATGCCAAAGGCAATATGCGCCTGTATCTCAACGGCAAGATGACGATGCTGCCTATGGCGCTGGATCAGGGCTTCTGGCCCGACGGCATCTACACAGCCCCCACAGATGAAGCCCTGCGCTTCGATCTTGAGGCTTTCAAGAAACTGGGCCTTTATCCTCGCAAGCATATTAAGATCGAGCCGGAGCGATGGTACTACTGGGCGGACAAGCTGGGCATTTTGGTCCTGCAGGACCTGCCCACCGGAAACGAAGGCAATGCCGCTACAGACCGGCCCAATTCTCCAGAAGCGGATATGCAGTGCGAAAGCGAAATGCGCACGCTGATCAAGCAGCGCTGGAACCATCCGTCCATTATCAGCTGGAACATGTTTAACGAGGGATGGGGACAGCATGACACCGTAGCAACCGCCGCCTGGGCCAAAGCACTCGACCCAACGCGCCTAATCGACGAGGCAAGCGGCTTCCCCAGGCATGGCGCGGGCGACATCCTCGATGTCCACGGAGGCATACCGCCGAAGAGCGATCACCAGATCAGCATAGATACTGAGAACGGCTCGGTAGGCCTGGCGTCGCCGGGGCACGACTGGCCGATCGGCCAGCTGTGGACACCACAAACATACGATCCGGCAACAGGAGGGCAGATCCCGCCGAAAGATGGCAAGCTTGCTCTGACGGACGACATAACCAAAGCATGGTTCACACGGCACGTTCGAGGCATGTTCCACGGCCTATGGGCGAATGCCGACGAGACGGGACAGACAGGTGATTCATACTGCCAGATCACCGATGTGGAGACCGAAGAGGACGGCCTGATCAGTTACGATCGCGCCATATGGAAGGTAGATCCCGCGCCGATCAGGGCAGCCGCCCGCGGCGAAGGCCTTGCCGCCAACGTGACCGCACTGCTGCCGACAGCCAACATACAGCCGGTCGAGTGGCGCTACACCATTGCCCGTCCCACAGGCGACTGGACAAAACCCGGTTTCGATGACTCCTCATGGAAAACAGGGCAGGCCGCGTTCGGCGGTGGGGTAAAGCATACAGACTGGTCCACGGACGACATCTGGCTGCGCAAGGAAATCACACTGACCGGCAAGCCCAAAAGTCCGCTCATCCGTATGGTGCATGACGAGGATGCGGAGGTCTATATCAACGGCGTACTTGCCGCGAAAGATGGAGGATACATCGGCAGTTACGACGACTTCGAAGTTGATCCCAAAGCGGTTGCAGCTCTTAAGTCCGGCAAAAATACCATCGCCGTTCACTGCCACCAAACAACCGGCGGCCAGGCGATCGATGTTGGTCTATTCGATCGAAAATAGAGAGTTGAAGATGCCGGGGTTGATGCCCGGCAAAATTCCAAGAAATAGAAGAGGGCGTTCTACATCGATGTGGAGCGCCCCTTTTATTCGCAGAGCAAGATTAGGGCTTTTGGCCCATGCCTAGCCCGCGGCTTCGGTGTAGTATATCTCCAAGGGAGTTTGCTACTATGGAAGCGCCGGAAATTCACCAGGATACTGCCTCCTGGATCTTTTACGTTTATGTCTCTTTCGTACTGTCTGTCACGCTGATGTGCATCGGCATCTGGATGCTGCCGGTAACGCTCTGGATCAAGGGGTACCTGGCAATGGGATTATTCTTCGTTATCAGCGCATCGCTGTCGCTGGCGAAAACCACCAGAGATCAGCATGAATCGCGCAAGCTCGTCAACCGCCTCTCCACGGCAAAGGCTGAAAAGATGCTGAAAGACTATGACCTCAAGGCGTAATCTCGTCCCCAGGTTATCTACCCGGAATTGAGTAACAAGTTCAGGCATGCCGGTTCGAAGCGACATGCCTGCTGCGACTTACTGTGGGTGATCGAGTGTTCCAGGGCGCGGTGGGACAGGCGACACAATACCGTCGAACGTAACAGTGTCATACAACGCCTGCTCCATCAGACTGGAGGCGTTATCTTTGATCTGAATCACATCTTTGGGCGCAGCCGCTATGCCACAGGTCAACCTAATCGTGCGAGTTTGAGTGGGCAAAGATGCGCGGAGAATTCGCAGCCCGCCGCTGGCCGGATTGATCAGCTCTTCATCGCTCAGAATCGAGCCATTTGAGATTGGAACTCCATCAGTCCCTCCCGAAGCCGGCCAATTTGGCAACTCCGGTGTTTCAGGATTAACTGAGTGCCTGAAAAATACTGGCTGATCTTTGGGATGCTTCACGGCCACAACGATGTCAATATCGTTTACGTCGCCAAAACCACTGGTCGTGCCGCCTGAAACATTCCAGTTCATCCACGGCTTCCCATCTTCGGGAAGATAAACATGCCTTGACATCAGATGGCCGTCCGGGCTGAATGCTTCAACAGTGCCGCCTCTGGTGATGAGCATGCCTTTAAGTTGAATGGACTGTCCGTTCTGAAGTTTTCTCTCCCACCGATCATCGTCACCCAGCTTCGCCAGCTGCGAGCGAAGTGCTGCGTCGATATCCTGGCGGTTCGACTGTTGTGTGAGCTGAACTCTCCATTGCGCCGCCTCCGTCGGGGAATAGAGCAATACCCCCTTGCGTTGTGATCTATTATGGTTGTTATCGACCATCGCAAGCGCCTCGCGGTATTTGCCCAAAAATTGCAGAGCCTGGAATTTCTCGTTCAATGCGAAGGAATGTGTCATGGTTGACCACGCAGGCTCAGGCAATTGCAGGCATCTGTCGAAACTCGCTATCGCCTCAGCATAAAGCCCGGCCTCGCGCTGCTGCTGTCCCAGCAGCAAGTAGGCGTCGGAGGCATTTGGGTTACCTTCTCCATATCGGCTAATAACTTCCTGAATATATGCAACGTTGGCCCGACAATGCGCAGGAGTGTCGTCGGCAAAGGGGAGTTTACGAGCAGCCGCGTTCATCGACAAGGGCTGCAGGGTGATGCCGGCGGTAGGCGCCAGCAAGAACAAAACAGTGCAGGCAAGCAGCACAGATGCCACAGGATGTGGAAGGCGGCGGTCGGTATTGCCGACAATAGCCCTTATACGGCGACTGATCTCGGAAGAACGTGTCATTCCCAATGCGGCCGGTACCGTTTCAGCTTTCATAGTACGGGCGATTGCGAGCAAATCGCCCGCATATTCAGAGGGGAGCATGCCGCCGGCCAGTACATAATTATCGCAGCAGGTTTCGCTCTCAGATCTCAAGCGATGCAGCATGATCCAGATCAGAGGATTAAACCAGTAGATGACGCAGATCAATTCAGCAGCCTGCTGCCACAGCCAATCTCCACGGCGAACATGCGCCATTTCATGCAGCAGCGCCGATCGAAGCCTGCTTTCTTGCCACTCATCTGCAGCCGGCGGCAAAGCAATAGTAGCGAACGGCCATCCCCATGTCAAAGGCGTTGCCGTATCTCCACAGACCAGTCGCACTGACTTAGGCGGACATCGCATCAGGCGGCAAACATCTTCAAAGACCGCAGTCACAATAGGAGAGTTCAACGGTTGCGCCCGGCGCGCAAAGAGGTAAAGCGAGAGGCGCGCCCTGCCGAAACGAACCAGTAAGAGTAACGCTCCTGCCAGCCACAGGACGACCACGATAATAGCTCTAGATTGCGCCGCCGGCATGGACTGCCGAGACGACACAGATGAACGTGGTTGAATAGCCGAAGATGAAAGTAAATAAGCCGAATGCGTAATTGCGGAAACCGGACCAGGCGATTTACCATGGTCCTCCATGGACACGTGGGCAGATTTCTCGGACAATCCCACCATCGGACGAGATACGGGCAGCACGAACTGCGGCGCAGGAGTAGGATGCACGTCGGCCCATTCGAGAGGAAGAACCGAGACATCCGTCCTTGTCACAATCAGAGATGCAAACGGCAGAAGCATCATTGCAGCAAATCCCAACCATATTATCAGATGGCGAAAGGCCGCCGACTTTCTGCGAAGCGCTAACAATGCAAGGCATACGCCTGCCGCGAGGACAATACTGCGAATGCCGACATCGATCAAAAATATTCCCGCTTCGGCTGGCACTGTCATTTCTCGCCCCTTTCCCGTTCACGCGCTTCTTCCACCACCCGCGCAAGCTTCTCGAACTCATCATCCGAGATCGTCCCGTCAGCCTCGGTCAAGAGGGTGGAGACAGCCTGCTCGACCGATCCTCCGAAAAACGTATCAATCACCCGCTTCAACGCCGATTTTGCCGCCGTCTGACGTGGGCGGGTCGGCATAAAGACATAGCGAGCGCCCTTCTTGCCATGCCGTAGATGTCCTTTGTTCTCCAGAATCGTCAATAATGCCCGCACACCTGAGTAACTGGGAGCATCAGGCAGCGCCTGATGAATGTCATTTGCCGTGGCGCATTCCATTCGATAGACGATATCCATGATCTGGCGCTCACGTCTGCTTAAAGCATCATCGGTGGTGGGGTCCGGTTCTGTATGTTCCATATGCTAATAATATAGCATTTTTACATCGCGCACACAATACAAAATGCAGTTTTTCTAGCATTTATTTTTGATTACTTGCCGCCGGCCCGAATAACCAGTGGGATACGCGTATTCTATTCATGGTGGGGGATGCAAAAGCCATTATTGTACGAACAATAGAATAATATTCTATTCGTTCAGCATTCCACCTGAATGTAATCACAGGGTAAAACTGAGCTCTTGAAACTACGCCGAGGCCAGTCTGTCAATTTCATAGCCCATCCCAACCGAATCAGGCGAATACATCAAATCAATAGCTGAAAAGTATCTTGCTGCCCCAATAAATGTTCTCTATAATATATGAAAGTACGAACAATCAAATTGCAGATTGCATTGTTCTAAAGAAGCTCAAAGCTATTTTATCGTATGAATAGTACAAGGAGAGATCAATGAGACGATCAAACACAATCAATTCTTTCAAAGCTTTCACTTTAATAGAATTACTAGTTGTTATTGCAATAATAGCTATTCTTGCGGCAATCCTTTTCCCTGTCTTCGCCAAGGTGCGTGAGAAGGCCCGGCAGACCAGCTGCGCCAGCAACATGAAGCAGATCGGCCTGGGCATTATGCAGTACGTTCAGGACAACGACGAGACATATCCCCTAGCCCGCGACGGAGACAAGGTTGCCAACTGGGGACAGCGCATCTACTCTTATGTTAAGAGCACAGCCGTATTCAAGTGCCCTTCCAATTCCGAAAACGACAAGTTCATGGGACATTCGGACTTTCCCGGCGGTGGCCAGGGCGCGCAGCCGCCGGAGATCCAGATCCCCTCGTCATATGGCATGAACTTCCTGATCGGCGATCGCTACTGGGGTGGCCCCAAGCCTATTGCGGCAATCGACTCGCCGGCATCGAAAATCCTGATTTGCGAGCGGCGCTGGGGGTGGGAGCCGGGAATGGGCTGGTCAGACTGGATCATGGGAACGGGACAGGAAGATGCATGGTCCAATGTCGCATTTATCGCCCACACCGGACGCTGGAACTGCATCTTCTGCGACGGCCATGTGAAGTCGCTGAAGCCCACTCAAACCACGCAGCCAGTCAGCATGTGGGGGTACTTCGACAATCCAGGGAATGTCTGCAATAACACGGGAAGCGGTCAGGCAACCATGGACTATTCCGATGGAGCGAGAGCGCAGGCGATCAACTGCGATTATCCCGTCCCCGGAGCCGTCGCAGCCACCAAGAAGGCCGAGGACAAGAACCCGAGCTAACTCCACCACCGCATAAGCCCTTTAAGGCCCCTATCGCATATCAATCAACAACCTCGGGGCCGCGCATTGCGCGGCCTCGAACCGTTCAAGCGCCTGAGTCCAGCCATTTAAATAAATACTATTGCAACATTTGATATATAACATAAAATTGGAAGGATAAGAGACGACTATCATGATACTAAGACGTATCTGCGGCGCTATATGCAGCGGCGTGATGCTGCTTATCTCGCACTCGGCGCATGCTGCCACCTACAATGTGAAGAGCGCTCCGTATAATGCGACCGGCAACGGAACGACGGACGACTGGAATGCGATTCAGAATGCCGTCAACGATGCCATCAATGCGGGGAGCGGAAACACCGTCTACATCCCCGCCGGCAATTACCTGCTCAACTCCAGCATTTCGATCAACATCGATCATGCCAATGGCCTGACCGTTCAGGGCGATCCTGGAACGACCTTGCTTAACGGCAAGACGAACGACCTCATGCGGGTCACGAATTCGAGCAATGTCACCATCACCAACATCACCGGCGACGCCGCCTCGCTCTGGTTCACGCAAGGGACGATCACGGCAGTCAGCGGAAATACGGCGACGGTCAGTGTGGACAGCGGCTACCCCGCAGCGAACCGGTCGGACTTCAGTACGCAGATCGCCGCGGGACAGCAGCGTCTGCGAATCTGGAGCGATCCGGCATGGCCGAATTACGACAATACGCTTCAGCCGGTTATTACCGGCGTCACCCCCTCCGGCGGCAATTACATATTCAACCTCGATTCCCCGCTCGATCCCAGCATGATCGGCAAGAAATGGGCGATCTGGAACTTCGCGGGCGGATGGGGAATCGTCACGTTTTTCAACACAGGACCGGTAAACATTACCAACTTCCGCTGGTATGGCGGCGGCGCGGGGCCGGGCCTGGGTATCAGCAAAAACTCGGGGACGACCACAATCACCGACACGTATATCGGCCCACCTCCAGGGAGCAACCGCCTTGTTACGGCGACCGGTGGCATCGGTGTGCAGGGGAATCGGGGAGCGATTACCATCGATCGCCTGAACGAGCAGCAGGTGGACGACGACGGCATCGACTGCGGCACGGATCTGGCGCACATTACCGGCCACCCATCCGCCAATGTGATTACTACGCCTTCAAATGATGGAAACATCCTCGGCTACTACGTGGGCGACACGGTGCAGATCTGGGACTGGACCTACCAGCAGCAGAAGGTGCGCGATACTGCCGTCATCACGGGCGTCGTTCACAACGGCGATGGAAGCTGGACTCTGACGCTCAATCACAACGTAACGGTCGTAAACACCGGCGCGGGTCCGGGAGATACCAACTGGAGCGCGCAGGAAGCGGACGGCATCGACCGCGTTTGCGATCTCAATAACGCTGCCCCGCTATACCTCCGCAACTCCCGTATCCAGGATATGCGCGCCCGCTGTCTGCTGCTTAAAGCGCCGGGAAGCATTATCGAAAACAACACATTCTGGGGATCGGAACACGGTCTGACAGCGACCGCCGAAATGTTCTGGCATGGTGGCCCGGCCATCTCTAACCTTACTATCCGCAACAACACTTTCGACCGAATCTCCAGCAATGCCTGCTGGGTAGGCGTAAACTATTCCACGGCCGCGGGCTCCTGCTCCAATATTACCGTCACGGGAAACACATTCAAGAGCTGCGGCTCAAACCGCCCCTACTCGGACGGCATCTTCGGAGGTCAATCGGACCTGCGCGGCGTAGGCGTCTGCCTCAACAACACCAACGGCGGCACGATCTCCAACAATACATTTATCGATAGCTGGGGCGCGCCGATCATGCTCGGCAAGTCGTCCAACGTCAACATATTGAACAACACCTTCCGCAACGCCCATAAACATACATGGAGCGACTTTTCAAACTACAAGGATGTCAATGTCACGGCAGACAACGGCGCGGATGTATGGATGACCGGAAGCTCCAATGTCACACTTGCAGGCAATGTCACTTTTAACGAAGGCCCATATCTATCGTCCAAAGCCGTCGCCACGGCGGATTGTACTGGAATAACCGGCCTCAGCAGTATATCGACAGGCACGCTCGCTCTGTCCGCAGCCGCTCAGACCGCGCGACAGGCATGGTTTAAGGCTGACGCCATCACGGGTGTCGCCAACAACGGCGCGGTAAATACCTGGATGGATTCATCAGGTCATTCCAACAATGCCGTGAAGGTCGGCAATGCGCCGACCTACATCACAAACTCGCTTAACGAGATGCCAGTCGTGCATTTCAACGCGGCAAGCAGCCAATATCTCACGCTGAGCCGGGTCGTGCAGGACGACTTCACAATTGTCTGTCTCTTCCGCAGCACGCAGGGGATCGGCACGGGAACGGACTTCTGGTCCGGCGCGGGCCTTGTCAACGCGGAGGTCGGCGGCACAACCAACGATTTCGGTACCAGCCTGAACGCCAATGGAGCGGTGCTTGCCGGCACGGGCAATCCCGATATCACCGCCTTTTCCACCAACGGCTACAACGACGGTCTGCCGTACCTGATGACTTTCAAACGCATCAAGAGCACGGGACAGATATCACTCTATGTGGATGGAAATCTCGTCTCGCAGTTCACCGGCGGCACTCAGTCCCTTACCAGTCCGACGCAAATCCTCATCGGCGCGCAGCAGGTTCTCAACAATTTCTTGACCGGCGATATCGCCGAGGTTCAGGTCTTCAATACCGCCCTCTCCGACAGCGACCGCTATGTCCTGGAGCAGAGCGTCATGGGCAAATGGGGCGTAGGCCTCACGGCAGTCAGCGCGTCGGCACGGCAGAACTGGTTCAAGGCCGATGCAATTACCGGCGTCTCAAACGGCGCGGCGGTAAACACCTGGACGGACGTTTCTGGCCACAGCAGCAACGCCGTGAAAGTCGGCGCAGCTCCCACCTATGCCACAAATGTCATCAACACGCTGCCCGTGGTGCGCTTCAACGCAGCCAGCAGCCAGTATCTATCTCTCCCACGCCTGATCGGCGATGACTTCACCATTGTGTGCGTATATCGCAGCAATCAAGGACTCACCACCGGCACAAACTTCTGGGAGGGTGCAGGACTTGTGAGCGCCGAGGTTCCGGGAACGACGAACGACTTCGGAACATGCCTCAATGCCAACGGCCAGCTCGTATTCGGCACCGGCAATCCGGACGTCTCAGCCGCGTCGGTTGCCGGCTACAACGACAACAAAGCCCACTTGTTGACCCTCAAGCGCACGAAATCGAATGGCTATGCGGAGGGCTGGGTGGACGGCACGTTCATCGGCGTAACCCATGCCGGGACACAATCTCTGACATCTCCCACCAACATCGTGCTGGGCGCTC
>Ga0105238_10005168_pt1 | contig 12903 bp, 6 predicted proteins | sample KBSC34metaG_FD_81526 | JGI IMG/M metagenome (GOLD analysis project Ga0105238, IMG submission 81526) | Corn rhizosphere microbial communities from Kellogg Biological Station, Michigan, USA - KBS C3-4 metaG | ecosystem: Host-associated > Plants > Roots > Rhizosphere > Soil | place: Michigan, USA... | reverse complement strand
GTTCCCGACGAGAGCCAGATACCCCTCGGGCTCCTCCCCCGGGCCCGTCTCGCCGGGGTCGGCCTGGCCCGGGTCGGTCTGGCCCAGCCCGACCTGTCCGAGGTACCAGTCCAGGGCCCGCAGCGCGTCGTGCACCACCGCGCCGTCCCCGGCCCGCTCGCCACCCGCCAACAGCGCCTGCGCCAAACGGGCGTTGTCGTAGGTGAGTTCGTCCTCGAACCACGGCCAGTCGTCCGTGGCGTTGGTCCGGAAGGCTGCCTCCAAACGGGCTACGCCCAGCGCCAACTCGGGAGTGGGCTCCGGAACGCGCACCAGCCCGAGAAGGGCATACGCCGTGGAGCGGACGGTCGCGAGCACGCGCAAAGACGGCCGCGCCACATCCAGCAGCGCGGCCGCCCGCTCCCGATATTTGTCCGGCACCGCGGCCCCGGCCGCGACCTCGCCGAGCGACCACAACAGCCGCCCGACGTGGTCGCCGCGGTGCGGCTCGTCGAGCCACACCCCGGTCGCGTCCCGCATGTTGCGCGACCCGAAAGCCGCCGCGTCGTAGCCGGCCTCCAGGAAGGCCAGCGAGGTGTCGAGCCAGTCGTGCGGATCGGTGCCCTTCAGCTCGCGGACGGGGACGTCGCACAGCCCTGCCGCCACGATCGCCAGCCGGGCCACGTCGTCCACGCAGTAGCCGGACCCCAGGTCGGGTTTAGCACGGTCGCTGAACTGGACCACTCCGCCGGAGTCGGTGATCCGGTTCAGGTGCGTGAGCTTCAGCTTCGGCACGTCGACCAGCGCCATGCCGGCGGCGTCGGTGGCGACGGCGTCGGGCACCGGGCGCGTCCGGCGGGCCGCGGTGGCCCGCGCTATCCCGGCGAAACGGCGGGCCACCGCGGTCCAGTGCAACCCCGCGCCCTGGGTCCTGGCGGCTTCCCGGGCACGCTCCAGGCGGTCTGGGTCGGACAGCAGCGTGTGCAGAGCCTCGGCGTAGGCCTCGGGGTCCTCCGGCGGGACGGCGATGCCGGCGCCGCCGGCGAGCATGTCCTCGGCGTAGAAGTACGACGTCGACACCACCGGGCATCCGGCGGCGACGGCGAAGGTCAGGGCTCCGGAGGAGATCTGCTCGCGGGAGCGGTAGGGGGTGCAGAAGATCTCGGTGCGGGCCAGGACGGCGGAGATCTCCGCGTCGGACAGGAATGTGTCGAGGAAGACGACACGGTCCTGCAGGTTCGCCCTCTCCACGGCGAGGATCAGCTTGTCGCGGTAGTTCTCTCCTTCCTGGCGGGCGACCTCCGGGTGCGTGGAGCCGGCGATGAGATACGTCACGTCGGGATGCTGGTCGGCGATCAGGCCGAGGGCCGCGATCGCGGTCTCCAGCCCCTTGTTCGGCGACAGCAGGCCGAAAGTGGACAGCAGCCGCCGGCCGGCCAGCCGGTCCAGCGTCGAGGCCACCTCCGGGCGCACGTCGCCGCCGCTCCCCGGCGGCGGCGCTCCGTGCGGGACGTGCACGATCCGGTCCGGCGGGGCGATCCCGGTGCCGACCGCCAGCCGGCGCGCGGTCCCGGTGAACACGGTCACGGCCGCGGCATCGCGGCACAGCCGGAAAAGGGTGCCGGCCTGCGTGGGGCTCGGCGTGGACAGCACCGTGTGCAGCGTGACCAGATACGGGACGTCGAGCCGGTGCAACTCGGCGGCGAAGTCGGTGATCCAGGCGCCATCGACGCCGCCGAAGATCCCGAATTCGTGCTGGATGACCACCGCGCCGACCCCGAAGGCGGCCACACGCTGGGCCGCCTTGCGGTAGTCGGAGCGCTCGTCCTGGCGGATCACCGTCCGCACCGTTGCGGGGTAGGCCAGTCCGTCCCGGTCCAACGCGCAGACCTCCACGCGCACGTCCGGAGCAGCATCGTTTAACGCGACGGCCAGGTCGCGCGAGTAGGTGGCGATGCCGCACCGTCGCGGCGGATACGTGGAAACGATCGCGAGTGTGATGCCGATGTTCGAGACAGTCCCTGACATGACCTCTCATACCTCTCTCCGTCGTCACTAAATGCGACGGAACCGGCAAGCCACTCTAACGTTACTCAGTAGCCTGAATCAATACTCTTAGACGTATTGCCGCCCATGCTCCGGTGAACAGGGCGGGATGCGCCACCGCTTTGGCAAGGCGCGAGGCACCCGAAACGAGCCCGCCCGACCTGGGCCTGTGACGTGGGCCGCTTGACAAGCCCCCGGGAGCGGCATGGTTTAATAGCGCCATGACCGGCGCTTGCATCACGTGCTGCGCGACCTGCCATGGGACGAAAGCCCATATGGCCGGCCGCGTATGCCGCATGCGCCGAATGTGCGGCCGCTGACGTCCGATAGCCCGCTGGTACGGAAGATGCGAGGGTTCGCCCCCGCTTCATCCGGAGGGCACCTTCCAGCCGCCGTACTCCTGTAGAGGTAACTCTGATGACAGACCCTTCTAGGCCCGCCCTCACCCAGGCCGCTTCCGTCCACAGCACGCCGGACTATCGGCTCTGCCTGCTCACGCACCGGGTCCCTCCCCGCGTTCATAAAACGTGCCGCCGAATGCGTTGGGGTGTACCAGCCAGCGTTGTCTGCGTACGCCCTTCCCGGACCGCCGACCCCCGTTTCGTGAGTTATGCGACCCCGCTGAGGAGCACCCCCGATGGACCCCCGCCGCCTGGAGAAGATCTACGACGCCGTCCGTGACGAGCTGGCCGGCCTGGACCGTTACGAGATCGAGCAGCGCGCCTGCGTGGCCCGCGCCCGCTGGCACGCCGCCTCGACAAGTCCCAACGCCAATCCTGAACAACGGGCCCTGGCCGGGGCCCGCGCCGCGGCCATCGGCCGGATCCTGATCCACCTGCGGCGCACCTGGACCGACGAGTACGACGCCGCCGACCACGCTGCCCGCGTCCTGGCCGCCGAGCGCGTCGACCCCGAGGTCGCGGCGAGCGTGCGGGCCGCCGGGCACCCGGTCGGCGCCTGCGTGGAGGTCGTCGGCGAGGAGCGCACCGGCGTCGTGCAGCAGATCCTGGTCTCCCGCGAGGAGGACGGGTACTACGCGCGCTGGTACGTCGTGCACGTCGCCGAACTGCAGCTGTGCCGCGCCTACGGCTGCGACGAGCTGGAGACGCTGGAGCCGGAGCAGGCGCCGCTGGCGCCGGCCGCGCAGCACTCCGCGAAGTCCTTCGCGGCGCTGGCCGAGCGGGCGGAGCGCGCCGAGCGGGGCCCGGTGACCGTGCGGCACGGGCAGCGCGGCGGCCGGCGGGTGCTCGCCGCGGCCTGAGGCCCGGACCGGGGCCGAAGCCGGGGGCGGGGGCCGAGGGCCGAGCCCCGGGGCCGAAATGGCCGGATACCGCCTTGCGTGACGGTTTCCGGCCATCGTGGCGTGATCGGTGAGAAATACGGCGGACACGACGTCCCGGCACCGATCAGCACAGATCGGCACCGATCAGCGTCGGAAGAAGTCCCGCACGTTCACCAGCAACAACAGCAGCGCGGCCAGGCCCATCGCGACGAGGAAGCCGTCGCGGGCGTGGCGCGCCGTCCACTCCAGCACGGCGATCACGACGCCGGCGCCGACCAGGATCACCGCGAGGCTGACCGCGGTGGTCAGCAGGCGGCGCCGGGCCACGGCCTCCAGGGCCGCGAAGACCACCAGGATGGCCAGCAGGCTCGGGATCTTCTGGCGGTCGTCGGGCAGCAGCAGGACCGTGGCCACCGCCAGGAACAGCAGCGGGACGCTGACCGCGGCCCAGATCTGCAGCAGGATGCCGTGGTGTTTGCGGTCGCCGGGGTCGTAGGGCTTGTGCGACCGGGTGACGTGGGCCTGCGGGTCCTGCGGCGGCGGGCCGCCGGCTTTGAGCACGGCCAGGTGGACGGTGCGCTCCTCGGCCAGCGCGGTGCGTTCTCTGATCAAGCTCATGACCGACTGCTCGGCGACGCGGGCTTCGCCTAGGCGCTCGGCCGCGTTCTTGGCGGTCTGGAATTCGGTGCGCAGCGACAGGACTTCGGCGTGGCGTTCGCGCGCCTGCTGCTGCAGCAGACCGGTCTGCTCGTCGGCTTCGGCGATGCGGCGGTCGAGCTCGGCGACCCGCTCCTGGAGGCTGTGTGCGAGGAGGGTGTCGTCCGGGGAGACCTTGTGCAGTCCGGCCCAGCCGAGGGGGTCGGCCCAGGAGAAGCGGACGGTGCCGTCGCGTTCGTAGCGCGGGCCGGCCGGGGCGCGTTCGCCGCCGGCCCAGTCGCGGGTGTCGACGCCCCACAGGCCGCGGAAGCCCCGGACCCAGGGGGTGTCGTCGTCGATGAGGACCGGCTCCCATTCCCGGTCCTGGCCGGGGCCGACGCGGGTGCCGTCGCCGCGGGCGTAGTCGATGAACGGGATGCCGAAGCCGTGGTCCTCGCTGCGGGCGCGGCGCAGCAGCAGCTCGGCGGCGCGCTTCCACCAGCGCGCGACGGTGCCGAGGAAGCGTGGGTTGACGGTGACGAGGTAGTCGCCGGCGAGGAAGGCCCCAGAGTGGGAGCCGGCGCCGGCGAACACCACGGGGTGGGTGCCCTCGGCGACGGTCAGGTCCGGATCGTCCCAGCGGCGGCGGAGGTCGTCGCCGGTGTAGTCGTGGGAGGAGAAGGCGACCCAGCGCGGGGACACGGTTCCGGTGGCCTGGTCCTCGGCGAGGTAGACCGTCACCATCTCCCAGTCGGCCTCGTGGTCGTTGACGCCGCCGAAGGTGGAGCGCCAGTCGTTGGCCGCGTAGAAGTACCAGTACTGCAGGACGACGTAGCCGCCCTGGCGCAGCACGCGGCCGTAGTACGGAGACGCTTGCGCGCCGCCGCCGGCGTGGTACTGCTCGGCGGCCTTGGTCATCACGCCGCCGGGGACGGTGCCGCGGATCAGCAGGCTCAGGCGGAGCAGGACGTCGATGAGGCGCGCGACGAAGCCCACGGCCGCCAGGCGGCCGGTGCGGCGGATGCCGGTGGGGTGGCTTTTGCGCCAGCGGCGGACCTCGCCGCCGCCGGCGGGTTTGGGGACGTAGCGGAGGAACAGAGGGCGGCCGGGGTGCCGGTCCGAGGCTTCCAGCAGGCTCGCGAGGTCGAGCTCGCCGGCCGGGACGAGCTCGGTCTGCTTGTCGCCGTCGCGCCACAGGCCCGCCGCGGCGATGTAGCGCTCGATGTCGGTCGGGAGGAAGTACTCGCCCTTGGTGTAGGCCAGGATCGGCTCGTGGGTGCGGAGCAGGGTGAGGTCGTCCGGGGGCGGCGGCGCGGAGCGGTCCGCGGACGGAGTGGGGCCGGGGCCCGGATCGGCGGAGGGGCCCAGGCCGGAGTCGGCGAGGTCGGCGGCAGTCATCGATGCCGACGATAAGTCACCGCGATCACCGGCGCTCGCCGGGTCCGGGCCGGTGGTGAAGGCGCCGCTCTCAGCGGGTGGTGAAGGCGCCGCCGTTGACGTGGATCGTCTGGCCGGTGATCTGCCGCGCACCCTCGGAGGCGAGAAAGAACACGGTCTCGGCGACGTCGCGGGGCGTGCCGGCGCGCTTGGTGTGCGTGTCGGCGATGAGGGCCTGCTCCCGGGCGTCGGTCATGGCGCCTTGGAAGAAGCCGGTGCCGGCGATGTAGCCGGGCGAGACCACGTTCGCGGTGACGCCGCGCGTACCGAGCTCGGCGGACAGCATCGCGTACCAGGCGGCGAGGGCGGCCTTGGCGGCACCGTAGGAGCCGCCGCGTCGTTCGGCGCCGATGGTGCCGACGGCGATCGCGGTGCCGCCCGAGGCGAGGACGGGCTTGAGCGCGCTGGTGGTCAGGACGGCGCTGAGCAGGTTCCCGTCGAGGTCGGCACGCCAGTCGGCGAGCAGGGACTCGAGCTCGGTGGCATCGGGGTCCGGCGGCGCGGCGCCCAAGCCGCCGGCGGCGTTGACGAGGACGTCGAGCGTGTCGAAGCGAGCCGCGAGAGCCTCGACGGCGCGCGGATCGGTGGCATCGCAGGGCACACCGGTGACGCCGAGCTCCCTGGCGGTGCTCTCGACGAGTTCGCCACGCCGGCCGGTGATGACGACATCAGCGCCATCGGTGGAGAAGCGCTCGGCGACGGCGCGGCCGATGCCACTGCTGCCGCCGGTGATGAGGACGGTGCGAGTCATGGTCCCCTCCGGTATGTTTAGGGCTAAACATTTAGACCTTAACATGTCTGGCGGGACAGCCGCGGAAGCGAAAAGATGACGCCGCCGAGCCGGACCAGCACACCAGCACGACCAGCACGACCAGCCCAGAAAACCAGACCAGCACAACCAACAAATCGGACCAGCCAGACCTGCCGAACCTGCAAGCCGGACCAGCACACCAGCACGGCCAGCCGGACCAGCACGGCCAACCAAGCCCGACCAGCATGCAAGCACGGCCAGCACGCCAGCCAGGCAAGCACAACCAGCAAGCCGGACCAACCAGACCTGCCCGAACCTGCGAGATCAGGAAGCCGGACCAGCACACCAGCACGACCAGCCAGACCAGCACGACCTACCAAGCCGGATCAGTACGCCAGCACGCCACCAAGCCGGACCAGCCAGACCTGCCGTACCAGCGAGCTGGTTCAGCACGCAGCACGGCGGCCAGACCAGCGCGACCAGCAAGCGGAACCGACGCGTGAACAAGTCGGCGGTCGAACCAGACCAGCCGTACCAGCCAGACCAGCCGTACCAGCCAGACCTGCCGTACCAGCAAGCCAGCACGACCAGCCAGACCAGAGCACCCCACCACCCACCCCAAGGAGTCCCCCGTGACCACCACCGCCGCCGAGATCGCCGAGGCGTGGCGCCGCGAGCGTCCGGGTACTCCCGTCGACTCGATCGAGGTCTTCACGCCGGTCGTGCGGCTGGCCAAGCTGCTGAGCGATGACCGGACCCGGGTGCTGCGGGCGGCGGGCCTTGATCGGGCGACGTTGGATCTGCTGTCGGTGCTGCGGCGTTCCGGGCCGCCTTACACGCTCACCACGCGGGAGCTCGCTGAGCGGACGCTTGTCACCGCGGGGGCCATCTCCCAGCGGGTCGCGCGGGCGGAGCGGGAGGGGCTCGTCACCAGGGCTCCGGATGCGTCGGGGCACAAGGCGGTGGCCGTGGCGTTGACCGGGGCCGGGCACGCGGTGGTCGAGCGGTCGGTCGATGCGGTGCTCGGGCGTGACTCCGAGTTGGTCGCCGGGCTCACCGCCGAGGAGCGGGCGGTGCTGATTCCGCTCCTCGGCAAGCTCGAAGCCTTCGTCAGGGCGCGTAGCTGATCGCCGGTTACTGCGATCCCGCCGCCGCGACGCACAGCTTGGAGTCGGCCGCGTTCTCTCCGTCGGCGCTCGACAGGGCCGCTGACGGCAGGGCGGTCGGGGCGCTCGACGTCGCGGATCCCGCGCTCGGGTTGTACACGTCCCCGCTGGCGAAGTCCGCGCCGACGCGGAGCACGATCGGGGCGCCGCCGTCGCCGCCGGGCTGGACCGCGGACGCCGGCAGCTGGAGCGTCGCGGCGACCGCCTGGGCGGCGGCCTGCTTGGCGGGGCTGCTGTAGAACACTGTCGTCGTGGCGACGTCGCTGCTGCTGTAGCCGACGCCGCTCGCGTTCTTGAAGCCGTCGGCCTGGAGGGTCGCGGCGAGCTGGCGGGAGCGGCCGTCGTTGGTGGTGCCGTTCTCGACCACGATCTGGTCCTTCACCGCGCTCGGGCTCAGGCTGCCGGAGGTCGCCGTCGGCGTCGGGGACGGCGTGCTCGGCGCGGCTCCGGAACCGCTGCTCGCCGCGGTGGTGGGGCCGGTGACCGACTGGTCGTGGGCGATCAGGGAGAAGATCTGGTCGTCCAGCGCCTCGTCGGGAGCCACCCGGTTGGGGTCCGGCGGGTAGGTGGTCGTGGGCATCGTCAGGAAGGTGATGTTCTGCGCCGGCACCTTCTTCAGCGTGTTCGCCAGGTCCAGGAGCTTGCCGACGCTGGCGATGCCGTCGTCCACGGTCAGCGACTTGGAGGCGATGTCCATCAGGTGCGTGGCCTGGAGCGGGTTGTCCAGCGTCGCCTGGTCCTTCATCTTGCGGATCAGCGAGGCCAGGTACTGGTGCTGCGCCTCGGTGCGGTAGAGGTCCGAGCCGTCGGCGAAGCCCTCGCGGGTGCGCAGGAAGGCCAGCGCCATGTCGCCCTGGATCGTCGAGGTGCCGGCCGGGAGGTTCAGGTGCGAGTCGGGGTCGTCGACCGCCTTGGTGACGCAGACCTGGACCCCGCCGACCGCGTTGGTCAGGGCCACCACGCCGGCGAAGTCGACCATCATGAAGTGGTCGATCTTGACGTGGGTGAACTCCTCGACGGTGTCCACCTGGCAGCCGGGGCCGGCGGCCAGGGCCGAGTTGATCATGCCGACGGTCTGCGCCGCGTACTGGTTGCCCTTGGCGTCGACGCACGCCGGGATCGGGATCATCGTGTCGCGCGGCAGCGAGACCACCGTCGCGTTGGTCCGGTCCGCCGAGACGTGCACCAGCATCTCCACGTCGGAGCGGCCCGAGGGGTCGGTGAACCCGCCCAGGGCCGCGTCCTGTCCGGGCAGCCGGGCGTCGGTGCCGATCAGCAGGATGTTGATCGGCAGGTTGCCGTAGGCGTCCGGGGTCTCCTGCACGATGCTGCCGCTGACCATCTTGTCCGGCGGGACGACGGCACCGTGCAACGGCGCGCCCTTGATGTTGTGGTCGATGCGGTAGTACCAGTAGCCGGCGACGGCCACAGTGCTGCCGAGGACCACCACCAGCATCGCGGACAGGACCATCAGGGTGCGCTTGACCCGGCGCCGGGCGGTACCGCTCTTGACCCCCTGAGCGACCCCGACCGCCGAGGTGTCAGGACCGTGCTTGGGTAGCCAAACCGTACTCGCCGCGTCGTCGGCTATACCGGATGTCTCGTCACTCATCGTTGGTGCTCCGTCCGCTCAGTCCCCGTTCCCTCCCACTTCGATGACGTTTCACCCCCCAGAAGCGGTTCCGTCCTGTCGGGAGACGGTGACGAGCAATTGCGTGGCCCGGGTCGCGGTCACATAGTGCGTGCGCGGGCCCATCGGCGACTCCGAGGCGATCAGGTCGGGGTCGACCAGCACGACGGCGTCGAACTCCAGGCCCTTGGACTCCAGCGAACCCAGAACCTGTACTCGGTCCGGGACCTCCGCGGCGTCAGGCAGAGTGAAAGCACCTAACCGGGTCATCGGCACGATCACCCCGACCGTCCCCTCGACCTCCCCGGCCAGCCGGCGCGCCGCGGCCCCGGCCGCCGCCGCCAGATCCGCCTCGTCGCTCACGACGAACTCCGGCGGCCGCCCGGTCGAACGGACCGCGCGCGGCAGCGGCGCGTCCGGCAGGAACCGGTGCAGCAGCGTCGCGGCGTAGTCGGCGATCTCCACCGGGTTCCGGTAGTTCGTGGTCAGCTCGTACTGCCGGCGCTCACGCGTGGTGCCCAGCGCCAGGTCCATCGAGCGCCGCGCCTCGTCCAGGTCCTCCCAGGAGCTCTGCGCGGCGTCGGCCACCACGGTCCAGGTCGCGTGCCGGCCGCGCCGGGCCAGCATCCGCCACTGCATCGGCGAGAGGTCCTGGGCCTCGTCGACGACGATGTGGCCGAACTCCTCGGGGTCTGGCTCCTCTACGTAGGCACCGCGCTGGCCCGCGCGGTCCCCGAACGTCGACAGTTCGCGGAAGCCGCCGGACTCCGGCTCCGAGCCGTCGTCGGTCTCCTCGCCGGTCAGCAGGTTCACGCCGTCCACGACGTACGGGTTCGCCGCGGCGGCCGCGCGGGCCGTGCGCGGGCCCTCGCCGAGCAGCGAGTCCAGCTCGTCCAGCAGCGCGATGTCCGAGTACGACAGGCCGGCGCCGCTCTCCCCCACCGCGCGCCACGACTCGGCCAGCAGCTGCGCGTCCGTGGCGCTGAGCACCCCGCGCGAGACCTCGGCCAGGTACGCCGGATCGCCGAGCGAGCGCAGCACCTCCAGCGGAGTGCGCTGGGGCCACCAGGCGCTCACGAAGTCCGCGAACGGCCGCTCGGAGCGCAGCTCGGACAGGAAGGTGCGCTTGTCGTCCTCGAGCAGGTCCGGGTACTCGTCGTAGGGCGAGGCGTCGCCGGCGGCGCGCTTGGCGTCCTGGTAGGCGTTCCAGGCGGCGTCCTGCAGGGAGCGGATGACGTCGGCGCGCACCGCGTTCGGCCGGCGGCTGCCGCCGCGCAGCATCCGCTCACGCAGCGCCGACAGCTGCGGCGCGTCGAGGGTGAAGAACGTGCCCTGGTAGATCAGCCGGACGTCCTTCGGCGCGCCCCACGGCGCGTCGTTGGCCGCCTTGCGCAGGATCCGGACCATGCGCGGCGAGCCCTTCAGCTTGGCCCGCGCCGAGTCCTCGTGCCGGGTGGCCTCGACGCCGTTCACCACGTCGCCGAGCGAGCGCAGGGCGGCGCCGCCCTCGCCGAGGGACGGGAGCACCCGTTCGATGTAGTCGGTGAAGCGCCGGTTGGGGCCGACGACCAGCACGCCGCGCGAACCGAAGCGGCGCCGGTGCTGGAACAGCAGCCAGGCCACGCGGTGCAGCGCGACCGCGGTCTTGCCGGTGCCCGGGCCGCCGGTCACCACCACGCTGACGTCGGCCGGAGAGCGGATCACCACGTCCTGCTCGCGCTGGATGGTGGCGACGATGTCGCGCATGTAGCCGGTACGGGTGCGGGCCAGGGCGGCGATGAAGGCGCCGTCGCCGACCACGGGCAGGCCCTCGGGGGCGGCGTCCGGGTCGAGCAGGTCGTCCTCGATGTCCAGGACCTGGTCCCCGCGGCAGTGCAGCACCCGGCGGCGCACGACACCCTTCGGGTCCTCCGGCGCGGCCTGGTAGAACGCCGCGGCGGCCGGGGCGCGCCAGTCCACGACCAGCGGCTCCAGATCCTCGGTGCGGACCCCGAGCCGGCCGATGCGGTAGGTCTCCAGCTCCTCGCCCGGGGTCTCGGGCTTGAGGTCCAGGCGGCCGAACACCAGTTCGTTGTAGGCGTTCTCCAGCGACCGCTCCCAGATGGCCGCCTCCATCACCTGCACGTCCCGGTCGACCAGGGCCGAGTAGGTCCCGCCCTGGGCCACCTTGTAGCTCTCACGCACGCGCCGCGCGGCCTGCTCGCGCATCTGGGCCAGCCGCGCGTACGCGGCGTCGACGGCCTGCTGCTCGACCGCGATCTCGCGCTCCTTGACGTGCGCCGAACCGTCCTGCTGAGGTGACACCCCGCGACCTCTCTCGTCGTTTGACCGGCCTACTGAACCAGCACAACCGCACGATCATCCAAGACCGAGCCCACCCGGGCAAACGCCGTCCGCCGCCGAAGTGTTTGCATTCCGTTTGAAACAGCCGTCACAGGGTCCTCACAAGCCCCCGGCGGACTTATGTTCGGACCGTGACGGGGACTCTTACTCAGGCGCCCAGCCGCAGTACAACGCATCGGGCGACCGCCAACGGATCCAGTTTCAGCGATCATCTCACCCACCTCCCGCAGCCACCTCGCGGGACCACGCCGAACATCCTGCGCGCGGCCGCCGCTGCCGCCGGGGTGCTGGCACTCCTCGCGGCGGTCGTGCTGACCGGCGCCGCCTCGGGGGCCCGGAACCAGATCACCACAGTGGGGAACACCGACGCCCCGAGCGTCCGGGCCACCGACGACTTCTTGTTCCGGCTCCAGGACATGGACGCACAGCTGGTCAACGCGCTCCTGGTGAACGGGGACGACACGGTCCACGTGCCGCGCGGAACGAGCGAGGCGCTGTACGACACCGACCGCAAGGCGGCCGACGGGGACCTGGAGTCCGCGACCGTGGCGCTGGCCGGCGACCAGCACGCGCTGGACCAGCTGCACGCGGTGTCCGACGTGTTCGGCCAGTACCAGGCGCAGGCCACCCGGACCCTCGCCGACGACGAGCGCGACGGCGGCACGGTCGCCGGGGCCGCGCCGGCCTCGGTGTACCGCGACTATCTGGCGGGACACTCGATCCTGTTCGGCGACAACGACGCCGGCGGGCTGTGGAAGTCCGCCACCGACTTGGAGAAGTCGAGCCGGGAGGCCATCGACGCCTCCGCCTCGTCGGCGGACAGTTCGCTGAACATGGTGGCCGTCAATTTCCTGATCTTCGGCGTGCTGCTGGTCGGCATCCTGGTGGCGCTCCAGGTGTTCGTGCACCGGCGCTTCAAGCGGGCGGTCAACCCGGGACTGGTCGGCGCGACGCTGGTCGCTCTGGTCTTCATGATCGGCGGTACCGTCGGGACGGTCGTCGCGTCGAGCGACTTCCACACCGCGAAGAACGACGCCTTCGACTCGGTGCTGGCGCTCAGCGAGGCCCGCGCGACGAGCGCCGGGATCAACTCCGACGAGAGCCGCTGGCTGCTGGCGCACGACTACCCCGCGCAGCGTGGCCAGTACGAGCAGTCGTTCCTGCAAGGCGAGAACGCGATAGCCGGCCTGCCGGGGGCGAACACCATCGCCGACTACGCCACGGAGCTGAACGCCAAGGCCGGTATCACGACCGCGGACAACCTGCCCCCGGCGGCGCTGGACCCGCACAGCAGCTTCGGCGCGGAGTTCGCCAACATCACCTTCCCGGGCGAGGCCCAGCAGGCGCTGAATGCGTTCGCCGCCTACAACGCGTACATCCAGGACGACACGAAGCTGCGCTCCCTGCCGCTGACCGAGGCTTCCGGGCTGAAGTCGGCGATCGACTTCGACACCAACGCCGACACCGCGGGCGGCTCTGACCGGGCGTTCAACGATTACAGCACGGCGCTCGGCGACGTCATCGCGAACAACGAGTCGCACTTCAAGTCCTCGATGCCGGCCGCGAAGAACGGGATCGGGGTCTGGACCTGGCTGCCGTACGTGCTCGCGCTGCTGCTGATCGGGCTGACGGT